>MDTF01002946.1_pt1 | contig 44501 bp, 35 predicted proteins | sample 811191 | NCBI WGS metagenome assembly MDTF01 (sample SAMN05326649, study PRJNA326480) | marine metagenome | isolation source: seawater | place: Southern Ocean | collected 2011 | reverse complement strand
TCTAGCTTGGTTAATCTCAGGTGGCGTACTGGCTCTTTTTTTATTCATCGCCACTTTCTTCTTCTCATGGAACAAAGACAACTCCACTAACTTCAGAAAACTAGGACGTATTTCCTGGTGGGTTACTGCCATTTCATGTCTGTCAGAGGACACTTTCGAAACACAGGCTGGAATAACATTCGCCGTTTTTGCAATCGTTCTTTTCTCTCTTTATGACAAAAGTGCCCAGTCTTTTTCCTCTGGAAAGCGGTGGCCGGCAGGGTAGCCAAATTGATGGAGTTGTCTAAGCCCATCTCCAATAACATTCTGAGTTTTTGACGTCATCGAAACAACTGAATCGATGTCATGTTTGGAGTTTACATTCTCCGAAAAAGTCTTAATCTCTATGCGTGCCTGAGGGTTAAACCATGCAATGGCATTCGCTACAATCTGAGCTTCTTTTAAACAGTTGTTTTGAAGTATCAGGATGTCTTTTTCTCCTTGATTCATAAAATCAAGTCTGCGGTATTTCCAAAATGTGGCAAGTGTATTATGTCTTGCAAGCTTTAAACCCAACCTTCCGTCTAAGAAGCCGAATTGAAAAATGGTTTGACGTAACCATCTAAAAACGGACCGGTAAATCGCCTCAACAAATGACGTTGATCTCCCCTCCTCATTCATGAACCGTGCACTCATTTCGCTGTACGTATACAATTTACGAAGCAACTCTGCTGGCTCATTAATACTGTAGTGTAACAAGTCGCCGTTCAGAACACTTGTTGAAAACCCTTCTTTTAATTTTACAAATTCATGGACGTTTCTGCCTGACCATTGCCCAACATCTCGATTAAAAAACCGCAGTTTTTTATCAGGATACCAACCACCATAGTTCACCCAGCTGCCACAATAATCTGTTCGGCGCTTCACATAATATCCTGATGGGGATGATGGGCTAGAGCTTAAATCGTCAGCTTTATTGTGTTTTTTACGCCATGTTAACAAGGAATTAATCAACGCACTACTGAGAACCTCATCAGCATCAATACTCAGTATCCATTGATACTTTGCCTTACTCGTAGCAAACTTTTTTTGGGAACGATACCCCACAAACTTATTCTGATAAACAACTGCGCCTCTCTCCTGACAGATTTCAGTTGTTAAATCTGTAGAAAACGAATCAACAACAATCACTTCGTCAGCCACCCTCTTGAGGGAATCAATTGATCGAGCAATCATCGCCTCCTCATTGTATGTAATTATCACAGCAGAAATCACAATGCTAAGTTAGTAGTAAGTGTGTGAATTGTGTGGAAAAAGTATGTTGCTGAATTTAGACAGACCGGTTAGCTTTGTAGGTTATGAATGTACTTCTCCTTGGATCTGGTGGTCGCGAGCATGCAATGGCCTGGAAATTGTCTCAAAGCTCTTTGTTGTCAACTCTTTACGTTGCTCCCGGTAACGCAGGAACAGAGAAAATTGCCACCAACGTGTCCTTAGACCCCATGGATTTTAGTGCTGTTGACCGCTATATCAGACGCAATGCGATCAATATGCTCATTGTTGGACCAGAAGCGCCACTTGTGGCAGGAATAGTTGATTACTTTGAAGAATCTAGCAAGCACAAAGACTTGGTGGTCATTGGCCCTCCTAAGGCTGGAGCCATCCTTGAAGGTTCTAAAGATTTTGCGAAAGCTTTTATGGCAAGACACAACATCCCTACAGCAGATTCTCAAACGTTTAAATCCGGCGAATTAAAACAGGCAAAAGCATACCTTGACAAAAGAAAGCCGCCATACGTTATCAAAGCTGATGGATTAGCCGCTGGAAAAGGTGTGGTAATTACTGAAGATAGAAAGGAGGCTGAGACAACGATTGAGAACATGCTAGACAACGCGTCTTTCGGAGAAGCTGGATCAAAGATTGTCATTGAACAATTTATGGATGGAATCGAAGTGAGTTCGTTCGTCGTAACTGATGGAACCGCTTTTAAAATCCTTCCTTCTGCAAAAGATTATAAACGCGCATACGATGGTGATCAAGGCCCGAATACTGGGGGAATGGGAGCCATCAGTCCTGTGCCGTTTGTTGATGCCGAATTTCACGAAAAAACTTTAAACCAAATCATAATACCTACGATTAAAGGTCTACGAAAAGACAACATCCCCTTCAATGGATTTGTTTTTATCGGGTTGATGAAAGTCGGTAGTGATCCTTATGTTGTTGAGTATAACTGCAGGTTGGGAGATCCCGAATCCGAAGTCATCCTACCTCTGCTAAAAAGTGACCTGCTTCATCTATTTGACAGCCTCGGTTCTGGCCTTTTGAGCGAGTATGATCTTCAAATTGAAGATAAGACCGCAGCGACCGTGATGCTAACTTCAGGAGGGTATCCTGGAGATTACTCCAAAGGGAAACAAATCAAAGGATTAGAAAATACGACGAAAGAGTCAGAGGGAATTGTTTTTCACGCCGGCACATCCACCTCAAGAGGGAAAGTCGTCACGGCAGGTGGACGCGTCATTGCATGTACTGGAATCGGAAACGGTCTTGAACAGGCTTTACAAAGAAGCTATAAACTAGCCGAAAGCATAAAATTTAGTGACAAACAATTTAGGACAGACATAGGTCAAGATGTCTTAGTGAAAGTTGTCTGAGTGAAAGTTGTCTGAGGGAAAGTTTTCTGAGGGAAAGTTCGAGGAGTCGTTAAGGCAAATATGCAAAGCAAACGTCAAGGAGTCTTACCCTCTGCCTTCGCTTTTACTACATATCCATTCAGGACCTTAAGCCAAACAACAAGAGCAACAAGACCTAGAATTACAACACCAGTATTAAACGGACTAGCAATAGGTTCGTAAACGTTCACAAATGTCCATTCTAAAAACTTTCCAATTGGACTGATTATTTCTTGTATATTCATTTTGACGTGATTCGTATGCAAATCTAATACGCAACTTCTTATTAACGTACGACGCAAGTAATCTTTTGAAAAAGAAATACAAAACAGAGAGTTTGACCAGCCTTTTTCCCGAACTTAGCATCATGAAGATAGGCGTAGTAACATTCCCTGGATCGAACTGTAATATGGACATTGTCCATGCATTGAGAAACGATCTTAAATATGACGTTGTGGAACTTTGGCACAAAGATTCCGACCTTCAGGGTTCTGACGCAGTGGTTCTTCCTGGAGGCTTCAGTTATGGCGATTATCTCAGAAGCGGAGCGATTGCACGCTTTTCTCCCATCATGGAGGCTGTGATTAAGTACGCCAATGACGGGGGAAAGGTTCTAGGTATTTGCAACGGATTTCAAATATTGTGTGAAGCCGGGCTTTTGCCTGGGACATTAATGCACAATGAAACTAGAAAGTTTATTTGTAAAAATGTAACGATTTTGCCTGTTTCGCGTTCAGCCTCTATCTCGGCTGATTTAGATGACCAAGCGGCATTGGTCATACCCATTGCTCATGGAGAAGGGAATTACTATTTACCCGAACTAGAATTGGCTGAGCTTGAAGCGAATGATCAGGTGATTTTCCGTTACTGTGATGAAAACGGCAAAATCAACAATGCTTCCAATCCCAATGGATCTTCGAACAATATTGCTGGGGTCTGTAACGTTGATAAAAATGTCTTTGGTATGATGCCGCACCCCGAAAGAGCGTGCTCTAATGACTTGGGAAACACCGATGGAGTGGGTATACTCAGGGGGCTAGAATCACTAATAGAAGCGTAAGAATCTTAAGACCAACCCATGAAACCATTCCCCGCCGGATCATATTTAGAGAAGATTAAAATTCCCGCTGATTTACGGGAAAAGTTCAAACCAAATGAATTGGAACAGGTTTGCACAGAGCTACGCCAGTTCATTGTTGATGTGGTCTCTGAAAAAGGAGGGCACTTCGGAGCAAGTCTCGGTGTTGTAGAGCTTACTGTAGCTCTTCACTACGTGTTTAACACGCCTGACGATCAAATCGTTTGGGACGTAGGTCACCAAGCATATGGACATAAAATTCTGACAGGAAGACGAGATACATTTCACACAAACAGAGTGTATAAGGGATTAAGTGGTTTTCCGAAACGTTCTGAAAGTGAGTATGACACATTTGGTGTGGGACACAGCAGCACAAGTATTTCGGCAGCACTAGGCATGGCGGTTGGCTCTAGGTTAAATGCTGACAGCAAACGAAATCACATCGCTGTAATAGGTGACGGCGCAATGACGGCGGGTTTGGCTTTTGAAGGTCTTAACCATGCGGGAGTCGAGGACAGCAACATGATCGTTATCTTAAATGACAACTGCATGTCTATCGACCCCAATGTGGGAGCACTGAAAGAATATCTCACAGACATCACGACGTCTCACACTTACAACAAAGTCAAAGATGAAGTTTGGAAACTTTTGGGGCAGATCTCTAAATTTGGTCCCAATGCCCAAGCAATCGCGAGAAAAGTAGAAAATGCGGTGAAGTCCGCTGTCCTTGAACAAAGCAATCTTTTTGAGTCACTTAACTTTAGATACTTTGGCCCTGTAGACGGCCACGATGTTGAACATTTATCTAAAGTTCTGGCTGATTTAAAAGACATACCAGGACCTAAATTATTGCACTGCGTTACCCGCAAGGGAGCGAAGTACGAGCCTGCTGAATTGGGTAGCCCCACGAAATGGCATGCCCCAGGCTTATTCAACAAAGAAACAGGGGAATTTATCGTAGCGGATAAAAATGACTCAACACCTAAACCCCCAAAGTTTCAGGACGTTTTCGGACAAACAATCATCGATCTAGCAAAACAAGACAAACGCATCGTTGGTGTTACCCCAGCTATGCCTTCTGGCTGTTCCTTGAACATGATGATGGAACAAATGCCCGACAGAGCTTTTGATGTTGGAATTGCAGAACAACATGCTGTGACTTTTAGTGCAGGTATGGCGACACGTGGACTCGTGCCATTTTGTAATATTTACTCAAGCTTTATGCAGCGTGCATATGACCAAGTTGTGCATGACGTTGCATTGCAAAATTTGCATGTTGTCTTTTGCTTAGACCGAGGAGGTTTAGTTGGCGCAGACGGACCAACACACCATGGAGTCTTGGACTTGGCCTTTATGAGAATCATTCCAAATATGGTGGTCGCTGCACCTATGGATGAAAGCGATCTTCGCAACATGATGTACACGGCCTCTGAAAAGCATGATGGACCCTTTTCTATTCGCTATCCCAGAGGCACAGGATCTGTGATCAATTGGAGAAACGACTTTGAAGAAGTCCCTGTGGGCAAAGGTAGAAGACTCAGAAAAGGTGAGAAAGTTGCGGTCTTAAGCATAGGTGCAATCGGTACTGAAGCTATAAAAGCGCTAGACAATCTAACTAAAAAAGGTGTTTCAGTTGCGCATTATGACATGCGATACGTCAAACCACTGGACGATGTTATGCTGCATGAGGTTTTCAGTAAATTTCAAGGTGTAATCACTCTAGAAGACGGCGTCATTCAGGGTGGATTCGGTTCTGCTGTGATAGAATGGATGACGGATCATGGATACACCAGAAATGTCACTAGAATGGGCATAGAAGACCAGTGGATAGAACACGGAACCCAAGCAGAGTTGTATGCTGAATGTGGCTACGATGCTCATGCAATAGAAGTGAAAATCGAAGAAGAATTGGATCGGATAAATACATTTATCAACTCAGCGGGAAATAAGGTTCAATCTGCATAAAAGTCCCTCCATTTTTCCATAGATTGGTATTTCATCTCAATTGAAAAAAAACAACATGGAAGAAGGCATCGTTAATCTTGTGGATAAAAGTGGATTGGTCCAAATAGAACTCGATACTGTTTCATCGATCAAATGCGTAGAACTGGATTTTACGGATTGGCTTTGGCTTGGTGTTGTCGTCAAGGAAAAAGAATTTCGCGCCTCGATCAAGGCTCTAGACATCGAGATGTATGCTGGTTTAGGTGTAGGCCTAACATGCAGCGAAGAAGCCATTGTTCCTGATTGGGCCTGGATGCTGATTTCATCGAAATTAGAAAATGCTGATTTTATCGTTGTTGGTGGTATTGAAGCTGCAGAGGCAGAGGCTACAAAGCGAGCGATCTCAAATCTTAACCTTGACGAATACGTAGACAAGCGGATTGTCATTAAGGGTTGCTCTAACAGTGGTGGTGCTGACTTATTGTTGAAAATTCAACAAAAGTTACAACCTGTGGTAAAGAGCCTGATGTTCGGTGAAGCTTGTAGCACTGTTCCTGTTTATAAAAAACCCGCAGCAAAAAGATGAATACATGTTGACATCTCAATCCGACAAAAAACTATTTTTAATTGATGCCTTTGCTTTAATCTTCAGGGCTTATTACGCGTTTATTAAAAACCCAAGAATTAATTCTAAAGGTGTAAATACTTCTGCCGTCTTCGGCTTTACAAACGCCATTTTAGAAGTAATAAGAATTGAAAAGCCCACCCACTTTGCTGTGGTATTCGACCCGCCTGGGGGGTCTTTTAGAACAGAAATATACCCCGAGTATAAAGCACATCGAGATGCTACGCCTGAAGACATTATACTAAGCGTACCTCTTATTAAACAAGTCCTAGAAGCGCTAAATATCCCTTACCGAGTCGAGATGGGATACGAGGCTGATGACTTAATTGGATTTCTAGCAAAAAAAGCAGAATTAGAGGGGTTTGACGTTTATATGATGACACCTGACAAAGACTTTGGTCAATTGGTCTCTGACAGGGTTCGTATGTACAAGCCTGGTAGGGGAAGAAACCCCGCTGAGATTTGGGGACCGGAAGAAGTCTGTGAAAAGTTTGGTTTGAATCGAACTGATCAGGTCATTGACTACTTGGGACTCATGGGAGACGCTTCTGACAACATTCCCGGAGTTCCAGGTGTTGGTGCAAAAACGGCAGCAAAACTTCTTTGCGAATTTGACAGCATTGATGGACTGTATAAAAATACAGACAAGTTGAATGGCAAGATGAAAGAAAAGGTTGAGGCAAATTACGATTTGGCAATCCTATCTAGAAAACTAGCCACCATTGAGCTCAATATAGATGCAGAGATCAATATCGAAGGAATGATTCGTCAGGATCTTGATGAGATTTTGTTACGTGAAATTCTTGAAGATCTAGAATTTAGAACACTTCTAAATAAATTAATCACAAAACCAACAACAACTCCTGCAATTGTAGCGATACCAGAAGAGTCTGAAGAAGAATCGACATCAGTTTCAAGGGGACAACTCGACATGTTCAGTATCGTGGCACCCAACACGAATCCTGATGCATCTAAAGAAGATGTTCAACAGACCGTTCAACATCGAATGAAAGAAAACAACAACCATCATTTGATTTCTAAAAATTCGGACCTTGATCAATTAATCGTCAAGCTTGAGCAATCAGATGGATGGGGTTTTCACGCAATCACAGATGGATTCGACCCTATGAACGACAAGCTCTTGGGTCTCGCTTTCTCTCTGGAGTCTGGGTCTTCTAGCTACGTTCATTTAAGTCATTTCCCAGATGATGCTCTGAGTAAGCTAAAGCCTGTTCTCGAAGATGCATCTAAAAAAATCACAGCTACAAATTACAAGTTTGCCATAAAAGTGCTAGCCATGCACGGCGTTAAATTATCTCCGAACATTTTCGATTGCATGGTAGCCCACTACCTTTTAGATCCAGACCAAACCCACAAACTGAAAGATCTTGCTCAAATTTTCTTGGGCTACGAAGCCATCTCTCTTGAAGAATTGGTGGGCAAGGGCAAAAACCGAAAAACATTGGGCGAAATTGAAATCAGTGTCCTACAGCATTATGCTTGTGAATCTGCTGATTTGGTGCTTCAATTAAAAGAGATATTTATAGGTGAAATTAAAGATTCTGGACTGACAAAACTCCTTGAAGAGGTCGAGTTTCCATTAATTTCAATCCTTGCAGATATGGAGCTTACAGGAGTTAAGATTGATGAAAACATGCTCAGTGAGTACAATGTTGATTTAAGTGGTCAGCTAGAAACACTTGAAAGAAAAATTATTGAAGAAGCTGGAATTGAGTTCAACATCGATTCTCCAAAACAACTCGGCTCTATACTTTTTGAAACCCTTGTCATTACAGAAAAGGCAAAGAAGACAAAGACAGGCCAATATCAAACAGGAGAAGATGTCCTAAAAAAGCTTGCTGACAAACACGCTATCGTTCCACTTGTGATCGAATACCGAAAATTAAAGAAGCTAAAGAGCACATATGTGGAGCCGCTGCCTAAATTAATTCATTCTAAAACTGGAAGAATCCACACTTCATATATGCAAACCGTTGCCTCAACTGGACGACTTAGTTCAAAGGACCCCAATCTACAGAACATCCCCATTAGGACAGAAGCGGGAAGGCAAATTAGGAAAGCTTTTATACCTAGAGATTCCAACCACATCCTTTTGGGTGCAGACTATAGTCAAATTGAGCTTCGAGTTGCAGCTGCCATGAGTAAAGACCCTGGTCTTTGTGACGCTTTTTTAAACAACCAAGACGTTCACTCTGCAACGGCTTCCAAAGTGTTTGATGTCCCCTTAGACGAGGTGACAAGCGAACAAAGATCGCAAGCTAAGGCTGTTAACTTCGGAATATTGTATGGGCAAGGTGTCTTTGGTCTGGCTGAAGAACTCGGCATCAAAAGACAGCGAGCAAAAGAAATTATTGCTTCGTACAACGAACAGTTTAACACGCTAGGAACATTCACGAAGTCTTGTATAGAAATGGCGCGTGAAAAGGAATATGCTGAGACCATTATGGGAAGGCGAAGAAAATTACCTGGAATAAATTCAAACAATGGCATGGTGAAGGCATTTGCAGAAAGAAATGCTGTTAATGCTCCAATTCAAGGTTCTGCTGCTGACATCATCAAAGTAGCCATGGTCAAACTCTTTCATGAATTAGAAAAGGGAGAATGGAAAGCAAAGATGATTATGCAGGTTCATGATGAACTTGTACTAGACGTTCCTTGCGATGAGCTTGAGGCATTAAAGCCCATCTTGAGAAAATGCATGGAGGGTGCTGTTGAAATTAACATTCCCTTGACAGTAGATATGAGCAGCGGTAAAGACTGGCTGTCAGCACATTGATGTAGAAGAGTGTTTTTGTGGAACTTTTTTGATTTGTTTCCGTACAAGAAGTAAGTAATGGCAACTTTATTCGACATACAGATACAAAAAAATGACCATGAGCATACAAAATAAAATACGTCAAAATGTGACATTTGCAATCACAGCAACAACACTGTGTTTGTTAACCTCAGGATGCAACGAAGCTGATTCAGTTCACACTCGAGATAGTGAAAAACCTGATGCTTCCATTGGCAATGTTGAAGTCGCGAAGCGTACAAAAACCTTAAAGAAAATATTTCGTGCGGCACCTTCTCCAATGGAAACAGCTCGAATGATTCAAAAAGCAGGAGCCAGTTTTAAACCTGAAAACCTCTGCGGAGTTGAGTTAGCTTCAAAAGCGGGGTTAAGTTCTGACCACGCAATAAGCTTGGGGCTACTTGGAGCGGATTTAAGTTACGCGTCTATCTACCAAAAAAATTCGGTTGCTCTTTCTTACTTAGATGCAGTAAAAACATTGAGTCATGAACTCGGAGTGGGTGCTGTTCTCAGCAACGATCTAATTGGTCGAGCTGAAGCTAATAGAGCCAATAGAGATTCTGTAATCACTTTAGTTTCTTCAGCTTTTTACAATTTAAATGAAAAGCTGAAATCGGTTGGACACGAAGATCTTTCTGGATTGGTTGTCGCCTCGGGTTGGATTGAAGGCCTGTACTTAGCGACCAGAGAACTTCAAGGTTCTTCTGACAAATACAAAACACGCATCGCGGAACAAAAATTAATTCTGGCAGATGTAATGTCACTGATTGAGAGCTACAAAGAATCTCCAGCCATAGAATCAATGATTAACAAGCTACAGCCAGTTGAAAAGGCTTTCGAAGGCGTTACCTATGGAAACCCTGCTGAGATTACAGCTGAAAAGAAAGGTGGTGGAATTTTTATTGGTGGGGGAAATGAGTGCTTCGCTGATGAAAAGACCCTTGAAGCCATCACAGATGCAATCGCAACATTGAGAAATAACCTAGTCAAGTAAAAAAAGCAACAATGAAATATACTCTACTACTCCTAGCTTCATTCGCGTTTTTTACAATTGAAGCATCAAGCCAGTGTCGAACATTTACGAAACGTTCTTGTGTTCCACTCCTCGAAGATTATTCCCAGAATGACAATTACAACGCAGCGGTCCTAATTCCTGGTGACGAAGCTGAATTGGACATGGCGTTTTACGGTGGAGTAAGCTACCGGATTGTAGTTTGCTCTCACGCTATACTTGGAGAAGTGGAGTTCAGTCTTCATGACCGTGACGGAAATGCTTTGTGGACCAACACCGAATCTGAAAATCACCTTGATCTGCAAGTTGCAACAACACAACAGCTCTCTGTTAAAATTAAGGTCCCTTTGAATGAGAGTTCACTTACCCATGAAGGTTGTGTTTCTATCATGCTTGGATCTAAGGAGTGATTATTTGATGACCCAGGAGATTGATGTAGATCTGCCTTCTGTCAATATCACCACAAAGTAAATTCCCTCACTTTTCATTGACGTATCTAGTGTGAAATTGTTCTTTCCAATGGGAAGTAACCCGTCGTGGACAATTTCAATTTCTCTACCCAAAGCGTCGAATACAGAGATTTTTGTGAAATCTGACTTAAAAGTGGTACAAGACAAGGTCGCTTTATCTTCAGAAGGATTCGGAAATAGATTCCAATCAGATCCCAATTGCCACTCATGAATAGACAACAGAGAGCTGTCATATGCGGTAATATTGATGTCGTCAAGGTAAATGTCGTTTCCCAAACGACTTTCAAACTCAAACTGCACTCGGAAGTGGGGAGTGAGGTATTGCGATTGGTCTAAAATGAGAACATATTCATTCCACTCCTCAGGCCCTGATGGCACAAAGGGATAATAATGAGGGGGTGCAGAGGGGAGACTCGTATATCCGCGGTGCATCTTTCGCAGATCCCAATCATTTCCACAATCACCAGTAACGCTAACTCGCAAACGATCATCAGTATCATCATCTTCTGACGTTCCTTTGAAGCAGTATGCCCACTTGTAGCGCACAACAACTTGGTAAGCCTCGGAAAGATCCATGGTGCTAGATCTCAGGAAATCTTTGTTAAATTCGATGTCGTTGCTCCAGTTTTCGAGGTGAAGAGAATGACTCCCTGAGTAAGCCGCATCAGTCGTTGCTTCCCAAGCACCATCAGAAAGGGGGTCTTCTACAAACCACTCTGCAGATGGAAAATCTGCAGACTCAAAACCTTGTATTGCGGGACTGTCCATCACACCAGCCGGTAGGACCGTGATTGTCATTGGAGACGACTCCAGTGTTTCGTTGTTGTTACTGACAGTCAGAACTACGTCAAAGACACCCTCGTTGGTGAAAGTATGATAGGCAACGTTATGTAAGCCATCTTCAGAACCTGAGAGCATTGTACCATCTGCAAAATCCCACTCCCATGCAATTACATCATGGTAGCTTTCATCAGTAAATAAAACACTGTCTCCCTCACAGATCACTTGTTCGTCTACCGTAAAGACAGATTCACAGAGTATGATGTCTCCTTCAATTCCTGTGGCAATTAAATTTGAAGAAGTCGACAATTGATTGCGCTGAGATACAGAAGAAAGAGCGGCGGCACGAAGGCGTGATTTTTGGCCTTCCGTGAACATCTTACCGCAATATGAGTACTCCATATAGTTCTGTATGTTGTCTAAAGAGCCGCATGACTCTCCTTCTAAATTACAAGAAGTCCACCCTTTGCTATTCGGTGTGTCCGACACGTTGTCATCTTGATAGCAGTTGTCTTGCTCACCAGGAGAGTTAGAATTGCCCCAAAGGTGACGGAGGTTAAGCCAATGACCAATTTCATGCGTCAGCACTCTTGATCTGTAATTGTTACTCGTTCCGATCGACCCCGTATATGAGTCTTGAATAACAATCCCATCGAGGTAAGAATCTCCTATACTGGCTACTGATCCAGGATAATAGCTGTATCCTGCAGCTCCGCCAGCTTCAGCACACACCCAAATGTTTAAATAACTGTTCCTTGGCCACTGAACAAGAAACTTTACGGCCTCGTCACCTACGTAGGTCTCCTCACTAACGACTCTGTTAATTCCAGAATGACAGTCTCCGTTGGGATCTCTTCGTGCCAACTTGAACTCAATTTCAACATCCCCAGTAATGTCTGAAAATGCGCTGACAATTTCAGTTAGATCAGGATTTAAAGCATTGTAATCTCGGTTAACGACGTCAAGCGCATCGTGGATTTGAGCTGAAGAAATGTTCTCTTCTCCGTTGTTGTGAATCACATGAAAAACAACAGGAATGGTGATTATTTGATCTCTTTCACCTCCTCTTTCACGCTGTTCGATATACTGAGCGGTCTCTCTTTCTAATTGCTGATCCGCTGCTGAAATGTTTTGAAGACTTTCTGGAGTCATTCCAAAAGCCCTGACTGTTGCCTCATAAATCCCGCATTTCTTAACTTCTTGGGCAGAGCTAAACAAAGACACAAATAAGAACACACTTGCCAATAAAAACTTACTCGCGCGATTGCAGAATGTGAATAGTATAGATAGCATGATGTTGATCTTAGGTTTTATTGCAGACGACAAATCTACAACATACAGACGCTCATAATCACCATTAGTTCGGAGTTGTCTCCAGCCTAAATCCGATGTCTGTTACACCAAGCAAAGGGTCTTGCCTCATGCCTTGAGTGACCCTTAAATTGTATCTTCCTTCTATTGGAAATTCAAAGTTCTCTTTGAATAAAATATTGTGGTCAATGATATCTCCCAGTCCTGAACCAAACCAGTTTCCTCTTGCATCAGCAAGAGTGCATCCAAGAGTGTCTCTTCGATTCTTACCATTGGGGAATGTCAAATCAAGAAACAAGTATAAATTGGAAAAAGTATAATCTTGGTTGTGTCTTACATCGACAAAAATATCATGTCTGGTTGAGGTGTCTTCGACAGTCCATTCAAATGATTTGGTGTCCTCAGAGTACCAGCCGGTGTTGTTTACCTCATAAGAATCACTTGCAACCGGAAAATCACCACAAGATGTAAATACAGACAGGATTATAAAAACAGCTCCAAAACGAAAAATCATGAACTCGTCTTTTGACTTTTAACTTTTCGAGGACCATTGCGTCTATTCTGAGGACCCTTATTTCGTTTAGCTCCCGATTTCCCCGATTGGTTTTTCTTTTTGTCAAATCTGGTAAGATCATCTTGTCCTACAACATTGCTGTAGGTTTTTGAAACTTCGTCTGGCACCTCTTGAATCGCAAATTGTGAGATTGATCCTATTTTCTCACCTTTTTCAGAGGCTAGAATTAATTTTTTTGCTTCTTCCAAAGAGACCGGTTGTGGTCCTCCACTCGTTTCTCCAAGTTCTAAGAAATAAACTACCTTTTTAAAAATATCCATTTTAAAAATCACGGCATTTCCTTTTGAAGTGCGAATCTTTGTATTGGAAGAAGGGAATTCATTCACCGCTTCAACATACTGATCTAACTCAAAGTTTAAGCAACACTTTAATTTTCCACACTGCCCAGCCAACTTCACTGGGTTTAATGCCAGTTGCTGATATCTCGCTGCACCCGTTGAAACTGATCTGAAATCCGTAAGCCAAGTTGAACAGCAAAGCTCTCGCCCGCACGATCCGATGCCTCCAATTCTTGCTGCCTCTTGGCGAGCACCGATTTGGCGCATGTCAATCCTCAAGTTAAAGGTCGTTGCCAATTCTCTCACAAGCTCTCTAAAGTCTACTCTTTGTTCTGCGATATAGAAAAACGTGGCTTTTTTCTCATCGCCTTGAAACTCAACATCGGAGAGTTTCATGCTTATCTTAAGTCTTTTAATAATCTCCCTCGCTTTTAACCTCGTGGCATCCTCTCGCTGTCTTGCTCTGTGCCAAACCTCCATTTCTTCCTTCGAAGATTTGTGCAGAATCCGCTTAATCTCATGGTCATCCCTGACTTTTTTAAGAGACATCTGAGTTCTTACTAGTTCTCCTGTCAATGAAACAACTCCAACATCAACGCCTGGGCTGACATCTAAAGACACAACATCACCCACGTAATAACTGTCCGTCGATTTGCGTCTGAAAAATCCTTTTCTGTTGTTCTTAAATCGAACCTCCACAATATCAAAAGCTGATACCCCTGAAGGCAAAGCTATTCCTTCAAGCCAATCGTAGGTTGTTTTCCCACCACTTCCACACGTTCCACAACTTCCATTGTTTTTACAACCTCTCGGCGAGCCATCGGCTCCGTTACTACAGCTACTACATCCCATTGTGACACGAAGATACGTTTTTCAAGGCTAGCTATTTCGCTCTTGCAAATGTTTATTATGACTCTTTTCTCAAGAGCATATGGACTCTAACACTTAAATCAAAAAAAACAACCTTGGCGTTAACATTTCCTGCAACATCCGTATAAGCATCCTCTAGCAAACGTGACAAATCAACTACATTTTTATGATGAATAAAACGTCTAAATTTTGAAACAAAAGCCGTTTCACCTTGAGTAAGACGAACTAAGTTTTCAGCACCGTAATTGCCTATAATACATTGACGCACCATATGAAGGGCATAGGATAAAAAGCGCTTTTGAGATTCACGTCCGGGCAAAGCGAAATCATTAGCTCCTCTCATAAAAGCCTCCCCATCTCTTGCCCAACATGCGCGCATCCAAGATGAAAATAGCTCTAAATCTGGTGTCTCAACTCCAGAAGAAGACATCCGTATTGCTGCAGAAACATTCCCTTCTGTGATGTGGGCAAAACCCAGAGCGACTTCGTTTGAAAGTCCGGTTATTTTAGATATTCCATGGGCTGCATCAGAGTCTGACAACCTCGGGACATGCACTCTTTGCAAACGAGATAAAATTGTAGGAAGCAACTTGTCTGCATTTTGGGAAACAAAAACAATCACTGTTTTGTCAGTGGGCTCTTCGATTAATTTGAGAAATTTATTTGCTGTATCAATCCTCATCGTTTCTGGAAGCCACAGGATCAGAACCTTGTAACCGCCGTGAAATGATTTAAGCCCCAATTTCCTATTGACCTCTAAGGCTTCATCAACAGAAATAAAAAGTTGCTTTTTATCCGCACCTATTTTTACCAGCCAATCTTCTAATCCGACATAGCCGGAATCAAGCATTAACTGCCTCCAAGGAATTTGAAAGGGTTCTGAAATGGATTTTCCTGCACCATCCTTTTTAAAAAAAGGGAAGGTCCAATGCAGATCTGGGTGTTGCACTTTTTTGTGTGCCAAACAAGACATGCAAACACCACAAGAATCTTCTTTCGTTCTGTCTGCGCAGTGGAGGTATTGAGCATAGGCTCGAGCAAGAGCAAGTCCACCTGAACCTTTCGGACCTTCTAACAATTGAGCATGGGCGATTCTACCTGAAATCACACCATCTCGAAGGCGAGCGGAAAGGGCATCTTGGCCTATAACATCAACAAATTGCATATCGGCAAGGTAAGGCTTGGACGCCGATTAGAGTGAAGCGTGAATGGCAATAAACGCTCCTCTACCCGGAGCTGAAATGCCTGAAGAAAAGGTTTTATAATGCATGTCTAAGAGGTTTGTTAGACCTACCTGAGCATGGATGTTCTTATAAATCTCGACATGAGACTCAATGTTGAAGGTCCACCACGAAGGCGTACCGCTTATCAAAGCCTCTTGCGGATTATCTGTAGCTCCCGGACCGTAATCTTCCATATTCTTCGCTCCGTTGAAAAGCACATAGACTTCAATTGACCATTCTTTTTTCTGATATTCTAATGAAGTTCTGCCAAAGACAGGAGGTATATGTGAAATCGGAGTGCGTGAAGTAAAGCGTCTTCCTTTTGTGAAATTTGCAACGCCATGGAAGTCCAAGTGCCTTGATACTTGTGCTTTGATTTCCAATCTTGCACCTTTAATCATTGCATTTCCAACATTTTCATTGCGCTGGATTGAGGCGTATTCTCCTTCAATAAAAAGAAGTGATTCGTTGTTAAGTGTCGCATCTACTGGTGTAATTAAATCTGCCCACAAACTTAAGAATACAGCAGAGTTTACTGACAGTCTTGGGGTAATGTCCCAAGAAACACTCTCGTCAAAACTGTAAATATATTCCGCCCGCAAGGAGTCATTTGGGATTAAGACAAAACCTCCTTTTTCTCTAACTTTTGCTGCGTCATCGATGTTTGGATGTCTAAAACCTGAAGAAAGAGACGTGGTGGTTTTTGTGTTCGATGAAAGAGGGACTTCGGCAGCAACACTTCCTGTTAAGGCTCCATTAGATGAATGGATGTGATCAAATGGCAATTGTAAAGCCGAAGTTGGCGTATAAGAAGCGTTAATAGAGGAGTGACTGTACCTTAAGCCTACATGATAAATGTTGTCTCCCGAACTTCTCTTTGCAGAAGCGAAAGAAGCCCAAGACAACATGTCGCTTCCTCCATTTGGATACCTGGTTAACAAAGCGCCTTCAAAGCCTGAATCAGCAACTAGAATCTCACTCGGAACTTCAGTACGAACCAATGAAGTCACATCGTTCCATTGTCCATCTACACCTGTTTCGAACTTCCAACCATCTCCTCTAAAAGGTGATGAAACCCAGACTGATGATAGTGAGATAACATCAACAAACTCCTCCTGTATTTCTCTTAATGCAGCCCCGAATTGTCTTTTCTTTCTTGACTCAGTGATGTTTTGGTAGGCAAAAGTGGTGTGGAGAGACCCCGGTATGCCCAGATATTGTTCCCAACTAACAGCGGCCATTAACCTTTGTTGAGGTCCATAGCTCCACTCAGCCCACTTCAGGCCTGACGCTGAAGTGTCATTCAGCTTGTCCAGCCTGGGAATGTCTGAGCTTATGCTGTACTGGAAATTTGTTTCAATTGCACCTCCTGGAATACCCACTCTTACCTTGTGTAAAAAGTCCTTTTGTGAATATCCCGAAGGAATTTGAACAGATGGTTTGAGGTTTTCTACAATTGAATCTACACCATTAATGCTTGCTACTTGGGTGTAGATTCCACCCCAAAGACTGTCACCATGCGCTCGCCATTCACCCATTTTTAAATCTCCAAAATGACTTGAACTCAATGCAACCACAGTAGCCCATCTCTCTCCACCAGCTTCAGCAGTACCGTGAATGTTTACGGAATTGTTTACGCTTTTGTATTGAGTTGAAACAAGGGCTGAAGAGTTGTACTCTGAATTTTTACTTCTAAATCTAGGCCTGAGGGTTGTAAAATGAACCACACCTCCCAACGCATCACTCCCAAACCTAACGCTGCTTGGACCTAAGATGACTTGCACTTTTTCAAGAGAGTTGGGGTCTATTGTAATGGCGTTTTGAAGATGGCCGGATCTATAAATCGCATTGTTCATTCTCACACCATCGATGACAAGAAGCACTCTATTTGCTTCAAACCCTCTTAGAACTGGTGAACCTCCTCCTTGCTGACTTTGCTGAACATGAATTTGTCCTGATTTCTGTAATAATTCAGCGGTATTACCAGGTGCAACACCTTTTCCAATTGATGCAATGCCTAGAGATTTGAGCCCTTGAGTGGTTCCCACATCCGGCACAATATTCGAAGTTATTTGAACCTCATCTAACGAAACAGGACTTTCCTCCATCGCGATGTTCTCTCCGATTTCTTGGCCATGAACAATGCGAATATCTTCATAACCCATGCTTCTTAAAAGCAATGTGTCGCCATCTGAAGATGAAGGCAAAATTAAATAGCCATCTACATCTGAGATGACAGATTCTAATGTGTTGAGGTTAATTGCTGCAACAAAAGGAATTGGAATGAGACCGTTTACTACCCTTATACCCCGAAGACGAAGTGTGTCATGCTGGGCAAAACTTGAAAACGATGACGTAAAAATCGACGTCACAATGATGACCAAACTTAAAAAAATCGTGGCTTGTTTTTTAGGCTGCAAAAATTGTCTCAAGTACGTCATAACTTTTTATTTCTCGTAAACCAGAATGATGCAATTGAACGAACATGACCATCCCAAGTAGAAGTTCTTTTTTGTCTGACTTGGATAAAACTATCCTCTGCGATTGTTCAAAATTCATGCCAGAGATTGCCATCAACTTTAAGGCCAAATCAAAACTTAAGTAATGGTCTTTTGCGGTTAAACTCCTGTTAATTTCAGACCACTCCCCAGTATCTAAATGTAAACTTTTCACTAGGCCGCTGTTTTCCACATCTAACTCTTCTGGCATTAAACCCAATGCATCAACCAGTCGAGACATAAAAAATATATGCAAGCTTGATACTGAACTTTCCGATTCAATGAGGTTGATTATGTCAATCATTAAGTTGAATACTTCCGGCAATGGAACTTCATCTTCTAATGATTTGTCTAACACTTCAGCTATAAAAAATGCAACCGATGACCTTTTCGCATCGTTCAATAAATTGTTTGCCGGCAGACATCTTGAGGCTTCTTTAAAATTAGCCAATCCCCCTGATTTCTTCCGTGTAAAGCCCGACAACTCTACCATAGAAAGTGGATGCCAAATGGCTTTTTTCGCCTTTTTACCTGTTCTAACCCAAATTGGAATAACCCCGTTTTCTTCTGTCAAGACCTTTACCACCCTGCTCGAATCACTATAGGTTACGCTACCTATTACCACCGCTTGAATCGTAACAGGCTCCAATTAAGACTGTGTTTCTGATAGCTCCACCCAGTCTCCACCTTTTTTAATTAAGTCGATCAGGGCTTCTACGCCTTCACTTTCAGGTACATTTTTCGTGACCACTTCTTTCTCTTTGTAAAGTGTAATCTTACCTACACCTGTGCCTACATAGCCGTAATCAGCATCTGCCATTTCACCAGGACCATTAACAATGCATCCCATAATTCCAATCTTCAGACCTTTCAAATGACCCGTCGCCAATCTGATTTTTGCAGTCGTTTCTTCTAAGTCAAAAAGTGTTCGTCCACAGCTCGGGCAAGAAATATATTCAGTTTGAGATATCCGTGTTCTGGTCGCCTGTAAAATACCAAATGCCAATTTGGTTCTGTCAGAAAGACTTACACCTTCGCCATCTACCCAAATACCATCACCTTGACCGTCAATGAAGACTCCACCTAAATCAGTGGATTGGTAAAGTGTGAATTCTTCTTTACCGACTTGATTCATGACTCGCTTTAACACAACGGGCAATCCTTCGCCTCCATTTTTTTCTACCAGCTCAACAGACATTCTTAAATCCATCATCGCGTTCTCACACGCAGTCTCTAAAATCAGAACAACATCCTTTCTTGTTGCAAGTTTTTGTAAAAACCCTTTTGACAAGTCATCTCTCCTCACCTGAATAAAGTTCACTTTTGCAAACGAGGTCACACCTGACCATTCTGATTTATGCCAAATGGGGTAATGTCTGTCCAGGCTATCATTCCCCATGGCCTTGGAGAGCCAATCCGCTCCGTTCATCAACACCATTAAAGTGCCCGGCAGTGAGAATTTGACAACTTTAGATCCTGAAAAAATAACATCACACGCCCGATCAGCAATGTTCCATTTGTCATCTGCGATAGCGTATCTGTAACCAGCTCCTACCAAGTTTGCTTGTGTGATTTCTCCATTCACCCTCAAACTAGAAATCACAACAGGGACATTTTTTCCTCCAATTTTACCTATTTCTGTTGTTTTTCGCTTTGTATATGCAAATGGATCAACTTGGCTCACAAATTGACCCTCACCCAATTCATATTCACTTCGTTTTTCGTATCTCTCAACCAACGCTCTGGCGACTGGGATTTCCGCTTCTGGGGATTCCGTCAAAGACACCCTAATTGTGTCTCCCACTCCTTCTTCTAGCAAGGTGCCAATGCCTACCGCAGACTTAATTCTACCATCTTCTCCATCTCCAGCTTCTGTGACGCCTAGATGAAGCGGGTAATTCATGCCTTCCTCATCCATTCTGCTGACCAAAAGTCGATACGCTTGGACCATCACAAGTGTGTTCGAAGACTTCATCGAAATGACCATGTCAAAAAACCCGCATCCCTCAGCAATGCGTAAAAATTCTAGAGCACTCTCAACCATTCCAAGTGGAGTATCACCGTATCTGCTAGTAATTCTATCCGAAAGCGAGCCGTGATTGGTGCCTATTCTGATTGTCCTTCCTAGCTCCTTACACTTTAGCACCAAGGGAGTAAATTTCTCCTTGATTCTAATTAATTCATCCGCATAGGATTCGTCAGTGTATTCGTGAACATCAAACTTCTTTTTGTCGGCATAATTTCCTGGGTTAACCCGAACTTTCTCAACAAAATCGGCAGCCCTTATAGCCGCATTGGGTGTAAAATGGATGTCCGCTACAATGGGTGTGTCTTTGCCCATTTCTCGTACACCCTTCACAATATGTTCTAATGCATCTGCATCTTTAATGCTCGGAGCTGTGAGGCGAACCAATTCACTCCCAACATTAATCAGGCTTAATGATTGTTCTATACTCGCCTCAACATTCTTCGTGTCTGTGGTCGTCATAGACTGAATTCGAATTGGGGCGTCACCACCTAAACTCAAATTACCAATTTGGACTTTTCTAGATTTTCTTCTTTGATGTCTCTGCATGGGTTCTTGAAAAAAACGTTTTTGGTTGACAACAATCCATATTACGCCTATAGAAATTGATGCATCAGCAATATTCCAAATCGGAGGAAAAACTTCCAATCCGCCCAAATTAAAAAGCATCCAATCTGGCCATTGGAGGGTAAAATGAAACATGTCCACCACGTTTGCCATAAGCCAGGGTGCATACCCATTTTCAACACTAAACTCAGCTGTTGTTCCCCACCCAGAGTGAGAGAACAAGCGTCCGTAGACGGTGCTGTCTACGATATTCCCTAGTGCCCCAGACCAGATTAGGGAAACAGATCTAAGAAGACCTACGTGAGCCTTTTCCTTAACCAGTTTGAATAAATAAATGCCGATTCCAACAGATGCAATGAGACGAAATGTTGTTAATACTAGTTTTCCAGCCACACCTGGCAATGCCCAACCGAAGGCCATTCCTTCATTTTCTATGAACTGCAATTCTAGCAAACCAGGAATAAATTCCGCGCGCTCTCCAATTGTAAAGTTGAGCTTTACATAAATTTTTAAAAGTTGATCAGCTAACAAAAGAGGGATGACCCACTTTAACACGAGCTTTTGCATGATTTATTAAAATCGAATTACTGTCTCTCTTTCGCCTCCATGGAAAGAGTGGCGTGAGGCACAAGGCGCAAACGAGCCTTGGGGATTAATTTTCCAGTGACTCTACAAATCCCGTAAGTTTTATTTTTAATTCTTAAGAGAGCGTTTTCTAAATTGCGAATAAACTTCTCTTGCCTCCCCGCCAATGCTGACGTTTCTTCACGACTCATCGTCTCAGAACCATCTTCCATCATTTTAAATGTCGGGGATGTATCCTCTGTGGTGTTGTCGTCCTTGTGTGACAAAGACGATTGCAATTGTTCTAAATCTTCGCGTGCGATTTCCAATTTTTTCTCAATGATATCACTGAATTCCTTGAGATCTGCCTCCGCGTATTTTGATTCTGCCATGACTGGGCTTTTAATATTTTACAACTTGAACCATGACGATCAAGCCTTCTTCTAATTCAATTTCAACTCCCTCAGCGCCATTATTCCACTCGACACTCTCTGCTAACGTTTGAGTTCGAATATAGGACAAATTTTCTTGTAATTGACTACTTATTTCCTCTTCTGCGTGAATCACTAGACTTATTCTGTCTGTCACTTCTAGACCTATGTCTTTGCGGACGTTTTGAACTCGATTAACAAGCTCTCTAGAAAGACCTTCAGCTCTTAAGTGTTTGTCAATCGTAATGTCTAGTGCCACAGTTAATCCGCCTTCACTAGACACAAGCCAACCTGGAATGTCCTCTGTAGAGATTTGAACATCCGAAACAACGATTTCTACTTCACCTTGGCCATCATCAGGCACTATGGTCAATGTTCCTTCTTTTTCTAATTCATCTGTTGCCTCAACGGGCAATGCGTTGATTGCTGCCGCAATTGCCTTCATTCTCTTGCCATAACGCGGCCCTAGAGCTTTAAAGTCTGGCTTAATACTCTTGACGATCCCTCCGCCATCACGGATTATTTCAAGCTCTTTTACATTGACCTCAGAGCGAATTAAATCTTCAATTGCAGATAACCTTTCTGCATATTTTTCATCTAATACAGGAACCATAATACGTCGAAGCGGCTGTCTTACTCGAATTTTCTCACGCTTTCTAAGACTTAAAACTTGTGAGCACAACTTTCTCGCCAACTCCATTCTGACTTCAAGTTCTGAATCAACAATTGCAAGGTCAGGAGTTGGGAAATTCGAAAGGTGAACTGAATTTTCAGCACCGACACGGGAGCCTCCGAGGCCTTCGTTTAAATCGCGGTACAATCGATCCATGAAAAATGGAGCAATCGGTGAGCCTAGTATTGCTGTCGTACGAAGGCAGGTTACAAGAGTTTGGTATGCGGAAACCTTATCCTCATTCATTGAACCCTTCCAAAACCGTTGTCTATTCAAGCGCACATACCAGTTGCTTAGCTCATCAATCACGAAGCTTTGTAACAATCTGGCGGCACGGGTAGGCTCTAACTCCTCAAATGCTGTGTTCACCTCTTTCGAAACTGTATGCATTCGTGAAAGTATCCACCGATCAATTTCTGGTCGAGAATGATGAGGCACAATTGGCTCGTCCCCTTTCAAACCATCAATGTTTGCGTAAAGCGCAAAGAAGTTAAAGGTGTTGTGAAGGGTCCCAAAAAACTTTCTCGTGACTTCAGCGATTCCTTCTAGGTCGAATTTTAAATTGTCCCAAGGTTGTGCATTGCTGATCATATACCAACGTGTCGCATCAGGACCGTACTTGTCAAGTGTAGAAAATGGGTCAATTGCATTGCCCAATCGCTTAGACATCTTCACTCCATGTTTATCTAAAACCAACCCATTTGAAACCACATTTTTGTAAGCAACTTTGTCAAACACCATTGTAGATATGGCATGCATGGTATAGAACCAACCCCTTGTTTGGTCTACGCCTTCAGCAATAAAATCGGCCGGATACGCTTTTTCCTTGTCTACTTTATCCTTGTTTTCAAATGGGTAATGCCATTGTGCGTAGGGCATTGAACCTGAGTCAAACCATACATCAATCAAATCACTTTCTCGCTTCATCGCGAATCCGTTTTTTGATTTCAAAACAATGGTGTCTACAACATGTTTGTGGAGATCGAAGAATTCATAGTTGGACTTTGACATGTCGCCTGGCTTGAACGCAGCCAAAGGGTTTTCTTTCATCAACCCCGCTTCAACAGCTTCGGCACATCGAATGGACAGCTCTTCAACCGAACCGATGCAAACTTCTTCTGACCCGTCTTCCGTTCTCCAAATAGGGATTGGAATTCCCCAAAAACGCGAGCGACTTAAGTTCCAATCGTTGAGGTTTTCAAGCCATTTTCCAAATCTTCCACTGCCCGTACTTTCTGGTTTCCAGTTAATTGTTTTATTCAATTCGGACATTCTCTCTTTCTTCGCTGTAGCTTTAACAAACCAAGAGTCAAGAGGAAAGTATAAAATAGGCTTGTCGGTTCTCCAACAATGGGGGTAAGAGTGAGCGTATTTTTCTACTTTAAAAGCAAGACCACGTGTTTTTAAATCTATCGCAATCTCAACATCTACTGACTTTTCAGGGGCTTCTCCATCATTGTAGTACTCATTCTTCACGAAACGACCTGGAAAAGGACCGTACCCTTCACGCAATCTTCCTTGCATATCCACAAGTGGAACACCGTGACCGGACCCGTCATCGACGAGCATGGGTGGGACACCTGCGGCTTTGGCAACCAACGCATCGTCCGCTCCAAATGTTGGGGCGGTATGCACAATTCCTGTACCATCTTCAGTCGTTACAAAGTCTCCAGAAATGACTCTAAACGCTTGGTCTGAATCTTCCATGGGCTGAGCCCAATCTATTAACTGTTCATACCTCATCCCCACCAATACGGAGCCCTTACAATGCCCCAAAACTTTGTGATCAGGACCTTTAACAAATTGTTTTTCTACAAGTTTTTCAGCAAGCACGACAAGCCCATCCTCACCAGTGTATTTGTTTGTGGTTCGAACAATTGCGTAATCAATTTTTGACCCTACAGTTAATGCTGTATTAGAAGGCAGTGTCCAAGGAGTTGTCGTCCAAGCAAGGAAGTGTACCGGCAGTTCTGAAGGCAAATTAGTGCCTTCACACATTGATTTTAACTTCTTGGAACTCAGATTATCTGCTTTGAATTGGGCCACAATGGTTGTGTCCATCACATCGCGGTACGTCCCTGGTTGATTGAGCTCGTGTGAACTTAACCCGGTTCCGGCCATGGGGCTGTATGGCTGAATTGTGTATCCCTTGTAAATAAGATTCTTCTTGTACAACTGGGACAACAGCCACCAAACCGATTCGATATATTTGTTCTCGTAAGTAACATATGGAGATTCCATATCTACCCAATATCCCATCTTTTTTGTTAGACTATTCCAAACTCCAGTGTATTTCATCACAGCCGTCCTGCAGGCATTGTTATACTCTTCAACTGAAATCTTCTTGCCAATATCTTCTTTGGTAATGCCCAGTTCTTTTTCCACCCCAAGCTCTACAGGAAGTCCGTGAGTGTCCCACCCTGCTTTTCTTTCTACTCGCTTTCCTTTTAGTGTAGCATACCGACAGAAAATATCTTTAATTGCACGACCCATTACATGGTGAATGCCAGGCATGCCATTTGCTGATGGTGGGCCTTCATAGAAAACGTATGTGTTGTCTGCAGGGCGAGAATCTATGCTCGCCTGAAATGTATTTTCGCGCTCCCAAACATCCAGTGTTTCTTTCGTTAAACCTGGAAGGTTAAGTGGGCCGCGTTCTGGGAATCCTTTCGACATCAAAATCTAAAATTGAGTGTCGCGAAGATAACACGGTCATGCGTGACAATCGCTGTTAGACCCGGCTGAGTTTAAGCATATTCGTCATTCCCATATCTGCAATCGGCATTGAGGCTGTGTGGATCACAAAATCACCTTTATTCACTCGTCCTTCTTTAATCAGAAGCTGTTTAATTTCCGCAATTGTGTGATCTGTACTAATGATTTTTGAGTAAAAGATGGTTCTTACTCCCCAAACAAGGTTCATTTGACCCAGAACATTTCGGTTAGAAGTCAGCATAAAAATAGTGGCCTTGGGCCTTTGACTGCTGACCATTTGAGCTGTATACCCTGAAAAAGTCATCGTGACAATTGCTTTCGCCTTCGTTCTTCTTGCAAGCCTACATGCATTGTAGCAGACTGAGTCTGTAATGAACCTAACATCTTCAGGATTATACGGGGGTCTCTCGTTGAAAGGTTTCTTGTTGCCATCTTCCATGGACTGGATGATTTTCGTCATGGTCTGAACAGCGACAATGGGATGCTTGCCCACACTTGTTTCAGCAGACAACATTACCGCATCAGCTCCATCTAAAACCGCATTGGCCACATCGTTCACCTCAGCTCGAGTAGGTGAAGCACTTTCTATCATACTCTCCATCATTTGCGTCGCAACAATAACAGGTTTGCCCGCAGAGAGACATTTCGCGATAATATCTTTCTGAATCAGAGGGACATCTTGCATTGGAACTTCTACGCCTAAATCTCCCCTTGCAATCATAATCGCATCACTGGCAGTGATGATCTGATCAATGTCCGCTACAGCTTCCGGTTTTTCGATTTTTGCAACAACCCTGGCGTGCTTGTCTCGTCTTTTTATCATGGACTTCAACTGCTCTATATCCGATGAGTTTCTGACAAATGATAGTCCAATCCAGTCAACATTTTCATCAAGAGCAAAGTCCAAATCAACTTTGTCTTTTTCTGTGATGCAGGGTAAGGAAATCTCTGTTTTCGGAAGATTTAATCCTTTCCGAGGCTTTAAAATTCCTCCATGAATGACCTTACAAATGACTTCTGATTTGTTGTCGGACGATAGAACTTCTAACCTAATCTTCCCATCATCTAATAGCACAGGCTCCCCTTGCTTGACATCTATTGCGAAGTGAGCATAGTTTGTGAAAATCTTCCCGTTTCGCCCTGCCTCATTTCCAACGATAATCTTAATTTCACTGTTGTCTTCTAGCATCATCTCACCCCCGTCGATGTCTCCAACCCTTAACTTAGGTCCTTGCAAATCTACAAGGATTGCAGTTTTCACACCTAAATTTTCATCAACAAGCCTGCTGTTTTTGATCACTTCACGGTGGCCTTCAATGTCTCCGTGTGAAGAATTAATTCTTAAAACATTCATCCCCTCTAGCACCAGTTTTTCAAGCATCTCAATCGAAGAAGTTGCTGGACCTATCGTAGCGATGATTTTTGTCTGCTTTTCTGGTAACGTCATCCCTTTGTTCATTTCTCTTTCTATTCTAATTCAAACATCGCCTCAAGGACACCCGATTTGTTAGGGTCTAAAAGGGTTGCTAAAGTTACGAGTTTCGATGTTCGGATGGTCTGAATAACACTCTTTAAATCAACAATTCCCGATCTTACTTTAAGAAGATAATCTAAAGAATTGGGACCTTGCCCCAGTGTTAAACATCCTTCAGGAACTCTATTTAGCACCAAGCGAATATCTATGTCTTCTTCTACTTCTTTATACCGGTAGACAATATGTGTAGAAACAAGAACTCCTGTTTTTTTACACAACGATTCCAATTGCCTGTCGTACACCAACTCCCAATGAAACAACCTGTTAAGCTCCCAGGCAAGCCTGTGACCTCCTACGTGTGTGGCGATTCCATAAAGTTCGAAATCACACTCCAAATCCATGTCGAGTTGAAGCTTCGCCATTGTTACAAAGATACTCCTTTATCAAATACCTTTTTCCAACCTTGTCGTGCTGCATTTTTTTCTGCAATTTTCTTAGATCTCCCCTCTCCACTTCCAAGACTTTCTTCTCCTGCAAATACTTCAACTTCAAATGCATTTTCTCCATCCTGCATATATTCTCTGACAACATTAAACGACAGAGAGACGAGTTCTTTTTGCGCCCAATGATGAAGCTGACTTTTAAAATCTGTGGTCTCGTTGATCTTCTCATCCAAACCAAACCTCTTCATTAATTGAATCAGAGAATTGTTGGTTCTACTGTATCCGTGATCTAAGTAAACTGCACCTATAAGCGCCTCCATTGCATTGCCCACCATGTTTTGTCTAATGTCTTCACGCCTCATTTTAACATCAAGCAAATCTTCGAGACCGATTTCTTTTCCGAGCAAATTCAAGTATTTTCTGCTAACAACTTTCGACTTTCTCTGAGTGAGCAAACCTTCGGCGGCGTCTTTGTCTTTGTTGTGCAGATAAGCGGCCATACTAAGATCTAAAACTGCATCCCCAAGAAACTCAAGTCGTTCGTTGCTTTTATTTCCTGTACTGTCACCATCCAACACAGAAGAATGCCTCATGGCTTCTTCATAATATAAGATGTTTCTCACCTTAAGTCTGAAATGAGATCGCACGACGGAACGAATCCCATGTGATGATGAGTATGTCCTTAGTAAACGATGAAAAAGCTTCATGAAGGAAATCTCCTTGATGTTCTATTTGGAGTATTTCTTAAACAACACTGAAGCGTTGTGACCTCCGAATCCAAATGTGTTAGAAAGTGCTGCATTGACATCTCTTTTACGTGCTTTGTTGAACGTAAAGTCCAATGCAGGATCAAGGCCTTCATCCGTATGCACATGATTTATCGTAGGGGGAATCACGCCATTCACAATCGCCAAGATACACGCCATGGCCTCAATGGCTCCAGCTGCTCCTAACAGGTGACCCGTCATTGACTTTGTAGAAGAAATACTCAGCTTGTAAGCTGACTCACCAAACACCTTCTGTATTGCCTGTGTTTCTGCAATATCACCAAGAGGCGTACTTGTTCCGTGCACATTTACATAATCTACATCTTCAGGACTCATTCCTGCATCCTCAAGTGTAACTTTCATCACGTTGGTCGCCCCAAGCCCCTCAGGATGTGGTGCTGTGATGTGGTGAGCATCCGCGCTCATACCACCTCCAACCATCTCACAATAAATTTTTGCTCCACGTGCCTCTGCATGCTCAAGTGACTCAAGTATAATGGCACCAGCTCCCTCGCCTAAAACGAAACCATCACGTGTTTTATCAAAGGGTCTAGATGCGCTTTTCGGGTCTTCATTTCGCGTAGAAAGTGCTTTAAGAGCGTTGAAGCCCCCAATGGCACCTTCAGTAACGGCAGCTTCAGATCCTCCTGAAACAATCACATCAGCCTTTCCCAACCGAATTAAATTAAAAGAGTCAATGAGAGCGTGAGTCGAACTAGCGCATGCGCTTACAGTTGCGTAGTTGGGTCCTCTAAATCCATTTCTAATGCTTATTTGACCAGCTGCAATGTCAGGAATCATCATCGGAATAAAGAATGGAGAGAACTTCGGCGTTCCATCACCATCGTGAAAGTTCTTTGCCTCATCCATAAAACTTTGGAAACCTCCTATACCACAACCCCAAATAACACCTGCTCTGTCAGGATTTAAATTTCCTTTTCCTTCTTCACCTTCTGTCTCATAACCTTGGGCTACAAGTCCAGCATCTTTTAAAGCCTGCTGTGAACTCACAACTGCAAATTGTGTGAAAAGATCCATTCTGCGAGCGTCGCGTCGATGAATGTGCTCTAGCACATCAAAGCCCTTTACTTCACAGGCAAACCTTGTTTTAAACTTTGAGGCATCAAAGCGTGTAATTTCATCCGCTCCACTTACTCCACGAACCAAGTTGTCCCAGAAAATTTCAGGATTGTTGCCTAAAGGTGTTAATGCACCAAGGCCAGTTACGACGACTCGTTTAAGCTCCATAAAGAAATATAGATAAACCCTGAGGTTTACTTAATCGCCTTTTCGATGTGCTCAATTGCATGTCCTACTGTGCTGATTTTCTCAGCCTGATCGTCAGGTATAGCAATGTTAAATTCTTTTTCAAACTCCATAATGAGCTCCACTGTGTCGAGAGAGTCGGCACCTAAATCATTGGTGAAGCTTGCCTCTGGCTTAACCTCTCCTTCTTCCACTCCTAGCTTATCCACAATGATAGCTGTAACTTTTCCGCTGATATCAGACATGATAATCGTATTGAATTTGGTGCAAAATTAATCCAAACCTTCAACTCCACGTAAAAAAACCAAAGAAAGTTTTAACCAAAGGTGTGCTAATACTCTTTTAAGATCTCTTCAATGCGCTTTCTTTCTAAGTCAGGAACCTCACAATCCGAGCTTGGAAACCCAAATGGAATATTTAAATACGCCCGCTCATTATCTGGTCTATCAAGTGTCTCCGCTAAAAAATTCATTGGAGAAGGGGTGTGTATTAATGCAACAAGTCCGATCTCATGAAGTGCCGTTAAGAGAATTCCAACTGCAATCCCTACGCTCTCATTTACGTAATAATTTTGTGTTCTACCGTGTTCATCTTTGCCGAAAGCATGCTTGAATACGACAATTAAGCCAGGAGCTTCTTCTATAAAGGGCTTAATGTGATCGGTTCCAAAAGGTTCTAAATCCTTAAGCCATTCATCACTCATGCGGCCATGGTAGTTCTTGAACTCCTCTTGCTGTGCAGCGACCCGGATCTTACTCTTCATCTCCGGATTGACAACCAGACAGAAGGTCCAGGGTTGTTTGTGAGCTCCGGAAGGAGCTGTTGCGGCGGCAGAAATGCAATTTCGAACTGCTTCCATGGGAACGGGTTCACGAGAGAAATGCCTCACACTTCTTCGGGCTTGCATTTTCTGTAAAAACTTAGAACTGCGGTCTATCATCTCTTGAGAAGAGTGTCTATGCAGTTCATATTTCATTTGTCTCTAAGCTTTTGCATCAATTTCGAAGCATAAATAAATTCATTCAAGGTGTCTGATTGAGCAACCAACATTTCAGCGTTGTCTCCTTCAAAGGCAATCTCACCCTCATGAATAAAATGAATCGTATCTGAAGCTTCGATGACACTGTTCATGTCATGGCTGACTACCACGGTTGTCATTCCGTATTCTCTTGTTATATCAATAATTAGTTTGTCGATCACAATGGCCGTTTGTGGGTCTAAACCGGAATTTGGCTCGTCACAAAATAAATATTTGGGATTCATTGAAATCGCTCGTGCAATCCCCACCCTCTTCTGCATTCCACCACTGAGTTCTCCTGGAAATTTATCCCCATGACCCTCTAGCTCAACTCTTTTTATACAATCGGCTACCCGAATGTCCATTTCTTCGTCGGTCATTTCACTAAACATCTTCAGAGGAAATTTTACGTTTTCCGAGACTGTCATTGAATCAAACAAAGCCCCTCCTTGAAACAACATCCCAATCTCCGTTCGAACTTCTTTTCGATTGCGCTGGGTCATCGATGTAAAATCTCGACCATCAAATAAAACTTGTCCTTGATCAGGTTCTAAAAGCCCCACGGTACACTTTGTCATGACACTCTTCCCTGAGCCTGAACGACCGATAATGAAATTCACTTTTCCTGGGTGAAACTTGGCGCTCACATTTTTTAAAACGTGATGTTCCCCAAATGATTTTGATATGTTTTTAAGCTCAATCATTCTTCTGTCAGGTTAAAAGAAGCTTCGTTAACACAAGGTTAGACAACATAATGATGACAACGCTGTATACCACTGCATTGGTGCTTGATTTCGCGACTTGAAGAGCCCCACCATGTGTAAAGAAACCATGATAAGCTGAAACAGACGTCATAATTATAGAGAAAATAGTCGTTTTAATGATCGCGTAAATCACATCATAGGACACGAAGTCGACCTGAAGACCATACTGAAAATCTGCCATGTTACTCACCCCTGTAAGGAACGCAATTGCAGCGCCTGATGTGAGCCCCAAAAACATGCTCATAATCACCAACAATGGCAAGCATACAATCCCTGCTATAATCTTAGGTAGAACTAAGAATCCAGCGCTGTTGATTCCCATTATTTCCAAAGCATCTATTTGCTCTGTTACCCTCATTGTCCCAAGCTGAGAAGCAATATTTGAACCGATCTTCCCTGCGAGAATGACGGGAATTAAGGTGGGCGAGAATTCAAGAATCATGGTTTGTCGTACTGTAAACCCTATGGTGTAAACTGGAATCCAGCCACTGACTTGATGCGCTGTTTGAAGGCACATCACAGCGCCCATAAACAAACTAAGCAACGCAACAATTCCTACGCTATTTGTACCAATGGTGGTCATTTCATTCACAAGCGAACGACGGAAGACTGCACCGTTTTCAGGTTTACGCAATACCCTCAAGATAAATCTCGTATACCTACCGATATGAAAGATGATGCCCATTACCGCGAAGGTACACGCAACAATTGCTAACTTTACACCATGAGTAAACGACTTGTCATACGGATTTTGTTATGCTTTTACACTCTCGCGTTTTTAAGTGGCTGCTCCACTTCTCGCAACAGTTGCGGTACATGTGATGCCTACAATTGCATTCAACTTGATACAAAGTAATGCTGTGAAAAATTTCGCTGTAATCATGGCTGGGGGCAGGGGCACGAGGTTTTGGCCCATGTCGCGAACATCTAAGCCCAAGCAATTTCTAGACATCCTGGGTACTGGACGTTCCTTGATTCAAATGACTTTTGACCGATTGAGTTCAACTGTTTCTCCATCGGATATCCTCGTAGTGACAAATGAGCTTTACCGCTCCGAGGTCGCTAAGCACCTTCCGACTATCCCGCCTGAGAACATCCTTTGTGAACCTTGCATGCGCAATACCGCGCCTTGCATCGCCTATGCAAATGCTGTCATCTCTGCAAGAGTTGAATTGGCTGGCATTGACGCTTGCGACGTCGGAATCATTGTCGCCCCTTCCGACCACCTTATTCTCAAAGAACCCGAGTTCGATCGTATCATCTCACTCGCACTTACAGAAGCCATCTCAAATACTTCGCTAATCACTCTTGGAATAAAACCCACCCGCCCCGACACCGGTTATGGTTATATTAAATTTTCAGAAGATGATTCTAGCGAAATTGCCACTGTTCATCGCTTTACTGAAAAACCCGAATTAGACACGGCACGTAAATTTTTGATCGAAGGTGGATATTGTTGGAACAGTGGAATTTTTATCTGGTCTCTCGCAAACATATCGAATGAGTTTTCTAAACACCTTCCTGACATGTCAGCAGCATTTACAAGTGTCGAGCTTTCTGGCAAAGCAGGCGAAGTCGATGAGCTTTACGCCTCATGTGAGTCAATCTCCATAGACTACGGGATTCTCGAACAGGCTTCTTCTGTCTCGGTCATTTCTTGCGATTTCGGCTGGTCAGACCTCGGAACTTGGACATCACTTGCCCATCACCTCCCAACAGACGCCTCTGGAAATACGGATTCTGGTGTCGACTTAGTTGCGTCCGAAAGCACGAACAATGTTGTAGTCGGGTCTGATTCCAAAAAAATTATTGCACTTCGTGGCTTGAACGATTTCATTGTGGTAGACACCCCCGACGCCTTGCTTGTTTGTCCCAAATCTGACGAACAATGGGTCAAGATTTTAGTGGGGAAACTCGCAAAATAACCGACAGGATTTGCAAGCGCTACTGAACGAGAGTTCTCTTTTCTGAATCCTCTTATCTCCCAATCATATTTTTTGGAACAACCCACGCGTCGTATTCTTCCGCGGAAAGGTATCCTAGAGAGAGGGCCGCTTCACGAAGCGTGGTCCCTTCAGTATGTGCTTTGCCTGCAATTTCAGCAGATTTGTAGTAACCGATTTTTGTGTTTAAAGCGGTCACAAGCATGAGGCTGTTGTCTACGAGATGCTTGATGCGTGGTTCGTTTGCTTTAATTCCATCGACGCAGTTTTTTGCGAACGAGAGAGATCCTTCGCCGAGGAGGCGCGCAGATTCCAGAATGTTTCTGGCCATCATCGGTTTAAATACGTTAAGCTCGTAATGGCCTTGGGTTCCTCCTACTGCAATCGCAACATCGTTGCCCATCACTTGAGCACACACCATCGTTAGCGCTTCGCACTGAGTGGGGTTTACTTTACCTGGCATGATTGACGAACCCGGCTCGTTTGCTGGTAACTGAAGTTCTCCGATGGCCGATCGGGGGCCCGAGCCCATCATTCGAATGTCGTTCGCAATCTTGTTAAGCGCAACAGCGAGCTGGCGAAGAGCACCATGAGACTCCACAATGGCGTCGTGTGCCGCCAGGGCCTCAAACTTGTTCGGGGCGGTAACAAATGGGTGCCCCGTCGAAGACGCAATGTGGGCAGCTACAATTTCAGAATATCCTTCAGGGGTGTTGATGCCTGTGCCGACAGCTGTGCCACCAAGAGCAAGCTCGGAAAGATGGTCTAAAGAGTAACGCAAGGAGCGGAGGCCATAATTTAATTGTGCTACATAGCCTGAGAACTCCTGACCGAGGGTGAGGGGGGTCGCGTCCATGAGGTGAGTGCGGCCAATTTTTACGATGGCATCAAACTCCTGAGATTTCGCTTCGAGCGAGTTCCTTAGAGCCTCTATGCCCGGTATCGTGTTCTCGACGATAAGTGTGTAAGCGGCGATGTGCATGGCCGTGGGAAAAGTGTCATTGGAAGACTGACTCTTGTTTACATCATCATTGGGATGGACGGGCCTAGTTCCTTCGCCAAGTGTTCCTCCTGAGAGTTGATGGCATCGGTTGGCGACAACTTCGTTGACGTTCATGTTGGACTGGGTTCCAGAACCCGTTTGCCAAATCACGAGTGGAAATTGAGAATCATGTGTCCCTTCCAGGATTTCTAAACAAGCTTTAGAGATGAGGTCACGTGTTTCTGTAGGAAGAATACCACACTCACAGTTTGTCTTTGCTGCTGCGCTTTTAAGGTGGGCAAAAGCATGAACAATTTCAAGCGGCATAGAGGAAGGTGGTCCAATGCGAAAATTGTTTCGAGAACGCTCTGTTTGTGCTCCCCAAAGAACGTTAGATGGGACTTGTACTTCCCCTAAAGTGTCTTTTTCAATTCGGAAATCTGACATGGTGTGATAATTTAAAACGCGTGTTAATCTTGTGTATTGTTTGAAGCGGCACCGGCCTCCATCAGGTAGGCTTTTAAAAATCCGTCGATTTCTCCGTTCATCACGGCATCGACGTTGGAGGTTTCATGGCCTGTTCTAACGTCCTTCACCATTTTATAAGGCTGCATAACGTAAGATCGGATTTGAGATCCCCACTCAATTTTCATTTTTCCTGCTTCAATTTCGTCGCGGGCTTCGTTGAGACGTGCACGTTCGAGTTCGAAGAGTTGAGATTTTAAGAGCTGCATCGCTTTTTCACGGTTTCCGAGTTGAGATCGGGTTTCTGTATTTTCTATAACGATGCCCGTGGGGGCGTGACGTACACGTACTCCCGTTTCTACTTTGTTCACGTTTTGACCTCCAGCCCCGCCTGACCGGAAAGTGTCCCACGAAATATCCGCGGGGTTAACAGTGATTTCAATAGAATCGTCGACAAGTGGGTATACATAGACTGAAGCAAACGAAGTGTGGCGACGAGCTTGAGAGTCAAAAGGGGATATTCTAACTAGACGGTGAACGCCATTTTCACCTTTAAGCATTCCATATGCAAAATCGCCTTCAAACTCAAGGGTGACTTGTTTTATCCCTGCTGGATCACCCTCCTGCATGTGAAGTTCCCGCACTTTAAACGTGGCTTTGTCGCCGTACATTCTGTACATGCGCATGAGCATCGCGGCCCAGTCACAGGACTCTGTACCTCCAGCTCCTGACGTAATTTGCATTACAGCATTCAAAGAATCTTCTTCTGCAGAGAGCATGTTTTGAAACTCGAGGTCCTCGATGGTTTGCGTTGCATGAGAAAAAGCTTTGTCAACCTCGGCCGGATCTTCTTCTCCTGCTTTCATAAAATCAAACAGAACGGATAGGTCATCCACTTTTGAAGCGCAATCATCAAATTTTGTAACCCACGATTTCTTTGTTCTGATGAGCTTCATGACTTGCTCGGCTTTTTTAGAGTCGTTCCAAAACTCAGGATCTTGGGTTTGCTTTTCATCATCCATCACCTCCATACGCTTCTGTTCAATGTTCAGGTATCCTCGCAAAGCTTCTACACGAGATGAAAGGGCTTCGATTGAGTCTGTTGTAAGCATGAGGCAAAAGTAAAGAACTTAAATCGAGTTCATGGATGATAAAATCATTTCTAAGGAAAATCCCCGAGATTGGAGATGACGAACGAGTCGAGGGCGGTTAGAGTTCAGATCAGATGGGTGAGTATGTAAACGGGAATTTAAAACATCCTTTAGCTTTTCCGCTACCATTTCAGTGGAAAGAACCGATAGAGCCTTTGAAATTTCTGAGGAGGAACATCCTTTAGCACGGAGACCTGCTCCGATTTTATAGGGCCCCCAATGCTTTAAATGAAAGTGGTCGTGGGTGAAGGCTGATAGAAAACGAGTTTGGTTTACAAAATCAAGGGCTACCAGTTTACAGAGAAACGAGTTGGCTTCTGATTGAGTTACTCCAGACTCTTTTAAACGTTTAAGAACCTCTGCCTTAGAGTGCTCACTTCGTGCGCACCACCTGGTTATTTTTTCCTGCCAATTCACAAACAATTTCTTAAAAACGATTTTAGATTCAGTTCTGAGTCGCAAGGTGGGTTGAGATACCCGATATTTGCAAAATAATAACCACCATTTTTAACCGTAATGCGGTCTGAACTTTTGCAACGTATCCAAGATCTACTCGGGAACGAAGATCTGGAAGCCATCCGAAAAGATGTGCGCAGTGCTATACAATCCTTCCACGCCCTCACACAAGATGAGGTTCGTCGCCAACGCGATGCTTGGGAAAAGGAGACGAAAGAGCCTGATGAAACTTTCATTTACAAACCTTCAGATGAGGAGGCTGTAGTCGAAGAGCTTTCTAATTCTTTTAAAGAACGAGAAAAATCTTGGAAAGCAGCTATTGCTGAGCAACAAAGGGCCAATTTGGTCACGAAAGAAGGTCTTCTGGAAAGATTGAGAAATACAATTCAAGAAGAAGAGAATATCGGAAAAGCTTTTAGCGCCTTTAATGAAGTTCGTGAAGAGTGGGAAAAAATTGGAGATGTTCCTGGGAACAACTACAAAGAGGTTCATGACGAGTACCACCGTCTCCGCGATGAGTTTTTCTACAACATTAACATTTACAAACAGCTTCAAGATCATGATCTCAAGAAAAATCATGACGCAAAGCTTGATTTGACTGAGAAAGCGAAGGGGCTTGCTGCAGTGGCAGACTTAAAAGAGCGAGAGAAAATAGCACGCGAACTTCAAAAACAATGGCTTGATATAGGTCCATCTCCAAGGGAGACGTATCAAGAAATGTCAGATACTTTCTTCGGAATCACACGTCCGGTTTTTGATGAAGTAAAAGCGCAATATGACAAGCTCCGAGAAGGTTTTGTAGAGAACCGAGTTTTAAAAGAAGCGCTCATTGAAGAGCTAAGGGGTGTGATGACTGAAGAAATTGAAGAGGGACACAAGGTTTGGCAAACTTTAACCACGAAGGTGATAGAGATGCAGAAACGGTGGAAAGACATCGGCTTCTCTGGAAAGGAAAACAACGAAAGTTTGTGGCAGCAATTCCGCGAACTGTCTGATGTTTTCTTCGAAAAAAAGCAGGTCTTCTATGATAAGATGAAAGAAGAGGGGAAAGACGCTAAGAAAGGGAAGATCATTCTGTGTGAAAAGGTTGAATCAATTCAAGACAGCACAGATTGGAAGGACACAACCGCGCTTATGCTTCAGCTACAAAAAGATTGGAAGACAACTGGGTCATGCCCTCCAGGAGAGGAACATAAATTGTGGAGACGTTTTCACAAAGCTCAGGATGTTTTCTTCAAAGCGAAAAAAGCTCAGTTTGCTGATCGAAACAAAGAAGAGAAAGTAAATCTTGGATTGAAAAACACACTTCTTGAGAAAGTTGAAGCGTTTAAAATTACGGATGACAGAATTGCGGATTTGACAACGCTAAAAGAATTTTCTGGAGAGTGGCGCACCATTGGTTTTGTACCAAGGAAAAATTTTGAAAACCTCTCTGATCGCTTTACAAAAGCGATGGACAAGCACTACGATGCATTAAGCGCCCAAAGGTCTGAGCGCTCTGTAGCGAGCTACCAAAACCGCGTTGAACGCCTCTCAAAAGGTGGAAGCAATGGAAGGTCAGGTGGCACAGACATCCGTCGTGAGCAAGCTGTTTTAAGAGATAAGATCAACCGTCTCAATACGCGTGTAATTCAAACAGAAGAGAATATGGAGCGCTTCACCGGAAAAGGAGCACAATCCATACGTGATCACGCAGAAAAATCTATCAAATCTTACAAGCGTGAGGTTGAAGAAATTAAAGCGAAACTCAAAATGTTAAGGGAGGCCGAGAGCAAATAACTCGAAAGATCGATTATTGGGAGTCTGTTAATCCAACATTTGCTTGGCTTGCATGACCACCCGCCCGTTTGTCGTGAGATTGAGTTGATGTGCTCTCAGGAAGAGCTTGAACATGATACCCACTCTCTGAGAGCCATTGAAGATATTTTGGAAGGGCGTAAAGAAGCCTTGGAGCCGCTTTTTCGCTGTCGTGAAACACAACAATAGATCCTGATCTGGTCAGTTTTTTAAGTGATTTAAGGCAATCGCTTCCTGAAAGAGATCTGTCAAAATCTCCTGAAAGGACATCCCACATAACCACTTGTGTTCTTTTTGAAAGAGCTCTTGCTTGTTGAGGTGTAATTCTGCCATAAGGAGGTCGAAACCTTGTGGTTGAGCCCAGCTCTTCTTCGCATTGAAGATAACTCCTTAAATAAGACTTCCTAGGCGTTGACCATCCGCTTTCATGACCCTGGCTGTGATTCGCAACTTCATGCCCTGACGCTCTTAAATCGTGAATAATTTCTGGATGTCGCGCCGCTTGTTCCCCCACGCAAAAAAAAGTGGCTTTTAAATCCCCTGCCTCTTTCAATTGCTCCATAACCCAAGGTGTTAACTGCGGGTGGGGGCCGTCATCAAATGTCAGATATACATTCTTTGATGCGTCAAATGATGGAACCCGCCAGAGAACTGACTTGACCATATTGTGAATCGAAAGTGGAGTGCGGCTCAAGATCATACACCAATTTGACGTGTTTCACAAACAAGGGTTGCCCCTGAGATCGAAATTTGATTTCAAGTAACTAACTTTGTCTGTCATATGGAATACGATTTTCGCAGTATAGAAAAGCATTGGCAAGAGGTTTGGTCTCAAAAAAAATCCTACCAAGTAAAAGAAGCAAAAGACAAGCCAAAGTTCTACGCTTTGGACATGTTTCCCTACCCTTCCGGTGCGGGGCTTCATGTAGGACACCCACTTGGATACATTGCTTCAGATGTAATCTCAAGGTACAAAAGGCATTGCGGCTTTAACGTTTTGCACCCAATGGGGTTTGACAGCTTTGGGCTTCCAGCGGAACAATATGCAATTGCAACCGGTCAACACCCTGCAATTACAACCGAAACAAACATCTCTCGCTACAGAAATCAAATGAAACAGATCGGGTTTTCATTTGATTGGAGTCGTGAAGTGATGACCTCTGACCCTACTTATTACAGATGGACGCAGTGGATTTTCGGAAAATTATTCGAAAGTTGGTATGATGTTGAAAGTGGAGGTGCTCAACCTTTACAGACTTTAATTGATGCCTTTGAGAAAAATGGCAATTACGCCATTGAAGCTGCATGCGATGAGGGTTGGTGGAAAAACTTAGACCTGGAATTGTTCCCACATTTCGGAAAGCACTTTGAGGGAGATTTTACGGCAACTGACTGGAAATCGATGAGTCCGAAGGCAAAGAACGCGGTTCTGATGCAGTTTCGTCTTGCGTATTTAGCAGATTCAGAGGTGAATTGGTGCCCTGAGCTTGGAACTGTTCTCGCAAATGATGAGGTGAAGGACGGTCTTTCTGAGCGGGGTGGACATCCTGTGGAGCGCAAACGTATGCGCCAGTGGATGATGAGAATCACCGCCTATTCTGATAGACTTGTGGACGGATTAGACGACCTAAATTGGACGGAAAGCATCAAAGAAGCTCAAAAAAATTGGGTGGGCAGATCTGAAGGGGCTTCCGTGAGTTTTCAGGGAAGCGGCCAAGCCTCTGGATGCACGGTGGATGTATTTACAACCAGGCCTGACACCTTATATGGTGTGAGCTTTGTGGTTTTAGCTCCAGAACATAAGCTCGTCAATGCGTTTACGTCTGATGAGAAGTTAGGCGAAGTAAATCAATACGTACTGACTGCTTCTAAAAAGAGCGAAAGAGAAAGACAGGGAGAAAAAAGCATCTCGGGGGTGGAATTGGGGGGTCATGTTGTCCATCCACTTACAGGAAATAATATCCCTGTTTACATTTCTGACTATGTCCTCGCGGGATATGGAACAGGAGCAATTATGGCCGTGCCTTCAGGCGATGAAAGAGATTGGAAATTTGCCAAGTATTTCAAGATAGACATTCCATCTATCTTTCAAGGGCATGACTCTGACGCAGCTGTAAGCTCTGACGAAAAAGCGGTTTTACAAAATTCAGAAGAATTAAATGGCCTCCGCAAGCTTGAGGCTATTCCCAAAGCTTTGAATTTATTAGAGTCGACAGGGTGTGGTGAGCGGAAAATAAATTACAGGTTACGAGATGCTGTTTTCTCTCGACAGCGTTATTGGGGAGAACCCTTCCCCATTTGTTATGAGAATGACATCCCACGACTTATCGAAAACGAAACGGTAACACTACCAGCAGTCGATGAGTACCTCCCAACTGCCGGTGGCGAACCGCCACTTGCTCGAGCAAGACGAGAAGATTGGCCTGTCTTCCAAGGTGATCGAATGGAAACGAACACCATGCCTGGATGGGCTGGGTCGTCATGGTACTTCCTCCGTTATATGGATCCGCACAACGAAACCGAGTTTTGCGCTCGTGAAAAATCAGACTACTGGGGTCAAGTGGACCTTTATGTGGGAGGGGCGGAACACACGACGGGACACTTGTTGTATTCAAGATTTTGGACCAAGTTTTTATTCGACTTAGACAAAATCTCATTTGACGAGCCGTTCAAAACCATGATCAACCAGGGTATGATTTTAGGTCGATCAAGCTTTGTCTATAGAGTTCAAGGCACCTCTACATTTGTAACATACGAGCAAAGAGAAGCACATAAAACTCAGCGATTACATGTGGATGTCTCACTTGTAGAAAATGACAAGCTCAATATAGCCGGTTTTAAATCTTGGAGAGCTGAATTCGAACATGCTGAGTTTATCACATGTCCTGATGGCACATACACCTGTGGACATGAGGTCGAAAAAATGTCGAAATCGAAATACAACGTTCAGACTCCAGATGAACTTGTAGAAAAATACGGGGCTGACACATTGAGGTGTTACGAAATGTTTTTAGGTCCACTCACCCAATCTAAACCTTGGGATACTCAAGGGATTTCAGGGGTTCATAATTTCCTGAGGAAGTTCTCCAAACTTGTTGTCGGTTCCGAAAATTGTGAAGCTTCCAAACCAGAGCTGAAAATTGTCCACAAAACAATTGAAAAGGTTACCTCTGATTTAGAGCGACATGCTTTTAACACAGTGGTCAGCGCATTGATGATCGCTGTCAATGATCTAAACAATCTCAAATCTGCGAAGTCTCATGTAGGTCTTCGTCCATTGGTCACGCTTTTAAGCCCATATGCGCCCCACTTGGCTGAAGAACTATGGAAAGTTGTTGGCGGCATGGGGTTGGTGATCGATTCGGCGTGGCCGAAAGCTGAAAAATCACACTTGGTAGAAGATGAAGTGAGTTACCCCGTGTCGTTTAATGGAAAAGTTCGATTTAAATTGACTCTCCCTGCATCTACAAACAAGGTGGAAGTCGAGTCTATCGTGTTGGCTGACGAACGCACTCTCCAACAACTTAACGGAAAAGAAATTAAAAAAGTAATCGTTGTGCCAGGCCGAATCGTTAACATAGTTAGCTAACTTTATTTTATAAATCAATACTTTCAGAATGCAAATATCTTATTTCAAACAAATAACAACTTCATTTACGCTGTTTATATTGACTTTTTCTTTTGGGCTTTCGCAATCAACTGAAAATCTCATGCCTTACAATCCAGACTCCGATGGCAGTGGGTCTATCGAGGTGGTGGATTTAATGGGATTGCTGACTCTATTTGGAGGTGCTTTTGTGGTTGAAGGTGCTCTACCGATAGAAAATGGCGGAACGGGAGAAACCACCAAGGAAAATGCGAGACTTGCTCTCACGGTGTCTCTTTTCTCTGACATCACGCCTTTGGGAGAAGAAAGTCCGGCTGCTCAAATCTCTGGAGACCTCACTCTTGATGGGAAACTGCAGCAGGGGAGCTCTACACTAGCTGATGGAGATTTTTCTTCTGCTTTAGGTGTTTCAACCTCTGCCACAGGTTACGCTTCCCATGCTGAAGGGCAAAATTCTGAAGCTACAAACACCACGGCTCACGCTGAAGGATATGCAACACTTGCCAGTGGGCTGTTCTCACACGCTGAAAACAGAAACTCAAGTGCCACCGCCACATGCGCTCACGCAGAAGGGGAAAATACGAGTGCAACAGCTGACGCATCACACTCTGAAGGGATGAATACTTTATCGAGTGGGTTCACTGCACATTCTGAAGGTTATGAAAATGTTGCTTCTGCAAGCTACTCTCACGCAGGAGGAAGACAGTCTACGGCATCTGCCACAGGTTCTTTTGCACATGGCTTCGAGCTTATTGCAGACCAAACATACTCTACGACAGTAGGGAAATACAATCTAGCAAATAGAACAGGAACCATCCTCGTGGTAGGAAATGGTACAAGTGATTCTTTGAGGTCCAACATCTTTGAAATAGACGCTGTAGGAGGACTCATCAATGGCGATTTCGCCATCACAGGTTCCATCACTGCTGACGGCATAGATCTTGTCTCTCAAAATGAAGCGCTTTCAACCAGCATTGTTGGGCTAGAATCTGAGATTTTAACTTTAGACACCTTGATTTTTAATTTGCAAGGCATCGTTGACGATCTTCAAATCCAAATCGATTTGCTCACAGAGTAAAACACCAGCTTTCTCCCTTGAAAAGTTGAAGAAAACTAACTTTTAACATCTTCACACCTTTCAAATTTTGCGTTCGGATCAAACAGCAATCTGTAGGTGTGAAGTTTTTGGTATGGAGTGTCTGAAAGAACATTAACGATGTGCATCATTTTTGGATTAAAGTCTCCAATCCAAGTGATGATCATTTTTTTGTATTGAACAGTGTGGTTTTTTAGCGCCTTCTTGATCTCATGCAGCATCAAGCTTTCCAGTCCGTTTTTTTGGTGCTGTGGAACTACGCCGAACACCACCCCAAATGCGTTTTGAGGCTTTCTAAATCGTTTGTAGAACAAGAACTTCAGCTTGCCTAAGAGGTTTAAATTCCCATGTACATATTTAAAAATCTCATTTAATTCAGGCAATGCAACCATAAACGCGACGGGTTCTGAATTGTGATACACAAACCAAACCAACTTTTCATCTATGACCATCTTCATTTTCTCGAAAATTCGCAGCGCCCTTTCTGAGGTAATCCCGGTAAAATTCGAGTGTGATTTCCAAGCAGTATTGTACACCTTTCTGAAATCTTCTGCGTATTCCGTCAGACTATTTAACTCAATATGACGAAAGCTATACCCTTCTCGGTCATTCATGTGGCTGATCTTTCGCACAAAAACATCAATCATCGGGTCTTGGATTTCCACTTCATACATGTGCTGTGTAAAAAAAACTTTGAACCCATATTCTTCGAATAGCGCACGATAATAAGAAGGTTGATAGGCGTTGCCATAAATGGGCGGCTTGTCGAACCCCTCAATTAAAAGACCCCAGTATTTATTTCTCTCTCCAAAATTAACCGGTCCGTCCATGGCTTCCACACCCAAATTGTCAAGCCAATGCTTCGCTGTATCAAACAAAGCGAATGCTGCTTCTTTGTTGTTTGTGGATTCAAAGAACCCACAACCTCCAGTTGGCTGCTTCTCTTTTAATGACTGAGTACGGTCTACAAAAGCTGCTATTCTTCCTATGTCTTCACCAGCTTCATTGATTAAAACCCATCTTCTGGCAGCTCCATTTCTAAACAAAAGATTTTTCTTCTCATCAAACACATCTTCCACCTCTTGCATAATATGAGGAATCCAATTGTTGTCTTTTTTATAGATGCTAAAAGGAACGTTGTGAAATCTTTTAATCTCTCTTTTTGTTAAAACTGGAATCGTTTTCATAGTTTATCTTTACAGATATAAGGAATTAGAAAGATATTGAAAAAGACAAATGATATTCACGAAAAGATAAAAACATTTTTGTATTATGCGGGATTGACTTAATTACTAATTGTTCATATGGAAAATAACGTTGTCGTAATTACTGGTGGAACTTCTGGAATTGGTAGAGCTTTGTGCAATCGCTACATAGCTGCCGGTTATCAAGTTACAATTGCATCTAGATCTGAACAAATTCTTCAAAAGGTTCAAGCTGATATCAAGTCACAAGGACATGATGTGTTTACCGTAAAAACAGATGTTAGGATCGATGAAGATTGTAAGAACCTAGTGGATGCAGTGGTTGAGAAGTTTGGCAGGATTGACATTTTCATTAACAATGCAGGCATTACTTGGTATGAAAGTGATGAAGGTGGCATCAACATTGAAAAACACAAAGAGGTCATCGATACAAACCTGTTTGGCACTGTTCAATGTACCAAATATGCTTTGCCTCATCTGCTTAAGAGCAAAGGAAGTTTAGTAGGTGTATGCTCTATCGCTGGTGAAGTGGGACTCCCAAATCGCTCAGCCTACTCTGCCTCTAAATTTGCAATGAATGGATTCCTCAGCTCGCTGAGGGTGCAATACATCAACAAAGGGCTGCACGTACTCATTACCTATGCGGGATACACTTCAACAAACATTAGGAAAAAAGTCAAGAAAGACCACAACTCAAATGACTTTCCTCCTGGATATGGAGAATCTATCAATGAAATAAGTATGATGTCCGCAGAACAGACAGCCATGTATATTTTCAACGGAATAAAAAAGAGAAAAAGATCTGTTAGACCAACTTCTATTGGAAAGCTAACTGTTTGGCTCAATAAATTCTTACCCAAACTAAACGACAAGCTCGCGGCCAGGTATTACAACTAAACAAAAACCTCGCTATCTCAATGATAACGAGGTTTTAAAATGTTGAGTGGTTGCCCCACCAGGAC
>MDTF01008890.1_pt1 | contig 44588 bp, 37 predicted proteins | sample 811191 | NCBI WGS metagenome assembly MDTF01 (sample SAMN05326649, study PRJNA326480) | marine metagenome | isolation source: seawater | place: Southern Ocean | collected 2011 | reverse complement strand
TCCCTTGACAGACTACTTTTCATATGCAAACAGACAATGGACAGCAGGTTCAGGAGATGTATCCAATGTGTATGGTCAGTGTGGTGCTTGTGAGGTTGAGTCTACTTCTTTGACTATCACAACTACTGTTTGCGATGCAGCGAGTTCAGTCCAGATGACCGGTCCATGGTGGGGCTGGGATCCCAATGCTGGTCCAGTTGCTTCAGACAATGGAGACGGATCTTGGACATTCACTTTTGATCCTGCACCAACAGACAACATGGAGTACTTGTTAGTTGTAGATGGTGTTCAGGAAGATCTAGTGAATGCACCTCATCCTGATCTTGATGGTGATGGATATGGTGATTTGTGGGACTGTGCTCCGGTTACAGACTACTTTTCATATGCAAACAGACAATGGTCAGTAGGTTCAGGAGATGTGTCTAACGTTTATGGAACGTGTGGAGTTTGTTCTGAAGTCGTTTTTGGTTGTCAGTATGAGAACGCTACAAACTACAATGAGTTTGCAAACGACGATGACGGATCGTGTATTTTCCCTGAGGATAACGATTGTCCTGCAGACTTGAATAGTGATGGAGCGATTACAACGGGTGATCTTCTGATTTTCTTAGGATCGTTTGGTACCATTTGTCTGTAGACATTTGATTGCTTCGATAGAATCACTTCAGAGTGAATCTGTCTATGAATATTGAATTGATAAAAAGCCCCGCTTCATGCGGGGCTTTTTTTGTATGATCCGTGGTCATGTTTCGAGAGGTTTTACATGAGAAGTCGATGACTTTTTTCAGATGTTGTCATTGATTCATTGCTAAACATTCCAACCTTTTTGTTTATGGTGCAGGAATATACTTATCTATCAGGACAATCATTGAAGCCATTGTGGCTGCGCCTAATTCTAACTCTCGTTTGTGGACATTCTCAAACACATCTGATGTGCTGTGGTGAAAATCGAAATACCTTTGTCCATCAGGAACAAGTCCGATGAGCAAAGGTTTTTTCTCTAACTCTTTTAGAGGCCCTATATCGACTCCAGCCCAACCTTTTTTAAACCGATGTATATTGTATGGCTCGAACAATGGCGCCCAATTTTTTACCTGAGCAACTAGTTTGTCAGGAGCGTCCATACTGAATCCTCTGGGGCTGAATCCACCAGCATCTGACTCCATAGCCGCAACATACAAGCGTGTACCTTTCTTTGATTCTTGTGCGGCACTCTCAGCGTATTTTATTCCGCCACGATTTCCATTTTCTTCATTGATGAAAAGGACAAATCGAATGGTTCTTCTTGGAACATAACCTATAGCTTTTAGCGCTCTTAGCACTTCGATGGTGTGCACGACCCCTGCGCCATCATCGTGGGCACCTTCACCAATGTCCCAGGAATCAAGGTGTCCTCCAAGTGTTATGATTTCGTTAGGCAATTCAGATCCAATCCATTCTCCAATGACATTGCCTTGTTCAACATCTGGCAATGCTTTGCAATTCATCAGTAAGGTGACTCTAAGGTTAGAATCTTCTTTGTATAATGCAGCTAGTTTTCTGGCATCCACAGTCGAAATAGCAGCTGCTGGAATGCGCTTGACATCTTCGGAGTAATACATCGCTCCAGTGTGAGGCAATGTGTCTAATGAATGTGTCAGTGACCTGACAAGTGCTCCAATAGCCCCTACACGAGACGCTGCAATAGCTCCACGACCTCTTTGGTCATTTGCTCCTCCATAAGCAGCGCCTGTATTAATCAGTACGGGGTCCATCGCTCTGTTGAACAGTACGATTTTCCCATTCGTCAAGTCCGCATCCATTGTGTCAAGGTCGGTAAGTTGTTTTACAACTACAATCCCCGCTGTGATAGTTGAGTCACCGGGAGTCCCTATTGAACCACCTAGAGCTGTAATGTGTAACTCTTCTCTTTCACCGTCCGAATGCGTTACGTAAGCAGATGCAATCTCGCCACGCGTCCAACTTGGAACCACAACGGGCATGACAAATACAGTGTCAGCCCCGTAGGCTCGAAGTAGCTCTGCACCCCATAGCATCGCTTGGTCTGCTTCAGGAGAGCCACTTAGGCGATGACCTATTGTTTTCGTAAGTGTTCGAAGGTTCTCATACGCCTCTCCATGGGTAAGTACCTCATCGTAAATGGACCTTATGAGCGTGGAGTCGGAGGGATTTGATATTTGTGCAATCGTGGCAGAAATACCAAATGTACCAACAAGCAAAAAGAATAGAAGGATGTTTTTTATCATGTCCGCAATCTAATCAAAACTCGGAGTATGTTACTAACGTGATACCAGATAGACCACGAGTAGGTGTCTAATTTCCATGATTCTGATGAATCCTAATTTATCTTTGCTGAAATAGATGTTCCATCATGAAAGTAGATAAATTTACAATTGACCTTCGAAGTGATACAGTCACTCGTCCCACCACAGAGATGAGAGAAGTGATGCATCAAGCTGTTACTGGAGATGATGTTTTTGCGGAAGATCCTGAAATAAATGAACTTCAACGTAAATGTGCACAATTTTTCGGAATGGAGGCGGGTTTGTTTTGTCCTTCAGGCACGATGACTAATCAGATTGCAATCTCCGTTCATACACGTCCAGGAGACGAGGTGATTTGTGACAAACTCTCGCATATTTATCATTATGAAGGTGGTGGAGTTGCCCGTCTTTCAGGTGCGTCTGTGAAACTTTTAAATGGCGACCGAGGTCGATTCACCTCTGAAGATGTCGTCAAAGCGATTAATCCTTCAGACAGCCATTATGCAAACACATCGCTTGTAAGTCTAGAAGATACATGCAACAAGGGAGGTGGGTCTATTTGGGACGAAGAAGAAATACTTGCGATTCACAAAGTTGCCAAATCAAATTCTCTTTCGATGCATTTAGATGGCGCTAGACTTTGGAATACGATTGTTGCACGAGGAATTCACCACAACACTGCAGCTCTGAAGCAATATGGAAGTAATTTCGACTCTATTTCACTCTGTCTATCGAAAGGAATGGGGTGTCCAGTTGGATCAGTCTTAATCGGTACAGAAGCTTTTATTGCCAAAGCACATCGCGCGAGGAAGGTTTTTGGAGGCGGGATGAGACAGGCTGGAATTGTTGCAGCAGCTGGAAGTTATGCTTTAGATCATCATTTAGACAGGTTGGAAGAGGATCATCTTCATGCAAAAATGCTCAGCGAAGCATCTTTGAAAAACAATCATGTTGCTTCTGTTTCAAAAGTGGAAACAAACATCTGTATTCTTGAACTTGTTCCGGGAATTGACTCTGCAGATTTAGCTAAGCAGTGGGGAGAGCTGGGAATTGCGTGTTTTCCGTTTAGTCCTACCAGCATTAGATTTGTGACACATTTGGATGTGTCTCGCAGTCAGATAGAAATGGCGTGTAGTTTACTTTCGAAATAATGTCAGTGGGTATTAAAGTGGGAAGTGAAGTGAAATTCCTAAACGATGTTGGGGGTGGAATTGTGTTGGAGGTTTTCCCTGATGGAACCGCGAATGTTGAAGGAGAGGATGGGTTCGATATGAAATACAACCTTAAGGAACTGATGCTTGTCAGTGCGAGTGAAATCGAGCAAGAAGAAGAATACAACAACAAACTCCCTGATTTGGCTCAAATTATCGCACAAGACGTCAGTGCGGAAAGACAAAAGCTCATCCAAAAAGATTTTGAAGTCAAATACGCCAATGTTCGAGCCACAAATCAAGATAGGAGGGGGGAGCACATGGTCATTGATCTTCACATCCATGAACTTATCGATGATCAATCTGGTCTTCAGGACAGAACGAAGTTAGACATTCAACTGAATCACTTTGAGAGAATGATGCGAATTGCTGGTGAGCAGAGGGTAAGACGCATTATTTTTATCCATGGAGTGGGACAGGGTGTGCTTAGAAACCAAATTAGAATACGGTTAGAATCATATTATCCAGACTGTACTGTGCGTGATGCGAATCCACGCGAATATGGATCTGGAGCAACAGAGGTTCTTCTAGGTCAGTCCTCTTTTTGAAGACGCTCTTCTTTGTTCAGGTCGTCGATGTATTTTTTAGCAACCTGATTTAAATCAAGTCCCAAGATTTTTATCATCAGATCTTCTTGTTCTATTTTAAATTCACCATCTGTTCCCCAGTTGATGATTCTCAGTTGATAGCTGTCACAATTGAAGCCCAGTGGGATCCAAGAGTCATTGACAATCGCTGAAGAAAGGAAAGTAGAGCGTGTTTGGTTGTTAAATATTAAACGAATCCCCCTTTCTAGCATCTGTCTGTCAGCTTTTTTGAATGATTTCTTTAAAGCCACCCACATCGTTTGTTTTAACTCATCTAAAAGTGCAACTGCAGCTTGACATTCTGAATTTGCAATCGTGTCTACAGGAATTTCTTTATCTGTGATGTAGGTCTCTGATGGCTCGATGTCATCTGCATACCCTAGGGCTTTAATTAGTTCAGGGGAGAGCTCTGATCCTTGTTTTATAGATGGTGTGATTGTGATTGTAGAAGATCCTGGTGTTGCGCGAAAAAACAAATTTTCATCTCGATTGATGTCTTCAAGCCAAACTACGGCTTCATGTTCATTTGAGAAATAAATTTTACCAGCTCTACTTTTCCCATGGTCTTCTACAGTATACATAATAAACCTCTCAAAATTAAGTGTGCCTTCTCCGAGGGGCCTTCTTGTTAAATTCGCAATTTCTTCCGCCATGGAGGGCATGAATTTACTTGACGTTACTGTGCTGTCTTGAGCAAATGAGCTGAGAAAAAAGATGAGAAAACATGGAATGAATAAGAGAAGCTTCATCAATATCAGATGTTAATTGGATTTTTTAGACCTGTTAGATTTGGGGTCGTTATAAACTCTATTTCTTCTACTCGATTTGTTGTTGGTCACAATTACGTCTTTAGAAAACACCCATTTCCCACCATCCCAAAGAAAGGCGTCATACTCCATTGTAGGGCCGTAAAAAGCTGTTGCACCTTCAAGCGAGGGGTCACTAGGAGCCAAGCGGTCAATGACGATCCTTTCGTTCTCAGCCTCATATTTAAGTGTAGCTTGGAGTGCATCTCCATACTCTAGAATGTGACGCTTTTGTAAACCTTCATCTGTTTTTAAATATGGAACTCCCAAACGAATCCGATCATTTGTGACAATCATCGTCTCAATCACTTTTCTTGTGACTTGGCCATCTGCTCCATCCCATCCGAGCATGGTATATACAGGTTTTTTCTTCACGTGTGTGAGGATGATTTCATAGTAAATAGCACCTGGCCAGTCATCTACTCTGTAGCTTCGAGTAACATTTGTTGGATCTTCATTTCTGCTGTGAATCAGTTCTGTCCACTTGAATGTGGTGAAATCTCCGTCTCTTTCAAACCCGAAAAGAACAAAGCCTCCGTAGTCTTGAGTCCGATCAGATCTTTCAGAATTCCAAGACAGTACAACTACTTTTTCATTTCCCTCACCTGCTGTAATGTTGCCTGCTGGCCAGTTGCTTATGAGTGGCTCCAAATCTTCTGCAGTTAACGCGTTGTTAAGGCTTTGCACGACATATTTATTTAGGGCTTGATGTGCAATTTCTCGTTCAGAATCAGTTTTTGCTTTTTGCAGTGATGAGAATTGTTCAGTTTGGGCAGTTGTGAAAAGCGGTGTCAGTAAAGCAGTGAAAAAAGCAATGCGGAGAGTAAATCTTTTCATGTTGATGTAACGCATCGAAGGGGATGCATCTTGTGTGGCTTAAACGTGTAAAAACGCTTTTTTTGCCAATAAAACATCTTCACTTTCAGGCAAATCTTCATCATCAACACAACAATCTACTGGGCAAACTGCAGCACATTGTGGCTCGTCATGGAAGCCCACACACTCGGTACATTTTTCCGGTGAAATGAAATACAAATCCATGCTTATTGCTTCGTTTTCCTTGTCAGCGTCTACTTCTCCGGCTGTTGGGTGTACCCCTTTTCCTGCAAAACCTGTACCGTCAGAGAACTTCCATTTGGCAGATCCTTCATAGATTGCAGTGTTGGGACATTCGGGCTCACAAGCGCCACAGTTGATGCAGTCGTCGGTAATAATAATTGCCATGTACTTTTGCCTTTCAAATTTACAGATACAAAGATACAGTGAACACACTACAACCTGTCTTAAAGAAACTAGGTATTTGGTTTCGTCACAATGCCCCAACCGACAAAGAATTGTTGCAATTGGCAGAAGCTCACAATGGTTGGTTTACAGCTGATAGCGTCATGACGACTTTCAAATCATGGGGAGAATCATTGAGAGATGAACATCTGATTACGTGGTTTTCTCACTATGAATTGCATGATGCTGTCGCAGGTAGTTCTGGAAAAAGAGTGGGGCTTATTTTAGCGGGAAACCTTCCTCTTGTGGGATTTCATGACATTCTTTGTTCCCTTGTAGCGGGCCACGATGTCGCGATTAAAGCCTCAAGTGGCGATTTGATTTTACCTCAAAGAGTTGTTCACGAGCTGGAAGCCATTGAGCCTAAATTAAAGGGTAGAATTACGTTTGTTGAGGGTAAATTAGGTAAGGTAGATGCTGTCATTGCAACCGGAAGTTCCAATACCATGAGATATTTTGACTCTTATTTTGGTCATTTGCCACATCTTTTCCGGGCCCAAAGAACAGGTGTTGCTGTCCTTGACGGCTCTGAGTCAGAAGATGAATTGAAAGCTTTGGGAGATGATATATTCACACATTTTGGTTTGGGGTGCAGAAGCACCACGAAAGTTTTCCTTCCCCAAGACTTCGATCTTGACAGGTGTTTCGGGGCTTGGGTTTCATGGGGCGATTTGGCGATGAATAACAAGTACGCGAACAACTATGATTATCACAAAGCTATTTGGCTTCTCAACAGAGATGAATTGATCGAAAACGGATTTCTTTTGGTGAAAGAAGATGAGCAGTGGGTATCGCCAGTTGGATCCCTGTTTATTGAACGGTATCAAGAACTAGATTCCATTGTAGATAAGTTGTCAGGTTACCGAGATGGACTTCAGGTAGTCACTTCCAGATCTGGAGCAATTCAGTTTAAGTCTTCTCTGACCCTACAATCCCCACAAATTTCTCAGACAAATCTTGGAATGGCTCAATTCCCCGCTTTGGATGATTATGCTGATGGAGTTGACTCGCTAGAATTTTTACTAGACCTTCAATAAGCATCTACAAATAAGTATCTTCGCGTCATGCAAGTAAAACACCTGTTTTTTATAATTTCCCTTGCGGGACTTTCTAGCTGTACGACTGATGTTGATTTAACTGCTCCGTACAAGTCTATTCCTGTTGTATTTGGTCTTTTAGATGCAGAAATAGATACGCAATGGGTTCGCATTAACCGGACATGGTTAGGTGAGGGAGATCAAACCCAAGTAGCGCTTATCGCCGACTCTTCTGAATATGAACCTTCTCGTGTTCATGCGCAGTTCGTTGAGGTCATTAATGGTATTGATGGAAGAGTCTTTGAATTAAACGATACCCTTCTTCAGGATAAGGAAGATAACGGGGTGTTTTTTGCTCCTGAGCACAGAGAATATTTTGTTTCTACGCGTCGTCAAGATGGAGATGACTTAAATTCAGAAGCATCGTACCGTTTGGAGATTGTCATTGATGATACCCTAGACATTGAGGCAAATACAAATATGATTGCTTTGGCTTTGGGAAATATTACTCAGCCTCCCATGGGCATTGACAATTTAAAGTTGGGATTTGCAAGTGTGGGTATCACGAACGTAACCTACCCCGATTATACATTTAAATGGTCTTCAACACCCGGTGCTGCTCGTTATGATGCAGCTATTCGAGTTCATTTTATGGAGCACTATTGGGCGGATGATTTCCTCACGATTTTAGACAGTTCCAAGTACAGAACACTTGAAATCCCCATTGGATCGTTGGACCCAAATGATGACGACGGGGGTGAGCAATTGACCAAGGTTTTCGGTGGTTCAACCTTTTACAGTACACTTTCTACAAGACTGGAAAAGAGCACCAGGACAACAAGAGAGTTGGGAATTTGGGATGAAGACGTCCAAATATCACGTGCATTTGATTTCTTACTTATTGTTGCAAATGAGCAACTGTCCATCTACCTAGATATTAACTCTCCAATCACTGGTGTTATCCAAGACAGGCCAGAATACAGCAACATTGACGGTGGTTTGGGTCTTTGGGGATCAAGGACCGTTCAAGGTGTGTTTGGGCTCGGATTTACAGAAGATACCATAGAGCATTTGCAAGAAGGTGATGAGACAGCAGAATTGAATTTCTGTTCTCCTGACCCCCTCTCAGATTACTCTTGTCAGTAGTCGTTTGACTTGACTTTACTTGATAATTACCGTCGAAGGTCTTGAACGCAATCCTTGGCTTAGAAATGTAATGTCAGAAACCAAGTAAGCACCAGATGCCAATCCATTTGTAGGAATTGTGTTGCCGAAACCGGTCTTCATGACACGTCCTGAAGCATCTCGGAGCTCCCACTCAGTATCGATATTTGCACCACTTAAAACAATGTCGTCAGAAGCATTGACAGGATTGGGGAATGTCACGAAGGCGTTCGGGATAACAGCAGAGATGCCGTCTGTGCCAGAGGTGTCTTTCATGATCGCCTCTCCTTGATATTCTATAGAGAAAGTGGCTCCGAAAATTGTACTGACTTCTAGGTAAGGCATTCCTCCATCTCCCAACCAAGAGTAAACAGTAGACTCTCTGTCTATTTCGAATGGATCTGATCCGGACAATGAAAAGATATCGTGCGTTGAAATTGTTGTGTTGACTCTTAAAACTTCGTGGGTTTGTCCACCAGGTAAGGTTAGGGTTCCCCAACCATCTACTGAGCCTACTCTTGATGCTGAAGTTTCATACGTAAAGACTTCCGGTATGTTCACAGTATAAGCTGATGTAGAGTTGATTTCGTCCATGAAATTTAATGGAAGGGGGTGTATTTCATCGATGTCTGAGTATTCAACAGGAAGATCAAATCCTTCCACGCTCAATGATATGCCAGCGATGTTGTATGAATCGTTTGAGGTTTGTAAGTAGTTGTTTAGGTTTGAGATCGCGACGGGCAAATCAACACCTATTGTTTCTAATGCAGCGAGATCGAATTCTCCCGGGCCGAATAAATCACACAAGTAATCACCATTGGTCCACTCATTGTTGAAAGACAGTTGTGCTAAGACAGGTGCATCTCCCATAGCGCCATATTCGACAACGGCTTCGGATGATGAGACTAATTCAGAGAAATCCCATACGATCCCTCCACCGGTTGTTGTAAAGTCGTAAAGTGTTTCAGTCAACGAGGTTTGTATTGTATAAGATTCTCCACCTTGAGGAAGGTCAGAAGACGTAATGGTAATTTGAGCTGAAGTAGAAACAACGAAAGTTAACATTGAGGCAAAGAGAATTGAATGTAAAGATTTCATTTTATGTTTTTTTAATTCGAAGTAATGGGTTTAACACCAGTGAGATGAAAAATGAGGGTAACCGGTCTTGGTATCCGTCAATGTTAATTTCCAGTGTCCCAAAGATATTGCATCACACGGCTTATTGATATAGATGTCACCACTTTAGTGCGAAAATTCTCCCCAGTTTCTTGTTTAAGAAACAAACCACGTTTTGTCAATTCCTTTTGAAAATATCCATGAATTTGTTAAAGTCTTTGTGAAAGAGTATTCCTACTCCTTGAACGCTTTCTCCTTCTAGACCAGGTATAGTAGATCGTTGTGAAGAATATCCGGTGAGTTGAAGCGATCCATCTTTGTTGATGTCATACCTCAGTCGGACATCACGAAGTTTCACATCCTCAAAGGCTCCGGTGTTGAGTCTGTCGGTTCCGACCTCTCCTTCAACATGAAGCCTGTCGTCTAAAAGTTGTGTTGACAATGCTACAGCTAAAGCGGATTCATCACCTGCCTTAGATCCTGCATCATAATCAATTCCTACATTGACATCTTCGCTAATGCCAGAGAGCCAGTTTCCAAATTGTGACGAGATAAGTTCTGTGCTGTTTTCTTGAAGTCCAGTACTCCCAATTGCTGCCGCCTGCCATTCTGGAGGTAAAAATTGTTGTAGCACAAGAAGAGACAATGCTTGTCGGTTCATTTCTTCCTCATTGGAAATAAGCGTAGCAAGTGTAGCTTTCGTCCTCGCGTTGCTTTCAGGCAATTCGATGTCGAATTTGATTCCGGGCCTCATTAAATTTCCGTTTAAGTTTAAAACCAAATCCACTTTTTTCTTTCCCTCATCTGCAGACTCAGGACTTATCGGCAAAAGAGATGTACGGGTAGAATAAGATGTTTTGACATCAATTTCTGCTTCGTAGGGGTTGCCAAACCATTTGATTGTTCCTCCGGGTTCAGCGATAAATTTCTTATTGATGAAGTTGTATAGTGTAAATAGATAATCTCCCTCGATAATCTCTAAAGACCCGTACATAGAAAGTCTTTCAAGATCATCAAGAGCGAGATGGATTATTCCCTGACATCTCCCCACAATTTCATCACCCACAGCTTCATCGAAAATGATGCGAGCCTTGCTTTCCTCTTGAACATCAATGATTAAATCAAGATTGACGGATGTTTTTTTCTTGGGATTGACCTCGTCACTTTGCTCAGTCACATCGTGGTCTATAAACTCAACAAAAGTTGACCATGTAGAGCTTGTTGCAGTTTCCATAGGCAGAACGAAATCTGTGCCTTCAAACGTCTTCAGTCGCGCTTCTATCGTCATTTCTCCATCGTACCCAAATACGTTAATGTCTCCAGTAGCCTTCCCCGTTCCGTAAAAATATGCGTCTGGAGAATTGGGGATATTCATGATGTCCAGTGGTTTTGTTTCATCTTCAATGTTAAGTGAAACATCCAGATTCCATTTTTTGTATCCTTCATGAATGGCAGTGCCTACAAGCGTCGCTTCACCTCCATTGGGGTCTTGAACTTGTATGCCATTTAATTCAATGCCATAAGGCAAGACATTAAATTTACCATTTGCATAGTATTCTGTGCCCAGATATGAGACTTCTACGACAGCCTCTTTTAAAACTCCTTCGCCGTTAATTTCTGGATTTTGATAGGAGCCACGAATCGTGAAATCACCGTCTAACGTACCATCGAGTTTTGCAGTGTTTTCATTGAGTAATTTGTTGGCAAAGTTCATGGGGAAATCTACCAATGTGGTTTCCAAGTCGAGGTCCAGCTCATCGAGACGATTTAGGTCAACAAATCCATTTGTTTCGATCTTTCCAGCACCTTCAAGTCCGAAGCCGGACATCTTGTTTTCAACAAGTACTTGCCCTTCAAAATATTCCAAATGGACTTTTGTGTAAGGGATGATTTCATTTGCGTACGATAGGTTCTTTCCTTCACCAGAGATAGAAATGAATGGGTTGTCAATGTTTCCATTACATCTCCCCGTGATATCAAAAAAAGCGAGAGTGTCCATCCCCATTGGGATGATGGCGTCGAGTAAGTTAAACTCCCACGCATCTTTTTTCTCTCCATAAATTTTCAGCAACCCTTTAGTTTTCTCTGCATTCTCCCAGTTGCAGATGTATGTCCAAGCAGAATCACCCAAAAGTTCCATGTCGATTTTTTTTGCGATCAACAATTCGTTTTTGTTAACTTCTAAAATTTCAGCATGCATGGAGTTTTTAAAAGATCCTCCGGAGAGATTGATGACAGGCTTTTTTAACTGAATATCTTTGATGCTGATCCAATCAGAGGTGATCTCAGCTTGGTATTGATCCACCGAGATTGACCAGACGGCTTCGATTTCATCAGCAACCACCAATGGCACATGAAACAATTCTAAGAAAGGTGCAGATTGATACACTGTACAAGTCCCTTGAGTTAGAAATCCATCAAAATTTGTATTTTCAGGTGTCTGTGTTTTCGAAGTTTCCAACCATGTCATCCACTTTTTTTCTTCGATGTTCACCGCCAAATTAGCGTCCATGATGTCGGACTTGATATCGATGTCTACCTGTGTTCCGTCAAGTGAAATATCGAGTTTGCAAAACCCAAAGTCGATGGGAGGGGTAGAGCTGTTTTTTTTGAGTAAAGGTTTTGTAAAACTCAGAGTCGCATCTTGAAAACCGCCACGGTACGTTGTGTGTCCCACTAGGTGGCTTGAGAGTTTCCACGAATCATATTCGATACTCACATCGTGTAAATCACTTTCCCAGCTGACTTCAGCGGCTCCTTGAATCCATGTAAACTCAGCGTATAAATTTTCTACAATGCCTTTCGAGGTCCATGTGCTGTCACAGTTAATACTTCCGGCCATTTCTCCATTCCTCCAATCTAAAGTGAAATATCCAGCAGTGAGGTCGCTGACAAAAGTACCTTGAACATCGTTCTGTGACCCTGTGATGTCCAAGTCAATCTCGATGTTTTCTTGTAACAGTTTTCCTGTCCAAGGCTCAGAAATTTTAGAGTCCAATGTGGCTTTTATTTCCCAATCTATTTTGTCGTTTGTTGTGCCAAGTTTTCCCGAGAATACGATTTGGTCGTGAAGAAAGCGGTGCACGATTAACTCATTCTCTAGAAAAGAGAGATCGCAGGTAACCTTCTCTGAGGCTAGGTTTGTAAGAATGTCAAGCGTTTTTTTATCTAGGTATTTTTCAAACCGCTTTGCCAGCAAATGAGCATTCGCATCGATTGACAGTTTGGGGATCGATAAGTCATTGTTTTTATTCATGAAAACTTCAGCGGAAAGGTTTCCTTCTTTTGAAATTAATTCATGAATTTTACAATCAACCTCACCGTTCATGACACTTAAAAACCCGGAACTTTTCTCGATCTCTACAGAGTCGTAACCTGGCATAGTTAGTGAACCGTTGTGAATACTCCACAGGTTGAGAACCACATCTTGATTGTGTATTTCAATGTTTTCGCAGGCAATGTGATCGATTTCAATGGCCCTCTGGTCTTGAAGTTCAAAAATAAGATTGTTGATGACGAGGCTTCGGATGAAATGCTCCTGCACCTCACCACCGTTGGAATCCCGCATTTGACGAGCTATTTTTTGGGCATCTTCTAGGCTCTGAATGCTGACGTGTACTGTATCAAAAAGAGCTGAACCCAATGCGAATTTGCCCCGGTTGTTGTCCCACAGTTCGCTCCATTGTAAACTTTTACATGTAATTTTTACGCCTTCAGTTTCTCCTGTTATTTCATGGATGGTGAGTGACCTTGAGGAGAAGCTGATGTCCACTGTGCCAACAGCTACGTCCATTCCCAGTGATTTCTCAGCTTGTTCAGTTGCTATTGCAATGAGGTAACCTTGAATAAAAGGTGTTTGGACTAAAATCGAGAAAGAAACAACCAACAGAAACCCTGCTGCGAAGCATCGCAATGTCCATCTAAATATGGAGTTACGTGTGAAAGTTAATGTGTTTTTAGAGTGCGTCAATTTCTAAGCGATTACAGGAGCAAGTTAAGATGACTTGGGCGCCGTACTTTTGTCGTTCGCTTTATTTATCAAATGAACATTCGACAACCCATTATTCTTGCCATTGAATCATCTTGTGATGATACTGGAGTTGCAGTATTAAAAGGCAACCAAGTGTTGTCAAATTTAGTTGCAAACCAGGAAGTTCACGCGAGATATGGCGGAGTGGTTCCCGAGCTTGCTTCACGTGCCCATCTTAGCAATATCACGCCTACAGTAACCCTTGCAATTTTAGATGCGGGAATTTCCCCCGATGAAATTGATGCAGTAGCCTATACGATAGGCCCAGGTCTTAGCGGTTCACTGTTGGTGGGTGCTTCATTTGCTAAAGCTTGGGCTTGGGCTCGCAAGATTCCTACCATCCCTGTTCATCACATGAGAGCTCATGTTTTAGCTCATTTTATTTCTCCAGGGCCATCTCCAGATTTCCCGTTTTTATGCCTTACAGTGTCTGGCGGTCATACTCAAATTATCCACGTTCACTCTGCGTCCAACATGGAGGTTGTTGGAACAACCCTTGATGACGCCGCTGGTGAGGCCTTTGATAAAGTCGCTAAATTGATTGGTCTTCCTTATCCCGGAGGGCCTCTCATCGATCAATATGCTGCTTTGGGCAACCCACAAGCCTACTCGTTTACGAAGTCGAAAGTTGTGGGATTGGACATGAGCTTTAGCGGATTAAAAACTCAAGTTCTCCGCTTTCTTCAATCTCAACTTGCTCAAGATTCAGAATTCATTAAGAAAAACCTCCATGATTTTTGTGCTTCTGTCCAATCGGCAATTGTGACCATGCTTATTTCGAAATTGGAGCTTGCGGTAAAAACAACTGGACTCAATCAAGTAGCGATTGCTGGAGGTGTGTCGGCTAATTCTGGATTGCGAAGGGCGCTCACAGAAAAAGAATTTCTGTTAGAAGATCCATGGAAGGTGTTCATTCCCCCGATGAGCTATTGTACGGACAATGCCGCAATGGTGGGTATTGTAGGTGTCTTCGATGCTGTCGACAAGAAGTTTGGATCTCTCACAGATACGCCCAAGCCCAGGATGCCCGATCTCAATTCCTAATCCTTATATGGGATTGATATTGTAGCGATACAACCACGTTGATCTTTTCTGTTTTCTAGCTTAAATTCCGCACTTTCTGAAATCAACAGCAGTCTCTCCCTTAAAATCCGAAGGCCGTGAGATTGACGCTTGGCCTCAGATATTTTTGTGGGTGTTGTGAAGTCGGACGACGTCGTCAGTCCTGGCCCGTTATCTAAGACACGCATCACAAGTAAATTTCGTTTCGAATTCACATCAAAGCTTAACTCTATTTCGGGGACAACGCCCATATGACCTGAAACTTCGACGCCATGCCATAGAGCATTCTCTACCACAGGTTGAATTAAAAATGCTGGAATTTCATATTCGGAATCCACATTTGTACTGATCTTGAACTTTACTTCCCCAGATAGTCTCAGGCTCTCAAGGTCGAAATAGTCATTGATGAAATCTATTTCTTGCTGAATTGTCGAAGCCCTCAGGCTGGCAGGACTGTCTGTGGCACTTCCCCAGCAACGGATAAGCAGTCCTTTAAATTTTCTTAAAGCTCCCAAAGTCTTTTGAGTGTTGCCCTGAATGAGTAGCAGGTGAATCCCCGTGAGAACATTAAAGATAAAATGTGGATTCATCAATAGGAGCAGATTCTTTTGGCGAATCTTAACGAGTTCCTCACTCACGTCAGTTTTTCTACGAATTTGAAGCAATGATAGGCTTAGCCCTTGATAACGTTCAGCCAGCATTAGAGGGTTTATCTCTTCACTTCCCATCTTGTTGATGCTGCCCTTTCGGGACAATGCGTATCTGTTTTTTAAGGTAGCATAGGTGATGCCAGAAATTGCTCCCAGCATCATGGCAAAGGAACAATAGGTCAGCATACTCATTTGGAAGTGTGGTTACTTTTCCGCTTTTGCCTCTTCAGATAAAACGGAATTGAAATCATGTCGCAATTCTGTCTTCAGACGACGCGTGTATTCGTCTTGTAACCATGTTCTATAATTGTCTGTGGTCTTTGCCATGCACTTCGCATAGATTTTCACCCTGAAATTAATATCATCCTTTAGCTCGCCTATAATCTCTACAGCGTCCCAATAATCCTTTGCAGCATATTGGATGATTGCTTTGTGTTGGATCATACTTAGGTCAACAGCTTTTTTTGGACGTTCAGCCTGCTTCATGACATTCTCATACACCTTGAGCATGTCAAATTCAGCTTCTGGTCCTCCTTCAAATCTTTTTGCTAAATGTTTCGGGAGTTCATAAACAAACTCGTCTTCAATCTCTTCATCAGAGTACAAACCATCGATAAATGATTGTGGCTCTTTAAAAATCTCATACCAGTCGATGTGAGAATCCCACAAACCAAACCTACGTGCATTGTTCCCCAAATCAATGACGTTGAAACTTTTCTTGTTGGGAAGCGATCTAGATCCTCTACCGATCATTTGGTGATACAGCGTGAGAGATTTGGTGGCACGATTGAGTATAATTGTAGAAACAGTTGGCTCATCAAATCCAGTTGTTAAAATACTGACTGACGAGAGAATAGCATCTGGTTTTTCATGAAACCATTTAAGTATATCAGCTCTTTCTTTTTCACTGTGTGTGTTGTCAAGGTGCTTGCACTCGTATCCTTCCTCTTTAAACATAGCTTGCACTTGTTTCGAGGTGCTAATGCCGTTGTTAAAGATGAGGGTTTTACTTCCTTTTGCTTTCTCCTCATAAGCGTAAAGAAGCTTTTCTTGCATCAGGTAGTTTCCATAAAGCCTCTCAGATGAACTGACAGTATAGTCACCGTTAATCCCCACTTTAAGTGCTCTGAGATTTACATCGTAGTTGTACGTTTTCGCCCTAGAGAGATATCCGCCATCGACCAATGACGAGATGCTTTCTCCTACAATTAGCTCGTTGTAGTTGTCATTCAGAGGGAGTTTAATGTTAGAACTTAATGGCGTGGCAGTCACGCCTAATAAGATCTGATCTCTAAAGTGCTTAAATAATTTTCTAAAGCTGTTGTAATGGGCTTCATCGACAATAACTAGGCCCAAGTCCTCGAACACCATTTGCTCATCGTTGATACGGTTATTGAGTGTCTCAACCATCGCAACATAACACCAATGTTCTTCTCCATCATCCAGGTCCTTTACCTTAGCGTTGATCACTTTGTTAGGCACTCCAATCTCAGAAAGCAACTTTGAAGTTTGGCCTAGAAGCTCAATACGGTGAGTGAGAATCAGAACTTTTTTACCAGTAGAAAGAATAAATTTCTTTGCCAACTCTGAGAATATGACAGTCTTTCCTCCACCTGTAGGAAGCTGGAAAAGAAGATTAAAGTTCGTTTTTTTATCAACGAACTTTTGCATCATCTCATCGATAGCCAATTTCTGGTATCCATAAAGCGTTTTGCCACTTTTACTTTCTAGGCGAGCTTTGATTTTAGGATCCATCGATTGGGTAATAGTTGTTAATTTTGAGTAACAGTAAAAGACAAAAATACCTTGTACATTGCTTAGTCTAAAATTATAGTTGTAAGATTATTCATAAGATGTTAAAACAGTCATTTTAGCCAGCCCATTATTTAAGTCGTAATATAATGAAAATGAAATCTTTAGAGTCGTGTTTGCACCTTGAAGGAGGGGTTGGAGATTGGATGAAAGTTTTTAATAAAATATTTTTAGATCCCACAGCGCCCAAATCATCAGTTTGGGACAAGCTAGAAAAAAATGTGGTGCACGCATATTCGAAAGAAACATGCCATCCAGCACCAAGTGACGTGTTTAGATCTCTGAGGTTGTGTAAGTTATATCAAGTTCGAGTTGTGATTGTCGGGCAGGACCCATACCATGGAAGGGGTCAAGCTGATGGTCTGGCGTTTTCAGTTCCACATGGCGTGAAGCTACCGCCTTCACTCAGGAATATTTTAAAGGAACGCGAAGACGACTTGCAATTGTCACCTAGGAAATCTGACCTGTCAGATATTGCAGCCGATGGAGTCTTGTTGTTGAATTCTGTTCTGACAGTTTCTTCAGGTCGAGCAGCTTCTCATAAAAATTGGGGATGGGAAGAGGTCACGCTTGAAATTGTGAAAGCCATAAGCTCAAAAAAAGAAAATGTATGTTTTGTACTTTGGGGAGCCTACGCACAAAAGTTTCAACCTGCAATTAATGATTCAAAGCACTTTGTTCATGTTTCTCCCCATCCAAGTCCATTGTCTTCTTACAGAGGTTTTTTTGGGTCCAAGCCATTTTCTAAAGTAAATAAAAGTCTCGAATTATTTTCTTTAATGCCTATTAAATGGTAGTTTTTATGTCTCGTGTAGTTTACTTTTATCGCATGCAATATTTATGGTTAGCAGTTTGTGGTCTTATCGTGTTTTCATTTATTAAATACCGTAAGAAGTTGAAGCGATGAGTAAACCTTCTATTCCTAAAGGAACAAGGGACTTCGGGCCTCGCGCCATGGCCCGAAGACAGTGGATTTTCTCAACCATTCGCAATGTTTTCGTTAAGCACGGGTTTCTGCCCATCGAAACACCTTCTTTCGAAAATTTGCAAACTCTTACAGGAAAATACGGTGAAGAGGGGGATAAACTTATTTTTAGCATCCTGAACAATGGAGATTATCTTTCTAAAGCGGATGCAGCGGCACTTGAAGCAAAAGACAGCAAGAAACTCACCCCAACAATTAGTAAAAAGGCGCTACGCTATGATTTAACAGTGCCATTTGCTCGTTTTGTGGTCATGAATAGGAATTCTTTGACGTTTCCGTTTAAAAGATATCAGATTCAGCATGTATGGCGTGGAGACCGACCTGGTAAGGGCAGGTATCAAGAGTTCACTCAATGTGATGCGGACATTATCGGCAGCACCAGTAGTCTATGTGAGTTGGATTTGGTACAAGTTTTTTCGGAATCACTTACAGATTTAGGTGTCCCTGGGTTTACGATTTTATTGAATGACAGAAGAGTGCTCGCAGCAGTAGCATTTGCCATGGGGGTCCCAGAAGATAGGCTTACAGACTGGACTGTAGCTGTTGATAAATATGACAAGGTCGGGGTAGAAGGAGTTAAAATGGAGCTTGAAAAAAGAGGGTTTGGTGAGGGTGTCGTTTCAGGTATTGAAACACTGGTTGAAATCAACTCTCATGAAAACAGCTTGGATATTTTATCTAAGCTGTCAGAATTGATTGCCGGAAATGAAAAAGGGGAATCAGGTCTTCAAGAATTAGAGTTGCTTTTAAGCAGGGCTAAGGATGATGGTATTGTAGCTCCAAACATCAAGTTTGATGCAATGTTAGCTCGAGGTTTAGATTATTACACTGGCGCTATTTTCGAAGTGAAAGTTGCGGACTCTCCTGTGGGGAGTATTTGTGGAGGTGGACGTTATGATAATCTGACTGGGATTTTTGGATTAGAAGGCATGAGTGGTGTTGGGATTAGCTTCGGAGCAGATCGCATCGAAGATGTTTTGGAGCATTTTAATAAATTCCCTGACAACATCGACAAAACGACAGACGTCTTAATCACCCAAATGGATTCTAAAAATTGTTCCCAGGAGCTTATGTTGGTTTCTCAAATTCGTTCTTCCGGTTTTTCTGTAGAGCTCTATCCAGATGCTTCTAAGCTCAAGAAGCAGGTTAAATATGCCAACGATAAAAACATTCCCTTTGTAGTCCTGATTGGAGAAGATGAACGCAAATCAGGAATGGTGACTTTAAAAAACATGTCAGATGGCACTCAAATGACGATTCTCCCTGATGCCGTGGTGAACCACATTTGAACTGGGTGTTGTATCCTGAAAATGGATTTTTTAATCTTCACTTCTAACTGCACCATCTATCAATGGAGTGCTGCGTATCATTTTATTTCCGTCAAAAGTAATTGTATAGGTAGCTTCATATGTATCTGAGGCAATTTCGACTCCGACATAGTCGATGTTGACGTTGTTGATTACCGATTCCCAAAGTATATCAGCAATCCATGGCATAATCGCTAGAGATTTAACAAACCTCGGACGATCTAATTCAAAAACTTGATGGTCAGTGATTTCAAATCCCCAAGTGTTTTTATTGAGCGAAGATAGCAGTGATAGCAGATGTTCTACATGGGTTGTGCATGTTCTAAATTCAATTTTATTTGTTGCAGCTTCGTTCAAAACTTCTCTTAAATGTCGGCTAAATGTTTTGAGTAATGAGCCAGCCCAGGCTTCATTTTCGCTTGAAATAGCAATGGTTAATTTATCTATAGTCACCTCAATTCGTTCAATAAAGGTGTTGATTACCTCAGTGTCGTTGTCATAAGCTTGGAGCTTCGAGATTAAAAATGTAACCTCATTTAAGCGCATGGTGTGGTCTCTCACTTGCATGGCTCTGTCATTTTGTCTATGTGCCTTCTTGATGGGTAGATTTTCATCATCAATACTCATACGCTTAAGCCATCTTGGAGTTTTGGCTTTGCATCCAAAATTGTAGGCCACAAAAAAACCAATGAAGAAACAAACCGCTGCAACACAAACTTCCATTTAGGAAATTGGGTTTTTATAAACCCACGACCAGGCTGCAGAGAATGCGCTTTGTTTTCCTGATTTCATTTCTTTAGACAAATCATCCCACATTTCTTGTGAACTTGGGTCACCCATTTTTTTATCGAACAAGATATCTTTTGCGTGAGAGCGCATTCTGTCAGATTGTTGGTTCGCTCTCTGGGTCATGAAAAAACCAGATTTATGCCAGTTCATTGTAAGGTCTGAGATTTGTTTCCTTACCTCTATATGGCCTGCTCCAGTGGTGCTGCTGGCTGTCATAACTTCGACTGTTTCACCTCCATCAGGCAAGGGAAACATATGCAAAGAATTCCTATAAGATTGAGCTGTTTTCAGACACATGTCGATGCGATCTCCGTCTGCTTTGTGGACTACAATGAAGTCTGCCATTTCAACAATTCCTCTTTTGATGCCTTGCACCTCATCGCCAGCTCCTCCGATAAGCAGAAGTGTGAAAACATCCACCATTTCTCTGACTGAAGTCTCACTTTGGCCAACGCCTACCGTTTCGATAATCACCCTGTTGTATCCAGCTGCTTCACATAAAATAACAGCTTCCATCGTCGCTCGTGCAACACCACCAAGAGCCGCTGCGGCAGGAGAGGGACGGACAAAGGCCGATGGGTTGACGGAAAGTTCGTCCATTCGCGTTTTGTCACCCAATATGCTACCACCAGTCTTCTTGCTCGAAGGGTCCACGGCAAGTACGGCCACCCGATGCCCTTCTTCGATCATGTCAAGTCCAATCCGCTCAATAAAAGTACTTTTCCCTACACCCGGTATTCCAGTTATTCCTATTCTCAAGGTTTCATTCCCGGAGGCAAGATTCTTAACTTCTTGAAGTAACGCTTGTGCGAGAGGTCTGTCAGAAGGGTTTTCACTTTCTATTAATGTGATCGCTTTTGCAAGCTCTTCTCGTTTTCCATGAACAATAGCAGTTGCGATGTCGAAGGCGTTAAAATTCTCAGTTCTATTTGTCTGAATTCTTTTTCGCGCAGCATCTACAGCTTTTTTCTTGGAAGATACTTTCTGACTACTCATTTGGGCAAGTTAACAATCCTTTCATGTTTCGCCACATTTTGATGGCTTAACTTGCGCTTATGTATAAGTGTTTTATCGTCCTGGCCATCTCTTTTGCTTTTTTATCCACTTCTTCTACTGCCCAAAGCTTTGTGTCATCAACCCGTTGCGACTCCTCTATCGTTGTGGGCGGTTGGATCTTTGAAGTTTCCGGAGGTGTCGTTCCAACTGCGATGGCAGTCAACAGAGAGAGCGGGGGAGGTGTTTTTGTTGAGCGTGACGGTAGTTTTTTAGTTCGCGCTTGTCCAGGAGATACACTTGTGTTTGGTGCTATTGGATATTATTCTATCGAGCGGGAGGTTGTTGAATCCATGCGCGATTCTGAGTTTAATATTCAATTGCAACGGTTGAAAGTTGAGGTAGGTATAGCGGAAGTTTACGCTCCAAGAGCTTTGCGTGAAATTCTCCACGATATCGAAGCTTTGGGATACGATGAGCAAGATTTCAGAGTGTCTGGGGTAAATGCGATGCAAAGCCCCATTACTTTTTTGTATGAGCAATTCTCACGACGTGAACAATCAAAAAGATTGGAAGCTGAGTATGTCAACAGAGACAACAGACGAGAATTGCTTCAGGAATTATTTGTGAAGTATGTCGATTATGATATTGTGCAACTTAAGCGTGGAGAGTTTGATGCATTCGCTGATTTTTGTGACCCAGGAGATGAGCTTTTAAAAAAGTGGTCTCAGTATGAGTTTATCTTATATGTAAAAAGACAATACAGTCTTTTTAAAATGATGCCACACCGGTTGGATGATGGGGACTACAGGTATGACCTGGATTAAGCTAGGAATGCTGAATCCATGTAAAACACAAAGATTTCGAACATGTAGGAAATGACGCAGTACCCCACGGCGATGACGTGAAGTATTCTGAATCTATCTTGTAACCTATCAAATCTAACAACGAGGTCTACAAATAAAGTCCCCAGTCCTAAAAACTGGATGATCATAAGTGGCGTTCTAATTACATTGAATACGTCTGAGACTGCAGACGCTTGAGAAGGAAATGTGTTGTCTAACAACTCTGAGAATAGAAAAAGCGTGGTAATTGTCATTAAAGCCCACAGAGTTACACGAATCCTTTTTCCATCCTTATTCATCATGCAAAGATAACACGCGAAAAAGAGGTTTTGCACGTTTTAAAGTGAGCAAACATTCTCATTTGATTGTTTATTTTCAATATGAAACACTATCTTTCTAGTTCAAACCTAAGATTCATGAAGTTATTCCTCTCTACCTCTCGCGTACGTTTTTCTGCAACTGTTGTCATCATCATGGCTGTCATCAGTTTATCACTTCCTTCTTGCGCTGCAAACCATCAATCTTGTGAAGCTTATCAAAATGTTGAGTTGCTGCCCGAGTAAATTTATCTAAGCAATTTTGCTCGTTAGAATTGGAAGTATATAAAAGGTGCAGGAGCAGATGCTCCAACTTTCCAAAGAACTGCAACGACTGAAATTGTGATGCAAAAGACGGCTGTTACATGAAGGTTTGTAAATCTGTCAATCACATTTGAAGTCATTTTTGAAGGCATGAGATGCAGAATATAGCCTACCAACATTACAGAAACCACAACCACGTGACCTTGGAGTAATTCTAAGGCGGGGATGTCGTGAAAATGATTGGATATTTGGTACAAGAGATCATTGGCGGTGAACCATTCGGTGAGGATGTTGTGGTCTCCAGCACCGTTCTCCCAGTCACTACTCGATCCAGATCTAAACCAAATCCTTGTGAATGTGATGAAGTTGAATGTTACAAGTACGCCCCATGTTCTTGCGATTAACTTTTCGCTTTTTGCCCATGGCAAGTGCCTTCCTGCGATTTTATAAACCAACAATCCAGCTCCATTAAGTGCCCCCCAAAGGAGGAAGTTCCAAGATGCACCATGCCACAACCCACCAATAACCATCGTCGCAAGAATGTTCATGTAAGTTGAAAGTTTTCTCCCCCAGTTGGGATACATTACGCCTGATGCACAAACCATCATGAACATTCCACTGCCAAAAAACAGAACTCCTACATTGATTGTTTCTTCGACTTCCCGAAACATAAGTCCCGCAAACACGATGATTCCCAGTGAAAAAATAAAGGAAAAGACACTGGAATTCCTGCTGCCTCCCATGGGGATATACAAGTAATCCCTTAGCCATGTTGAAAGTGAGATGTGCCATCTACCCCAAAATTCTCCTAGATTTCTTGATTTATATGGTGAATTGAAATTTTCAGCCAATCGAAAGCCCATGATCAAAGCGACACCGATTGCGATATCGCTATAACCGCTGAAATCTGCAAACACCTGTAGACTATATCCATAGAGACCCAGAAGAACTTCCATGCCGCTATAGCTGGAAGGGTTTGCAAACACTCTGTCGACCAAGTTCATCGCTATGTAGTCAGCGATTACAATTTTTTTAACAAGGCCCGTTAAGATCCACCACACACCTAAGTGAAATTCTTTTCTTGATAAATCGTATTTTCTATGCAGTTGTGGGATAAAGTCTTTCGCTCTGACGATGGGTCCAGCAACCAGCTGCGGAAAAAAAGTAACATAACAGCCGAAATCTAAGAGTGATTTTACGGGTGGTACTTTTCGCCTGTAGACATCGATTGAATAGGAAAGTGTTTGGAAAGTATAGAATGAAATCCCTACAGGTAGCAAGATGGAATCTACCCTAAAGGAAGTGTCGAAAAGCATCGCGCTAGAGTCAGCAAAAAAATAGGCGTATTTAAAAAAGCCAAGCAAACCCAGATTGATGAAAATACTGAGGATGAGCCAAAGTCTCCTTTGTAAATTTTCACTTCGATCCATCGCCGCTGCAATGCCCCAGTCTGCAACTGTAGAAAACAGAAGCAAGAGAACAAAAGCAGCACTTGTTTTCCAATAGAAAAAAAGGCTTGCGGCAAATAAAAAGGCATTGCGCATCCCTGTTTTATTCTTCAAAAAAGATAAGCCTACCATCACCGCGAGAAGGAAAAGATAAAAGGCTGGTTTTGTGAATAGTAAATCCGAACTCATTCTCCTACAATTTCTTGCTCCCAAAACCGATGCTCTGCTCTGATTGTTTGATCGAACAATTCGCCGATAATTTTTGCTCCTTTGGGTGTGAAATGAACCAAGTCTGGTGAGGCTAACCTCGGGGTGCTTTCAGCCCAAATCTCCATTGTTCCTGGGCCTCCCATGGCTTCAAACAGGTCCCAATAAAGAGCTTCTTCTAGCAAGGTCACCTTCTTCATCTCTATTCTAATCGCACCAAGCATCGGGTAAGTGAGCAATGATGAATCGTTTGTCACCCCCATGTCCGAAGGACCAATGACTAAGAAAGTTGCTTCTGGAAGTATTGTCTTCAAGTATTTTAATTGGGATTGAAACCTTTTTCCATACCTCATGGCGGACAACTCGTCTTTAACGTAAGGGGCGGTGTTTCCACCATATTGTAGAATCACCATACCCACATCCCAATTCTGCAGGTATTTTTTAAAATGATTTTTGTTCAAGCTTTTAAAGACTGTTCCTGAACTTGATCGCATGGGGATGTTGTGAACTGCAAGGCCATTCCTACTCCCAAGTTGTATCCCGGTTATTTCTATTTCATGTCCCTCAAACTCAAAAACCACTTCCTCTTTTATTCCCGCCAATTCAATGACAATTGAGCTGTGATGTCCAGTGCTTGACGGCGCAATATCAACAGTGATGGAATCAGTAAATTCGCCGGAAACAGTTAGTTTGCCTCCAAGTGGAGCTGCGCCGATGAGCACTTCTGCTTGCTCCCAAACTTGGTTTTTTCTAAATCCCGAAGGATGTGGCTTAACGGTTACTTTTCCATGATCGAGTACTGTGGTGAACGAAGCCATGCCTCCAAAACAAGTGTGTGTCACTGTGGTGTCACGTTTGCCGAATTTCGTATATCTTTTCATGTTGCCCTCGTGTTTCTGCCTCACAGAAAGAGCGGGAACAGGTTGGATTGCAGGGATGAGCCCAGGACCACTTCCACCCCAAGTTTTCTGCCAACTAGATCTGATTCTTCCTGTGATTCTATCTCCTTCAATTTGGGAATCTCCGAAGTGTAAAACGTGCAATTGGCTTTCTGTACTGAGTCCATTGAGCTTTTCAAAAAAACGCCACAAATGTTTTTTTGCTGTTTTGCTACCTGAAATTCGTTTCTCCTTGGCCATATTTGTCACACTGCATGTGTCGTATGTCGGATGCCAAAGGTTGTGTAGTAGATCGAGTGTTCTGTCTTGTGTTTTTTCTCTTTTGATGGTAGCTTCTGTTTCAATCTCCTTTTTCTTCTCTAAAGAGTCTGTTTTCACCGTTGTTGCCGCTATTGTTTTCAGGATGATTGAATCTGTTTTCTCTGTCAGCTCGAAGGTGTCAACTTCATTTTTTACTGAAAACAGTTCTATTAAAGTTGTGTGATACAAAGCCCCCAAGAGTAAAATTAAAAACAGGACAGTGTGTCTGGGGCCGTGAAGTTGGTTGTTCTTCACTTTCATCATTCGGGAATAGTCAGCAAGCTCCCGATTGTAATATTTGTACTGGCGCCGAGCTTGTTGGCGGTTTGAATTTCAGTGACTGACACACCGTAGATAGAAGATAATCGGTAAAGTGTTTCTCCCTTTTTGACAAGGTGATGGTTCAATCTTACAGTGATTTTTTGCAGGTTAAAATTTTCAATTAACCGAATTACGATGCTTAATTCTTGAAGAAAAAAGTCGAATTCATCATCAACCTCACTCGCGTCAAAAAGACCCTTAAGCACTGAGATAAACTCTAGGTTTTGAATTGATCGCAAAGATTGTAAGTTGTCGCCTGACCTGTTGCAGTCACATTTCGTGTCTTCAAATCGGCCATAGAGCATCAGTGGAATAAACGCGGCTGAAGGAGGTAATTCTAGAGTCTCCGCTTTGAGCCTCCAAATGTCTTCACATTTCTCAAATCTCTCGTTAACTTCAAATAGTAGAGCGTATTCATTTGCCCTGTAAGTGTCCATAATTTTTGACTGTAGACTCTTATCTTCAACTGCAATTTTATACAGAATCTCCCACTTGTCAGGAGCTCTGATTTCCTGTTTTAGCTCTGGTGTAAAAGTTTGGCATTGAAAAGAATCGTACGAAAAAAACAGCGTGCAAAACGCGGCTATTTTACTTAATTTTTTCAAAATAGACACCATGTATTAATTCTTCCAAGCCTGGTCAATCAGGAATTTAAGGTGATATCTGTGAGCTTTAGTGAGTCCATCAGGTGATGGTGCGTCACGTTCGAATTTTTCAATTCGTTTTAGTTCAGAGATCATTACTCCCCGAGAAATTCTGTCATACTTCTGCTCAGGATCCAATGACTTAATCAGTGATTCTGTATAAGCAATCTGAAGACCTTGGCGGAATGTGTTGACAGAAGTTCGAAGATCTTTTTTAAAGATGTCGTCGGTTAAATCACTGATGTAAGACGCAACATCGTATTGCCCTCCATACAGCGAAACGTCTGTAAGCCTTCTGAGGACATTCCTGTGAAGCAGGTGAGCTAGTGCTGTTCGTTGAGCTGAAAGTGCTCTGGCGTGTATCTCAGGTGCTTCAGCTCTTCCGAAGAAGCCGAAGCCTCTTCTCTGTGCTTGTAGATAATTGTATGTGGTGCTTGCTGCTTCAAATGCGTCCGGGGCAAATGCATACTTGGCTAACGCTTCAAGAGCAGCTTTTTGGTCTGCCAGAGACACTGGTGTATAGGGTTTTCCGTCACCGATGTTGGCTGGTCCAGAGCGGTCATAACGAACACCAGCAATTTGACGAGTCATAACACGAAGCTGAATAGCATATTCGCCAGTGAGTGAATAATATGCTGAGCGAACTTCTTCGAAGCTGGATTCCGATCCAGAATGTTTTGAAACGATCTGTGGAAGCAAGTGATTGACTAACTCACATCTTTCAGCAGCGTATGCTACAGGATCGCTGGAAAGGTCATAGATATTTACGTCTGGATTAACTCCCTGACCTGTGCCTCTCATGTCATCAGCATCATTTCCAAATTGGAGTAGGGGAGAGTTAGACTTAGAAAGAATTTTTTCTAAACGAGCCTTTTCTTGTTCAAGGTCCTTTATTCCGGTACTGTAACCATACTCAATTACCCAGTAGTCATAGGGCCCTGGTGAGTCATCATAGTATAACGTTAAGTCCTCAGGATTAAGCGTAAAGTTGATGGCAGGATATTCCATCACACTGTTACACATTCCGTTCTCGGCTACCTTGTCAGCGTCCTTAAGTTCTTCAGGGCTTAGCATCGTAGAAGCGTGCATGTTGTGACTGAGACCCAATGTGTGGCCTACTTCGTGAAGAGAAAGGCGGTGCAGGGTCTGTCTTGTAAATTCTTTGTGCTCTTCATCATTGTAAGCCAACGTTTTCATCGCAGCCAATGTGAACATAGAATTTCGAGCCATCATGTCTCCAGCTTCACAACGGTTCATCATTTCTGCGGTTCTCTCACGAGCTGATATCGCATCATTTAATTCCGAGTCATTTCCGCCAGTTTTAAAGTTTTCGGATTTCCAAAGTCTTCTGGTCATTCCAGCAAACTCAAGCATAACATCAGCGCCTAAAATTTCCCCTGTGCGAGGATTCACGAAGCTTGGGCCGTAACCACTAAAAGGAGTGGACGGCGAGGAAGTCCATCTGAGAACATTGTAGCGAATGTCTCCCGCATCCCAAGTCGCATCGTCAGGTTGTATTTTCACCACAATAGCGTTCTTAAATCCAATCTTTTCAAATGCAAGGTTCCACTTCTCAACTCCAGTTTTAATGTGATCACGGAATTCATAAGGCGTGGTGTTTTCAATCCACCATGTTATCGCTTTAACAGGCTCAGAAAGTGCGGCAGAGGGGTCTTTTTTTTCTAATCTCCACCTGTGTATCATGTCTTTCCAGGGTGTTAATTCAGTAGATGTCATGTCATTTACCTGAGTCATGAAGAAGCCTATTCTAGCGTCATCCTGACGTGGTGTGAATCCATCCTCGGGCATTTGCATGAGTGCGTGACGGTATCCTACAGTAATGTAGCGAGCATCAGTCAGCGCTGATGCTCGGACAGATGGATTAGAGTTGTCATAAACAAAGTCAACGATTACCTCTAGGTTTTCAGGATAATTGTTGAAGTCTGTTATCTTGGTCTTGCTGCTGGATAGTTTTCCCAGAGCACTTTTACTTCCTGGACGAGATGGCGGCTTGATCATAGAGATCTTCTCACTTAAGAAGAGAGCATCACCAGAAATCAAGAATATTGAGTCTTCACCCTCTGTAGCTTTAATATCCAAGCTTGCAAGAATGGGAGTGTTGATGTTTGCTTGCTCTGAACGAGACAAAGGGCTCTCAGGATTAAAATAGTATGAAGTGTTTTCGTGGTGTACTTCTATTCTGTCGAAATGCTTGTTAAAAGTAATGATTTTACTTGAGCCATAGCTTCCACGAAAATTCCCGGTTTGTAAAACGCCATCCTCAACTTGAGAGAAGTAAATAAATTCAGTGTCTAAAGATTCTTGAGGAATAGCAATCCATGATTCACCGGTTACGGTGTCGCGATACATTGTGAAAAGACCCTCGAACTTCTCTGCAGCTTTCGTGATGTCCGATATCGATTTGAAGTCAGATTTTTTTGAATTCTCTGCCGACTCTTTCTTATTTTTATTTTTAAATAACTGAGCGTTAGATATGTTAGGCATTGCCACCTGAAGTCCTAGTACAATAGATAGAGTTGCAGCGCCTGTTCTAAAAGTCATCATAGATTGAAATTTAAATGTAAGAGCACAATATAAGACCTACTTCAACAATACCTATTTAAAACCCCTCGCTTTTTTTATTTCTTCGTAGGCGCTTTGAACTTGTAGAAACCTTTCTTTTGCTTGTTTCTTAGGCCCTTCTCCGAGGTCCCCAATTTTATCTGGGTGGAATTTAATCGCCAATTTCCGATACGCTTTTTTCACATCAGTGTCTGTAGCGTTCTTTGTGATTTCAAGAACTTTGTATGGATTTGCTGATCCTGTATTAAAGGGTTCTTCTATGCTTGTAATGTCCTTAGCACTTATACCTAAATGCCTTGCTATAGTCCGAATAAGATCAATTTCAGTTTTGTCAACATTGCCGTCTGCCTTGGCTATGCCATAAAGATATTGAAGCAGAAGCAGCCTTTTCGGATGGTCCATGTTGGTCCGGATTTGCATTGCAACGCCTCGAACATCGACATTCTGTTTGAGTGCCTCTCGAAGAAGGAGTAGCAGTTGATCAGACATGTCGTCACCGAAATTTAACTTCAAGAATTTTTTAACAAACTCCAGTTCAGACTTAAGAACTTTTCCGTCAGCATTCATTACGGCTGCGCTCAGGACGACCAGCGCCATCGCGAAATCACCACCACGGGTAGCTCCACGACCTTGAGATGATCCACGATCACCTTGTTCATTAACCTGAATACCTGATGTGAAGAATTTCCCTACCTGATACCCCAGTATACCGCCAATAGGACCACCTAATGCCCAGCCTATAGCTCCTCCAACCCATTTTCCAAATCCTGCCATATTCTTTGTTTCTGTAATTATTTAAAACACACCCAGTCACTAAAAACTTCCTCCAGCTCCTCCGCCTCCAAATCCACCTCCTCCGAATCCTCCGAAACCACCTGAGCTAAATCCACCAGATCTTCCTCTGCCGTGCATACCTCCCATGTGGTAACGACCTCTGCCCTGTGAGAAGTTGTTGTAGGAGTTGTTTTGCATTCTCATTTCTGCCAGGACAATGGTCATGGCGGCTATGAATGCGATGTCATTCATGCGCATTACTCTGAATGTGTTTGCGCCTATTGCAAAGAATGGAATGGCGCTAAACAAGAGAATGAAGAAAATGATCTGAGGCAAGCTGGGTTGATTTCCTCGGTTGTTTTTCTCTAAATATTCGCTTTCGGAGATTTCGCCAGAGGCTAGCTCAGCTAAATCTGTCAAACCTATTGAAATCCCCCTCAGCCAATCACCTCGTTTGAAATCGGGAATCATTCGATCCACGATTCTTCCTGTTAAGATATCTGGAATGGCACCTTCAAGTCCTTCGCCAACTGCGATAAAAACCTGGCCAGCCCCTGAATCATTTCTGGGCTTGATGGCGAGAACGATGCCATTGTCAAGGTCGCTTCTTCCTACGCCCATTTTGTCTCCAGCTTCGATTGCAAAGACAGATGACGCCTCACCACAAAAGTCGGGATGTGTAATCACAAGGATCACATTGCTGGTGGCGTCTTTGAATTTCACAAGCTCATTTTGAATTGCAATCTCTTCGCTTGAACTAAGTATATCAGCGATGTCGTATACCAGTACATTTGGAGTAGGGGTAGGCAGACAATCTGTGCTTGGTGTTTGCGCTGTTGTGGCGAACGCGATACACGTAAATGAGAAGACAAAGCTCAGAATTGTGGTTTTAGAAGCTTTCATAGTCCCCAAGATATTCCATTTTCCAGTTCGTTAACATCATCTTCACAGTAGGGAAAGTGGTCGGACAGAGCTTGTCCACAGGTATCTATCGCTGAACAAAGCCCTGATGTAAAATCTTCAGACTTGAAGTGAGGGAGGGCAGCGTCGTAGGTTGATTGCCAAAAATCACTGTTCACTTTCTTGTTAATACCTCCATCTCCGATGACTGCGAATTTTCTATCCTTGATTGATAAGTAAAGCAGTACTCCATTGCGAGACTCGGTTTTATGCATGTTGAGAGCTGCGAATAATGCAGCCACTCTGTCCATAACATCTCCCTTGCACTTTGTTTCTATGTGCACACGTAATTCACCAGATGTTCGTTTTTCTGCAGAAGCAACAGCCTTTTCAACACGCAAAGAGTTGATGCAAGGAAATCGATCTTGAGCTAAAGAATTCGCCATTTGAATGCCTTTGATTGGATGTTAGTCAAAGTTAACCACAGGAGCCTGAGCGGCGGCTGCAGTGGATTCGAAGTAATCCTTGGATGTAAATCCGAACATACTCGCCCAAAACTTACCAGGGAACTGTCTCACTTGTTTGTTGTAGCCTTTCACAACCTCGTTGTAATCGGTACGAGATTTCGTGATGCGGTTTTCTGTTCCTTCGAGTTGTACTTGAAGGTCTCGGAATCCTTGGCTTGATTTAAGGTCAGGGTACTGTTCAGAGTATCCTAACAATCCACGCATCGCTCCTCCCAGAACAACATTCGATTTCTCAAAATCACCCAGGTCACCTGTTTCCCCAGCTTTTTGCATTGCGCCTAAAGCGCCAGCACGTGCTTGAGTTACGCCCATTAGAGTCTCTTTCTCTATATCTGCGTATGCCTTGACTGTTGATACTAGATTGGGGATAAGATCAAAGCGGCGTTGGTACTGCGCTTCAACATTGGCCCACTGGCCGTCAACACCTTCTTCGGTGTTGACGAGACCATTGTAGCTGCCCATGGCATTCATTCCTACCAGCAAAAGAAGAGCTAGAGGGATAATCCACTTGAGCATTGAGGTGTTCATGACTGTAAGCTCTTAAAACCTCTTTCAATAAATTCAGCAAGCTCTTTGCCTTCTAGAATTCCTTGCGAAAGTCGAGCTAAATCAGCAGCATCTCTCACTGTTGTAGAACGAAGTGATTCATCTTTCTCATTGAGAAGCTGTGTTGCCAGAGGATGATTTGAATTGATTGTCACATCAAATTTCTCTGGCATTTCGCCGAACATTTGAAATCCACCACCACCAACAGCTTGCTGTTCTTTCATGCGACGCATCCACTCACTTCGTGTGATAATAAAGGGAGCTGAAGTTGGTGACATGGCAGCGAACTTTAGATCATACCCGCTTTCTGGGAACGCCCCTTGAACGATAGGCTTCAAAATTTCCTCCTGCTTTTCATCAAGCAGACTGGTTGTTTCTTCCTCTTTCTCGATGAGCTTCTCGACAATGTCTGAATCTACACGCTTGAACTGCACATCTGTGTGTGTTTGTTCTAATTTACCTACAACATGTGCTGCAAGCGGGCCTTCCATGACGAGTACTTTATAGCCTCTTTCAGTCGCTCCTTGGACAAATGTATGCTGAGCGGAGGCGTCTGAGGTATATGGTAAAATAACTTTACCAGTCTTGTCTTTTTGTGTTTCACCGACTGAAGCAAGTAACTCTTCGTGCGTCATGCACTTGCCATCAGTGTCTTTGTATAAGTAGAATTTTTTTGAGCGCTCTGAGAATTTCTCGTCCGTTAGAATTCCATACTCAACAAAGATTCTCAAATCATCCCATTGCTTCTCAAACGACTCTCTGTCGTCTTTAAACATGCTGGCGAGTCTGTCAGCTACTTTCTTAGAAATGTATCCAGAAATCTTCTTCACGTTTGCATCTTCCTGAAGATATGAACGGCTTACGTTCAGAGGTATATCCGGAGAGTCGATGACTCCATGGAGCATAGTCAAGAAGTCAGGAACGATGTTTTCTACGTTGTCTGTAATAAAGACTTGGTTAGAATAGAGGTGAATCTTGTTCTTTTGCATCTCCATCGTCTTTTTAAGAGGAGGGAAGTACAGGATTCCTGTGAGGTTAAATGGGAAATCTACGTTGAGGTGAATGTTGAACAGAGGATCTTCCATGTTCATCGGGTAGAGCTCTCTGTAGAACCCTGCGTAAGCCTCTTCAGTGAGATCAGCCGGCTTCTTCATCCATGCAGGATCCGTGTTGTTCAGAATATGAGGTACTTCAGTGCTTACCTTTTTCACGTTTCCTTCTTCATCTTTATCCCCTGAAGGATCTTCTTCTTCAACCGTACGAGTTCCAAATACGATATCAACAGGCATAAACTTGCAATACTTATTCAGAATCCCTCCAAGTCTTTCGTCCTCTAAGAATTCAAGAGAATCTTCAGATACATGGAGAACGATGTCTGTTCCTGCTTCTTTTTTATCAGCTGGGTCAATCGTGTAGTCAGGTGATCCGTCACAGCTCCACTTTACGGCTTTTGAACCTTTTTTAGCACTTAAAGAGACAATGTCGACTCTTTCAGCAACCATGAATGAAGAGTAAAAGCCCAGCCCAAAGTGTCCTATAATCGCTTGCTTTGCATCGTCATCCTTGTATTTGTCAAGAAATTCAGTAGCGCCAGAGAAAGCAATTTGGTTGATGTACTTGTCAATTTCATCACCAGTCATCCCAATACCATTGTCGCTAATGGTGATCGTCTTCGCCTCTTTGTCTAGATTTACGTGAACCTGAGGATTATCGTTTCCGAAAGCCTCAACCTCACCTGATTTAGAAATGGTCTTGCGCTTTTGAGTTGCATCAACAGCGTTAGAAACAAGCTCACGCAGAAAAATCTCGTGGTCGCTGTAAAGAAATTTCTTAATGATCGGAAAAATATTCTCCGTAGTTACGTTGATACTTCCTTTTTGAGTTTTTGTTTTTGTTGAGGTGGCCATGGGGCTAATTTTCATTTTGTATTATGCAAGACTCTAGTCAAATCTTATGCCATCCCACAAACCTCATCAAAAATCTGCCACCATGGCACGTTACTATGTCATTATTTCAGACAATTGAAACTAAGTAGGACAGGGGGATCCAAAGACAGCCAAAATCATCAAAACGTCAGTTACAGTAACCGCGCCATCTGAATTCAGATCGAACTCACATCCAAAGAAACATCCGAATTCAATTAAGATAGCAAGGATATCATCAACGTTAATAAATCCATCAATTACGATGTCTTCCACACAGGTGTTTTCGAAATTGTAACTGTACTTATAGACGACTCCATTTGAGGGCCAAGCATCCCAACCATCGAATGCTGGGCTGATATTTAGAGAGTCATATTCTACGTTGAAAAAGAGTGGGTATGCAGGCTCATCAGAATCACCACTTGACCACATGAAATATGCCATGTACTCTTCAAAATCCCAGTAACTCGAAATTCCAGAGCTCTGTTTTGGCCAGTAATCAATAGCATCTAAGTCACTGACAGTATTGGGTCCATAGTGATATTCGATGGAGCCTCCCTCGTACAGCCAAATTTGAAAATGGGCTTTAGAAAGAGCCAATCCAGTCATCGCCATTTCGTAATCGAACCCCACATTGTTGAACTCCAATTTAAAAATGCGGTTCGGTGCCGTTCCTGAAGTTTCGTAACGATGTGTGCTCCCCGCAGCAACCAACGAGTCTGTTGCTTCAACGTTTAAAATGTCGCTAATTGAAATTGTAGAGGCGCTCAAAAGATGGAAATCACCATTGTCTCCAATGATTTCTATCCCAGCGCCAATATCTGTGAGTCTGATTTGTCCAGGAGTTGCAAGCTCACCGAAACAGGGGAAGTCGAACTCAAGGTTAAGAGGGACAATTGGTACATCCCACATTTCATCTATGTTGAGAGGTGACCAGTTTTCAAGTGCTTCGTATGGAGAGGAATATGTTTCTTGTGTGTAAGGAAGAGAATCCTGCTGCGTCTGGGCAAAAGCACCAATGCTCGTAAGTTGACAGACAGCAATTAAAGCGACTGTAGTTATGACAGGATTCTTTTTCATCTTTAGAAATTAGGTTTCAAATCAACTTTAGAGTGATAGTTGGTAATGACTTTAACGGCTTCTTCGGGAGTGTCTACTACGTGCAGAACATCAGGGTCATCATCAGAAATTGTTTTAAACTCATTGAGTAAAATATTCCTGAACCAATCTATGAGCCCACCCCAAAAGTGAGAGCCATAGAGGACGATGGGACGCTTGTCGAGTTTTCCTGTTTGGACTAAAGTCAGTGCTTCGAAAAGTTCGTCTAACGTACCGAATCCGCCTGGCATCACAACGAAAGCTTGGCTGTATTTAACGAACATCACTTTGCGAACGAAGAAATAGTCAAAGTCGATGCTTTTATCACGGTCGATGTAAGGATTGTCGTGCTGTTCAAACGGAAGCTGTATGTTAAGTCCCACGGAAGGCCCACCCGCCTCGTGCGCACCCCTGTTTCCTGCTTCCATTACTCCAGGACCTCCCCCAGTAATCACTCCATAGCCAGCTTCTGAAAGCAGGTGTGCTACTTTTTGAGCATCCTTGTAAACTTGAGTGTTGGGACCTGTTCTGGCTGAACCGTAGATCGAAACGCAAGGGCCGATTTTTTGAAGTTTTTCATAGCCTTCTACGAACTCACTCATAATCTTGAATATAGACCAACTGTCTTTCGACATGATCTCAGCCCAAGTTCTGTGTTTTAAATTTTTAGACATTCATCAAACTTAGTGAAGAAACCGTGAGTATTCCTCTAATCTAAGTTTTTCAAAAATACAAGTCACATTTATGCGCGAAGTACACTCTTTAAATAGCTTCCTGTAATGCTTTGAGTCGATTTCGCAACTTCTTCTGGAGTACCGAAAGCAAGGATTTCGCCCCCACCATTGCCGCCTTCTGGACCCAGGTCGATGACATGGTCAGCGACCTTAATTACGTCTAAGTTGTGTTCTATAACTAAGACTGTGTTGCCTGAGTCAGTGAGTCGATTGAGGACATCTATAAGCATTTGAACATCTGAGAAATGGAGTCCTGTAGTTGGCTCATCTAGGATGTAGAGCGTGTTTCCTGTACTGACTCTTGCAAGCTCAGAGGCCAGTTTAATTCGTTGTGCTTCGCCACCAGACAATGTGGTGGAGGGCTGACCTAAGGTAATATATCCAAGTCCCACGTCATTTAGTGTCGATAGGATGCGCTTGATTTTAGGGTAAGCTTCGAAAAAGGGAGTAGCTTCATCAATGGTCATGTCCAAGACATCTGATATACTGCGGCTCTTGTATCTGACTTCAAGGGTCTCTCGGTTAAACCTTCTTCCAGCGCATGTGTCACAAGAAACATGTACGTTGGGTAAAAAATTCATTTCAACTGTTCTAACTCCTGCTCCTTTGCAATCTTCACATCTCCCTCCAATAACATTGAATGAGAATCTGCCTGGCTTGTATCCGCGAATTCGTGCTTCAGGAAGCAGAGTGAATAGTTTGCGAATGTGATCCATCATCCCTGTGTAAGTAGCGGGGTTGGATCTTGGGGTGCGCCCGATGGGTGTTTGGTCGATGGCGATCACCTTGTCAAGATGCTTAAGTCCCTTTATTTCTTGAAACTTCAGAGGTGTTCGAATGGGTTCGTGGAGAAAGTTTTGGAGAGCAGGGTAGAGGGTGTTGTTAATCAGGGAGCTTTTTCCGCTGCCTGAAACACCGGTAATGCAGGTGAAGGTTCCAAGCGGTAGATGGAGGGTAACGTCCTTCAGATTGTTTCCTGAAGCCCCTTCTAAAATTAGCTTTTTACGTGAACCCTTGCGCCGTTTTTTTGGGATTTCTATTTGCTTTGCCCCAGTTAGATATTGCGCTGTGAGAGACTCCGAAGCCAAGTGTGCAGAAGGAGGACCCTCGGTAACGATACGTCCCCCGTGAACCCCTGCTCCAGGTCCGATGTCGACGAGGTAGTCAGAAGCGAGCATCATCTCTTCGTCATGTTCGACTACGATAATCGAATTTCCTGCGTCGCGAAGGACTTTGAGAGAATTTATCAGACGGGAGTTGTCACGAGAGTGTAAGCCTATCGAGGGTTCGTCTAAGATGTATAGGACTTCTGTGAGGCTCGACCCTATTTGTGTGGCGAGTCTTATTCGTTGGCCTTCACCTCCAGAGAGTGAACGAGCTGGACGGTCTAAGCTTAGATAACCCAATCCCACATCGATCATAAAACCGATGCGAGAGCGTATTTCCTTTAGAGGTTCACGCGCGATTGTTTTCTGTCTTTCAGAAAGTGTAGCTTCAACTCCTTCGAACCAATTCTGTAGGGCGTTAAAATCCAACGCGCCGAGCTCTGAAATGTTTTTTTCCGAAATCCTAAACTGACGACTGATGGCTTTTAAACGGGTTCCTCCGCATTCTGTGCAAGGGATTTTATGCATAAACTGTTGCGCCCATCTCTTTAAAGGTGCTGAAGTCGTTCGGATGGCAGATTTTTCGATGATCGCAACGACTCCATCGAATTTCACCCCTTCATTTTTAGGTCCAAACCGACTCGCAACCATGATTAAATCCTCAGTACCGTAAAGGATCTTCCCAATTAGTTCTTCACTTAGATCTCCAACGGCAGTGGTGGGTTTTACTTTTTCTGATGCAAGCAGCGCTTCAATAATATTGGATGTTTTGTTGCTTTTCAAAGCTCCGAGTGGCGCGATACCCCCTTTTCGAACACTTTTCGTCGGGTCTGGAAAGACGAGATCTCGATCAACTTCTGTAACCTGGCCTAAGCCATTGCATGAAGGGCAAGCACCATAAGGAGAGTTGAAGGAGAAAATATTGGGCTCGGGATCAGGATATGCTAGGCCTGTAGTTGGACACATCAGGTTGCGAGAAAAATGCACAGGTCTTGGGTTGATGACACCATGTTCAAGTATCGACATGGAGCCTTTTCCTAAGCTGAGCGCAGTTTTCACAGAATTCGCCAATCGCTTGCGATCACCTCCAACAATGACTCGGTCAATGACGAGTTCTATATCGTGAACTTTATATCTGTCAACTTTAAACCCAGAGTCTAGCTCTACAACTTCGCCATCGACTCTTGCCCGCACATATCCCTGTTTCCGAACCTTGTCGAACAACTCTCGGTAGTGACCTTTTCGACCTCTTACTAAGGGTGCGAGAAGAAGCAGTTTGGTGTTCGTAAAACGTTTCTCAATGCTTTCACAAATCTGATCGTCTGTAAACCTCACCATAGCTTCGCCTGTCTCTAAAGAGTATGCATTTGCTGCACGTGCATAGAGTAATCTAAGAAAATCATGAACTTCAGTCACCGTTCCAACTGTTGATCGAGGGTTGCGAGTGACGGTTTTTTGCTCTATTGAAATGACGGGGCTGAGCCCGGTAATTCCTTCTACGTCTGGCCGTTTTAATCCTCCGATAAATTGCCTTGCGTAGGCGGACAATGTTTCAAGATATCTCCGCGAACCTTCAGCGTAAATGGTGTCAAAAGCGAGACTGGATTTGCCGGATCCACTTACGCCTGTGAAGACCACAAGTTTGTTTCTAGGAATGACCAAGTCGATGTTGCAGAGATTGTGTTCCCTGGCTCCGCGGATCACGATGTGATCTTCAATTGCGTCTTGAGTTTCGCTTGTCTTAGCGGTGTGCGCCATCTTTGTACTTGAGTTTATATCCAAATCCTGCGATCAACAAGGACATCACCGGACTGATCCAATTGAAGATACAGTAGGGAGCATAAGCAATGGTTGCGACTCCAAGTATTCCACTTTGTGCAACACCACAAGTGTTCCATGGTATTAGTACAGAGGTAACCGTGCCAGCATCTTCTAGGGTTCGACTCAAGTTCTCTGGAGCCAATCCCTGTTTTTCGAATGCTTCGCTGTACATCTTTCCGGGAACGACGATTGCAATGTATTGATCCGAAGCAAGTATGTTGAAAGCGATACATGTTCCCACAGTTCGGCTGATGAGACCGAAGACGCTATTTACTCCAGAAATCAAAGCTGCGGTGATGCGTTTTAACATTCCTGCTGCCTGCAGCACAGCACCGAAAGTCATCGCGCAGATGATGAGCCAAATGGTATTCATCATTCCTTTCATTCCTCCAGCCGTTAAAAGTTGATCAGCAAGAGCGTTGCCGGTTACATAAGCGGTGTCCACTGCCATAGATTTCATGGATGCCACATAAGCTGCTGCTGCAAAACTCATGTCATCACCTGCTACTTTTACAATCACATCTGGTTGAAAAACAACTGCTGTTAGAGCGCCCAACAATACTCCGATAAACAAGGCAGGGGCAGCTGGAACTTTCTTAGCAATCATGACAAGAACTGAAATTGGCGCCAAAAAGAGTCCAGGGTGAATGTTGAACATTCCATTCACAGCATTCCCGAACCCTTCTGCAAATCCTGATTCTACTCCGCTAGACGCACTTCCTCCAAATCCTACAAGTAAGAACACCACCAAAGCGATAACAAAGCTGGGTATCGTTGTAATTGTCATGTACTTAATGTGTGTGATTAAGTCAGTTCCTGCTACAGCAGGGGCAAGGTTGGTGGTGTCAGATAGGGGGGAGAGTTTATCCCCAAAATAAGCGCCAGAAATAATGGCTCCTGCGATCCACCCTTCGTCTAAACCCAAAGCAGTTCCAATACCAACAAGTGCAACACCTACGGTTCCTACAGTTCCCCAAGAGCTTCCTGTGGCGAGTGAAAGTACAGCGCATATTAGTGCGGCGGCAAATAAGAAAATCCCCGGTTGTAAAATCTGTAAACCGTAGTGAATAAAGGCTGGAATGATTCCAGCCATCAACCAAGTTCCAGCAAGAGCTCCTATAAGAAGGAGTATTAAAATCGCTTCAGTTGCTTGACCTATGCTGTTAGAAATTGCCTCTCGAATTGCCTCCCATTTCGTTCCTCTAGAAACGCCTATCCCCCCCGCAATCAACGCAGCAATTAGCAGAGCCATTTGGTTCGATCCATAAGAGCTATCCTCACCAAACCAAATCACATCTCCTGCCAGCATAGCGATGAGCGCAATGACCGGAATAAATGCCACAATGAGTGACATGTGTTTTGTTGATTTGGAAGTTTTCATGTGCTTCGGTTTATGCGTTTTTCTGTTGAAGATCTTGCTCGTCTGCATTGCCTGTTGGTGATACAGCTGTCTTGTCTACGCGAACTTTCCCGCTTTCAAGTTCGAGCATTACAGTTAGATCACTCACAGAGATAACTTTACCATGAACTCCACCGATCGTAACTACTTTGTCTCCTTTTGAGATCTCATCACGGAAATTTTTAGCTTCTTTTTGGCGTTTCATTTGAGGACGAATCATGAAAAAGTACATAATTAGGAACATTCCTCCAAGAAGGATGATAAAAGAAAAATCGGTTTCCCCAGCCGCGGCAGCTTGTAGTAAAATAGTTAAGATCATTGAATTGTATTTGTTGTCTATTAATTAGCAGTAATGTCAGAAAGTTCGAAATCTGGGCCAATCACATCTCCGGTTAATTTAAGTTCAAAATTTGAGGGTCTGGAATTGGAAACGATGTGTATTGCTTTTTCCTGGTGTCCTGTTCTGTTTGACGAATCAAATTCAACGGCTATCTGACCTCCTTGACCTGGTTTTATAGGGTCTTTAGGCCAAGATTTGGCGACTGTGCAACCACATGTAGCATGGACGTTGGCAATCAAAAGAGGGGAGTCTCCAGCATTGATGAAGTTAAAAAGATGACTTACACGTTTTCCTGCGGCGATCGTGCCAAAGTTAAATGTGTTTTGATCCATCTCTAAAACCGGTCCCGATTCAAGTGGTGTGGTGTCGGAAGAGTTCGCAGTAGCAGAAATGTTGATTAAATCGGTGCTTATTCGTTCGAGATTACCCCCATCTCCGCAGTTGATGATTGACAATAGAACTGCAGCAAGCAAAAGGTGTTTTGCAAGAGCTGTCATTAGATTAGCCCTCTGCCTGTTTTTTTAATCTCTCCTGACTCTTGAAGCTTGGTAAAGAGTTGGTCTAAAATGCCGTTGATGAAACCATGGCTTTTCTCTGTGCTGTAAAATTTAGAAAGCTCGATGTATTCATTTAAAGTCACCTTAAGTGGTATTGAAGGGAATGTCTTCGCCTCAGCCAAAGCCATCTTCATGATGATTTTATCAAGGAGTGCAATTCTCTCGAGTTCCCAGTTTTGAGCACCTTCTTTGATCAATTTTTCATTTATCTCACCTTGTGCAAGTGATTGGGTGAAAAGGTTTTTCGCAAAAGATTTGTCGTCGTCGTCATTTCTCCAAAGAGGCAGGATGTCCACTTCCTCACTTTCTTCTTCGATGCTTTTAATGGTCTTCATTGCCATAGAAGCGGCGTGATCTAGGTCATCTACCCAAAATATACTTTCTTCTTCCAACATGTCTTGAAAAGCCTCATCGTTGATGAGGTGTTTTTTAAACATTCGGATTAAACATTCCCTGTCGTGTTTAAAACCCCTTTCCTCTGACTGCATGTAATCTGTAAACTCTTCGTGCACGAGTAGTCCTCGATATAAAGCTCTGAGAAGTTCACGGTGGTTTCCCCAGCCTACACCGAGTTCAGAAAGTTTGTTTTTAAGCTTCTTGCTGTTAGCGAGAATCCTTAGTGGGGTATTTCTTACAAACTTCGTGTTGGGATGAAGGTCTTCCTGCGTTGGAAGTTGCTTTTTACGACCCGACTCTATCTTGTCTATTGCCAATCCTTGCATCTCAGCAACCATGGAAATGAGCATGAGGTAGAGCTCGTACATCTTATCTATGCTGTGGTCTAAAGCTTTTTTAGCTTTTATAGCATCACTGTCTTCGTCCTGATAAAATCCATAAAGGATGTGTAGGATCTTAATACGGAGGTGTCTTCTGTTCAGCATGTCGTCGTTACGTAGGGCGAATTTAATCAATTCGTGTTGTGAATTACACATGAGATGCATCTACTTTTGCATTATGTTTATTTCCCGATTTTCATCAGCCCCATTTTTATCTTTTTCTTTCTCATTTTCACTTTTAATCAGCCTGTCAATTGTGCTTGATGGCTGTACGAAAATCGTTGATGTCGAATTGCCTTCCTCTGACCCTTTGCTTGTTGTCGAAGGCACGATTCGCAATGGAGAGTTTCCACTTGTTCTTCTGAGTAAAACCCAAGGTTATTTTGATCCAATAGGCGATATTTCAGAAGGTTTTTACTTGGACGGGGCAGAGGTTACTGTTTCAGCGAATGGTGTGCCGTACCTCCTAGATGAAATCTGTACGCAAGACTTGCCACCTTCAGTTCTTGAGTTGTTGGGACAGTCTCTAGGAATTGACCCTTTGTTTTTGTCTGAAAACCCATTGTGTGCATACACTTCATTTGATGAGCCAGGTCTGATAGGTGTCCCGGGGGTTGTTTATGACCTGCATGTTCTCTACGACACACTTGAGGTAACGTCATCTTCAAAAATTCAACAGATTGTCCCCATTGATTCTATGGCTTTCGCAATTCCTTCTTCAGCTCTGACTGATTCTATGGGGTTCATCACCACTTCATATACAGACCCAGACACGATAGGAAATTGCTACCGCTGGGCTTCTCGTAGGTTGGGTGAAGACCCTTCTTTCATCTACCCCTTGGGTGGGTCTGTCTGGGATGACAGTTTTACTGGTAATGGAATTCCGTTTACGTTTACTTTCTTTAGGTATTCAGAAGATTTTTCAGAAGAAATTGAAGGTGAAACAGGTTTTTGGATCACAGGAGACACTGTTCTCGTTCGTTTCGAATCTATCGACAGATCGGCTTTTTCAGCCATTGCTACTTTTGAAGCAGCCGCTTCTGCTCAAGGAAACCCTTTCGCCCCACCAACAAATGTGAAAACGAATATTGAAGGTGGATTGGGGTGGTGGGTTGCTTACTCAAGTAGCGTAGATACTGTTTTCTGTAACTAGTTTTTCATGCTGTAACTTCAACCCATGAAACCTCATTTCACGTTTGCTCTGGCGCTGTTAGTCCTTTTTTCTTTTTCTCTCTCAGCCCAAAAAATATCTTTGCCTGTTTCTTCTGTAGAAATTCATCAAGAAGGAGCTCGGGTGGTCCACTCGGGGCCTGTTCAGCTCAGGACTGCAGTTAGTGAAATTGAGATCTCAGACCTCGCTCATGATGTAGATTTCAACTCGATTTCTATAGATCTTCCTCAAGGCAGTTCTTTAGAGTCTATTGTTTTCGAGGTACGCAACCGACCGTCATCTTATGCAAATGAACTTAGTATTGTCTTGGAGGACATTTCTAAATTGGATGTAAGGACCCGCATGCTCGAAGCCGTCCTTCACACTTATCATGAAGAACAACTTTTTCTAAGTGCTAATCGCTGTATAGGAAGTTCCCAAGAAGTTCTCCTGGTTGACGACGTTATTGAAATGGCGGACTTTCTCCGTGAAAGAAACCAATCTTTGTCCCTTGACATCCTCGACATCTGCTTAGATATTGAAAGTCTCCAATTAGAATCTGCAGAACTTGAAGCTCGCAAGACAGCCCTAGAGCTAGTAGGGTCGGACCTCGAAGGTGTTCTGACCCTTGGGTTAAAGAATGACATCATCTATCAAAGCTCCCAGAATATCACCCTTAAGTACCTGACTCCATCCGCCCATTGGTCTCCCGAGTATGAGGTGAATTTCTCCACTGACGGAATCCTGGTCAAGCGTCATGCTTCCGTAGTCCAAACCTCAGGGCTGCCTTGGTTCTCAGCTCCTGTCACCCTTCTCTCAGGCAGGCCTTCTAGCTCCCTCAATCCATCTCCATTTGGTGAATGGATCCTCTCTACCACTGAGACGCGTAGAATGATTGCTTCACCTCATTTTGATGATGTTGTCCAACAGTTGTCTTCGAAAAAAAGATTACAATCTACATCTTATGTCGGGAAAGCTCGCTACCGTTTCGACCTCGAATCCACATCGATCATCAAGTCAGATGGCAATCCTACACGCTTTGAAATTGATGCGTTTTTGCTCGAAGGTGACCTTCGGTATTTTGCAACTCCCGCTCTTAACTCCGAGGCATATGCGACAGTTCGTATTCCCGACTGGTCAGGCCACAAACTGATGGACGGACAAGCTCAGATCATATCTAACAACACATTCCTAGGAAGTTTCCGACTACAACTCCCTGTCATAGGTGACACCCTTGTCATGTCTCTTGGTTCTAGTCCCCATGTCCTTTGTTCGAGAGAACTCTCAGAGGAGTTTTCAAAATCCACATTTCTTTCTCGCAAAAATGTCACTTCAACCTGGATGCTTGCCGTCCATAACACCCTTTCTGACTCCATTTCTGTCGACCTTGTTGACGTCCTCCCTCAGCCCTCAACCCGTGATGGCGACATCGATATTGTGATTTCTGCCTCTCCATCTGGCGAAATAGATCTCCTCAACCATCTTGTTACCTACCCACTTGATCTCGCTCCAGGCGAACTGCGTGAAGTTTCTCTCACCATCTCAGTCACCTACCCAAGACGATCAGTTTTGAGAGGTCTTTAAAAATTGATTGCTCACTTTTTTATTGGCTGCTTTAAGCTTAAATGCCATAGCACAGACCAACCCAAATTACAATCCTGACTATGACGCCGATGGTTTTATAAGCGTTAACGATGTCCTTGGAGTTCTTTCAACATTTGGAGACACATGGGGTTCTGGAGATGTGATTGTGGGATGTACATACCCTGCTGCAGTGGAGTATAACTCCTCAGCAAGTGTGAATGATGGTAGTTGTACTTTTCCTGTTGACTGTGCAGGAGTTCTCAACGGAACATCTTTGGTAGACGAGTGTGGTGTTTGTGGCGGAGACGGTTCTTTATGTGTATTTGAATCATGCGGAGAACTCGTCTCTCACGAGGGTTACAACTACTCTACAGTTCAAATCGGCGATCAGTGTTGGTTCAGTGAGAACTGTCGTTATCTACCTGAAGTATC
>MDTF01008474.1_pt1 | contig 44612 bp, 45 predicted proteins | sample 811191 | NCBI WGS metagenome assembly MDTF01 (sample SAMN05326649, study PRJNA326480) | marine metagenome | isolation source: seawater | place: Southern Ocean | collected 2011 | reverse complement strand
GTTGATAGGCTGGATGTGGAAGCGCAGTAATGCGTGTAGCTGACCAGTACTAATAGCTCAATTGGCTTGATTTATGCACTGAAAAAAATTTTTGATTTTGAATAAATTATGGAAAAGAATACTTTAGAAGACATTCACAAGAATGGTTTTGCTATTGTCAAAAATGCATTTCCAAAAAAACTTGTAAATGATTTATTTGTCGACTTAAAAAAATTAAGTCAGGTAAAAATGAGATCTACAAACTCAACCAGCTTAATAGATAGTAAATTAATTATTAGTCCTCATTCTCAATCTGTTAATTATCTTAAGGTAATTAATTCTAAAATTGTAGAGGATTTCTGTTTAAATTTTTTAAATGATAAATTTTATAAAAGTATTAATAAAAAACTACCAAATTATTGTTTAAATCATTCAATAGTTAGGTCGAGTGGCAAAGAAGCTTTGAATTTACATAGAGATGATAGAAATCCACCTTCAGATTCTAAAGAAATTTGTTATTTGCAGTTCGGGTTAGCAATCGATAATTCAAATAAAGCTAATGGATGCACAATTGTAATACCAAAATCTCACAAAAAAAAAACCTATGTAACTAAATCTGGTAGTAAAAAAAAAATATATATAGAAATCAAAAAAGGTGATTTATTTATTTATGATGGAAGATTGTGGCATGGTGCTGAAAAAAACAAAACCAATAAAACAAGATGGATGTTTTTTTTTGGTTTTGCAAGATGGCACTTGAGACAAACTTATGATTTTCCTAACGATATGAATAAAAAAATTTTAAAAACATTGTCAAAGAAAGATATTCTGAAATTAGGCTTTCATGCCATTACAAAAGTGAATGAAAAAAAAAGTAATACTGCCTCTCAAAGAGGAGATCTTGGCTATGCTATTGCTAATTATAAAAAAATTTTAAATAGCTAAATTTAATCTAAGTAAAAAGTAAATTGTTTGACTCTATTGATTTATCAAAATCTTTTTTTTTAAAATTAGATTTAAGTTTAATTTTTTTTAAAAAATAACTGACACTTAGCTCTAAACTTTTTTGATATTCATTTCTAGGAAGCTTTAAGCTGATTATTTTTTTAGGTTTTATAAATAAACCTGATTTATTGAAGGTTTTAGTTGGATAGTGCAATGAAATTTCATTATCTGTTGCTTGAATTAATCCATGCTCAAACATTAATATCCATTGATTAGTATAAGACGACGAATAGGTGGAGAAAATATTAATTCGTCCATTATTTTTTAGCAATATAGTCGAATAAGATGTGTCAAAACTGCTTCCAATATTTTGAAAATTTACTAGCTTGGGTTTTATAATCTTCTTTATTTCATAATAATAATTAATTAAATCTATATCATGAATACTAACTGTTTCATAAACACCAAGATTATTTTTTTTGATATTAGATCTCCATGAGTTAATATAATCTTTCTTAAAAGCTAAACCATGCGAGTTAATTATATTTCCATAAAGTAAATTACCCATATCAATTTTTAAAGATGAATTTAAAATTTTTGAAATTGAGGAAAATCTTTGATTGAAATTAAAAAATAGCTTTTTATATGGAATTTTTTTTAGAGCTATAAGTTCTTTTTTCGATGTAACAGGTGGTTTTTCGCAAAAAATATAACTTTTTTTATACAATTTTTTTATATAGTCAAAATGTGTATGATTTGGTGAGCATATAAAAATAATTTTTTTTTTTTTTTAAAATTTCAAAATTTTTTCTATCTATTTCTTCATTGCCTATCGGTTTATATATGAAACATTTTTTCCTTAAAATTTTTTGAATTCTTTTTGAATGAACACCATTTCCAATCATGCCAAATTCGATCATATGAAAGTTACACCACACTTATTGCAAGGGTCTACTTTATTTCTTTCATTATTAGAATGAGAGTATCTTATTTCTTTCAATTTTTGATTATTCCAAATATTTTCAATAGTATCCTTGCTAACATCTCCATAAGACAAATAACTTTTGTAGTCTGCATCACATGGATTCGTTTTTCCATCAAACCAAACATACATCCTATCCCAAAGATATTGACAAGGATCATTAATTTCTGGGTGTAAATTATTTTCATAAGTATTCCACCTTTCCATAGGGTAAGATGCACTTACGTGGTCGCTTCTTTTAATCCAAAAGTCATGAAATAACTTTCTATCAAGGTTTCGGTCGTTATCTATTCCTGATATTCTTATTTCAGTAATACTATTTGGGTAATAAGTATTTCTAATATTGAATAGTCTATCAACATTTTCAACAATTTTTTCAAAATTTGCACCCAATCTTAATTTTTCATACTTCTCTTTGATGTAATGATCTGATGAAATAACAACCTGAGAAATATTATTTTTTAAAATAGCATGACAATTATCTTCATTTAAAAAAGTAGCATTTGTATTAGTTTTAACTTCAAAGATATTTTTTTTTTCACCAATATACTTTAGCATATCTTTATAGTTCTTGTGTAAAGTTGGCTCTCCCCGACTTGCTATTGTTATTGCGCCAATTTTTAAACTATCTGCCTCGTCTACAATCTTCTTAAATAAATCAAAATTCATAACACCCATGTATGGCTTTTTAGTAAAACTTTTATCTGTTTGAAAACAAAATGGACAACGTAAGTTACATGTGCTTACAGGTTCAATCAAAAGGTAGGTTGGTGCCTTAAAGGAAATTTTTTTATCTCCACTCTCTCTAAATCTATTTCTAAATATTAAATATTTAAAAACTTTAATGATATCTTGCTGATTAAATAAAATATAAATTTCCTCATGTTTATTTATTTCAAATTTAATTTTTAAATTATTTAAAAAAAAATCAAGAAATTCTTTGTCAAAATCATCTTTAATATCAGAAAAATATGATCTAATTAATTTAGTGTTATTTGAAAGCAAATTATTGATATATTCCTGATTTACTTTGCCTTGAATCGTATTTTGTTCTTTGGTACTTGCTCCAATACTATAGTTTGTCATTATATAAATTTTTCTCTTAAATTCTCTATTATTATGTTATCAATAAATTATATGACCATTACAAAAAAAAAACACTACAAAAATCAAAAAAAGCCTAGTTCTTATTAATAAGATTGAAAAAATTAGATCAAAAAATAATATTAATTGGATGGATGTTCTAAGAATTGCATTAAAAAATGCACCCAATGAAACAATTAAATTAATAAAAGTTATTAATCAAACAGATAAAAAAGTTTCAAATTTGCTTGGAAGAATCAAGTTATAAAATTTAAAAAAATGATAGTTAAGAATTAACTCTATAATCAATGTCTAAAATATTGTTTATAAACCCAAATAGATGGGGCAGAGGAATTACTCATATATGGATTGCCAGTCATTCGGGCATATTGAAAAGAAATAATCATACAGTTGAGCTGTTCGACTCAACATTTTATTTAAATTGGTCTCTGAACGAAGTCCAGTTTCAAACTGATAATAAAATGTACAAAAAAACTAATTATGATGAATTTTTAAAATTTAATTCAAATGATGTTTTTGAAGATCTTCAAAAAAAAAATTAATGAATTTAATCCAGACTTTATTTTTTGGTCGGCTATATCTTCTCATATTCATGGAGAGGGCGAGTATGTGAATATTCAAAATGGCTATGATTTACTTAAAAATTTGGATACAAAAAATGCAATATTGTTGACGGGTGGACTACAAGCTACTTCAGCCGCAGAAATTGTTTTAAAAAGAATGCCAAAAATTAATTATTTAATTGCTGGAGAGTCGGAGCTGGTACTATTAGAAATTTTAAACAACTTTGAAAATAACACTGAAGAATTAAAAAATATCAATGGTGTTTGTTATTTTGAAAATAACAATTTTTTTCAAAATAAAAAGCAGGAAATAATAAATGATCTTGATCAGCTCACACCTTACAACTATGATATTTTTGATAACCAGGTATTAAATAGACCATATAATGGTAGAGTTGTTAAGGGTATTGACTACGAAATGTCCAGAGGATGTATTTACTCTTGTAACTACTGCGTGGAAACTATCATACAAAAATATTATAATTTTAATGAAATGTCGCCAAAAACTGGGGCCATCAAAAACTTTAAAAAATATCTAAGACACAAAAGCTCAAAAATAATTTTTGATGAACTTACTTATCTAAATAAAAAAAAGAATATTGAGTTAATTAGATGTCAAGATACAAACTTTTTAACAAACGATAGAAATGTTCTTTTAGAATTATCTGCATTGCTTGATAAAAGTGACCTAAATATTAAAATTTATATTGAAACTAGACCTGAGGGTATTAATGAAAAATCGATAGAATTATTAAAAAAACTAAAAGTGGATGGTGTTGGCATGGGTGTAGAATTAGCAGATAGTGATTTTAGAGAAGGTGAGCTAAATAGATTCGCTGACCAGGAAAAAACGATCAATGCTTTTAAACTATTGAAAGAAAATAATATAAAAAGAACCGCATATAATATTATTGGTTTACCCAATCAAGATGAAAAATCAATTTTGAAAACAATTGAATTTAATAAGATTCTAAATCCAGACAATATCACAGTTGCGTATTATTCTCCTTACTACGGAACAAAATCTCAAAAAAAAGGGGAAGAATTAGGTCTTTTTGATGAGTATGAGAGCGATGTTGATTCAGCACTAAGATCTAAAAGTAAGGCAGATGATATTTTGCCAGTTAGCCGTCTAGATTATTACAAGAAACAATTTGTATCCCTCGTTAGAAATTAATGCCAACCAATAATATTTTAAAAAAAATTATCATTGGGACATGGTCTTGGAGCGCATATAAATCTGTTTCAAAAAAATCAATTGAAAATGTGTTTGATCATTGCCTTGATAATGGATTTTTAGAGTTTGACACAGCACCTAATTATCTAGGCGCCGAAAAAATTTTGTCTGAATTTAAAAGGCAAAATAAAAATATTTTAATCAATACTAAATGTGGCTGGGATCATCATATGAAAAAAAATTTTGATGAAAAATCTTTAATTTACGGAATAGAGAGAGCGCTTGATTTGTTTAAAAACATTAATGTAATGCAATTACATAATCCGAGAGCTGAAGTCGAAAACTGGAATAAGGTTTTTAATATATTGCAAAAATATAAAGATAAGGGGTATATTAAATCAATCGGAATTTCTTTAGCTAGAAATCATTATTTCTCAAAAAAAATCATGAATAAGTTTGATTTTATTCAAGATGAATTTAATTTATTGAGAGTAGCCCCTTGTTACAAAATGAATAATTTCAAAAAAATATTGGCCATCAGATCTCCATTTGCGAACGGAATACTCACAACCAACTTTTCAAATACAGCCAGATTTTCTAAAAATGATCAAAGATATAGTTGGCTATATGGTCGAAGGTTGAAAACAATAAGTAAACAAAAAAAAATTCTTGAGTCTTTGACTGATTTGAAAATTGAAAGTCTAGCAACTAATTTTGTTTTTAGCTTTTCTTTTGTTGATAAAGCCATATTTGGAATAAGGACTGTTAAGCATATGAATGATTTATTGAAAAATATTAAAAACTTCAAAAAGTTAACACCTACACTTGTAAAAAAAATAATTGAACTAAATACTAAAGATAATCTATTTTGTAAAAATACTTACAGATATAATAATTAGTAACAAGTAAACTTTAATTTCCATTCATTGTTACTTTTCTCCCACAAGTGTGGCGATCTATAACTATCAATAGTTTTTCTAAAATCTTCTTCTGTAATATCAATATATTCTAAAAAGTCTTTAAAATATTTTTTTGGGAATTCATTATCAAATTTTTTTACCAAGTTAATTCCTTCTTCTTTTGTTATTTTACCATTTCTAATTTCTTGAGCAGCATCATAAGTTGTTCTTCCTAATCCAAATTTTATATATGTTGTGTAGTAATGAAAGTTATCTATTTTATCATCTATACTTGAGTATTTTGAGTAAGTTCCTTCTGTTCTTTCAGCATTAGATTTAAAACCAGTATTTTCACTTGCATAATAAAACATTTCTTGTGGATCCCATCTATGAAAATATCCCATATAGAAAACTTTAATATTATCTTTTTTAATTCCATCGGCACTTGCAGGAATATATGGTTCAAAATCATTTATGGTAAAATCAGTTTCTTTAATTATTTCATGAATATTTTTTTTACCAAAAAACAACTCATCTAAAGAGTTTTTTGTAAAATATTTTTCATCCATTAATGGTTCAAAATTATCCTTCATTGAAGAGCCATATTCTGCAGTGTTTTCACCATATATTACTAGAGGAATATTGAATTTTTTAGCAATACTTGGACCAATATTTTTTTGACCAATTATAAAAGGCTGAAATGGATGCAGGAGATTTAAAAAAGCAAGTTTGGTAAGATGTCTATGCAGTTTACCATTTGGGGTGAATAATAAATTATCAAATCCTCCAACATGGATCCAGTTAGTAAAATTTTTCCAACCTGGCTCAGTATAAAGGTGAGGAGCCCATGTCACTGTCAAAGGATTCATTTTGTATTTATATTTAAGAATGTGGGCGGTGTAAGCGCTATCTTTGCCACCACTTCCAGGAACTACGCAATCATATCCACTTTTTTTTCTGTATTTTGCTAATATTTCAAGTAATTTTTCTTCCCTTTCATTCCAATCAATTTTATCTTTCTCTTTACTGTATCTACAGGCACTGCATACCCCGTCCTGAAATTCTGGACCTAGCTTCAAATTATCACTATTTTTAAATTCAATAACTGGATTTGGTCTTTGGTTGGATATAACACACTCTTTACAAAATAAAACATTAGTGGGAAGGCCAAATTTTGAAGAATGTTCCATTTTTTAAGTGTTTTTAACTACTTCATGTATTAATTCAAGTCCTATTTCACCACTTTTTTCAGGATGAAATTGAGTACCTATAATTCTTTCTGCAGATACTGCTGCGCAATAATTTAAATCTTGAGACTCTGTTGAAGCTAAAATATTTTTCTTATTTTTTACATTTGCTGCATAGGAATGAATAAAATAGAATTTTTCATTATTAAATTTTTTTAAAAAACTAAAATAGTTTTGATCCGAAAAAAAAGTTTTTTGATAGCCAACATTTGGTAGTATCAGTTTTTTATTCATTTTTTCTACGCTGCCATCAATATAATCTAAACCTTTATGCTCACCACCTTCAAAGCCTTTTGTAAGCAAAGTTTGCATTCCAAGACATATTCCAAAAATAACAGAATTTTTTTTTGATTGGTCTAAAAAAGATTTTAAATTAGGAGAATTTAGTAACGTAGACGCTTTATTAAATGAACCTACTCCAGGTATAAATATTAGATCAAAATTTTCATTTTTACGCTCAGAATAAAAGGTTGGAACAAATCCTACTTTTTTTATTGAATTATATAAACTCCTTATATTTCCAAGACCATAATCAATAATGCATATTTTTTTCATAAATAATTTTTTTTATATCTACTTTTTTGTAATGAAATGCAGAAGCAATCGCAAAACTTATATTTTTTGTTAATTTTAATGCTTCATGTAAATGCTCTATTTTGCCAAAGCCACCTGAGAATATTAGTGGCACTTTAATCCTATTTTTAATTTCACTAATTAATTCCAAGTCAAAACCTTCCTGAGTTCCTTCATGATCTACAGACGTAAGTAATATTTCACCACACTCCATATTTTGCACTTCCTCTAACCAGTCTATTACACTTATGCCAGTTTTTTCTCTCCCATAATGTTTGTATGCCTCCCAAGTTCCATTATTTTTTTTTTTTGCTTCGATATAAATAGTTATAGTGCTAGCACCAAAGTTATCCACAGCTTCTTTTATGAAAGATGGATCTTCTATACCGGCAGAATTAATAGCAATTTTGTCTGCTCCAGAATTAAGTGCCTTATCGATATCTTTTAAGCTTTTAATTCCACCACCTAAAGTTATGGGTATAAAGAGATTTTCAGTAGTTCTTTTTACAACTTCAAAAAGATTATTTCTTCCATAAAGACTAGCAACTGCATCAATTAAAATAATTTCATCGATTCCGTCTAAATAATATTGCCTTGCAATTTCGATTGGATCTCCAATTTTTCTTAATCCCTCCAAGTTTATACCTTTGATTACAAATTCATTTTTAATATCTAGTCTAGAAATGATTCTCATGAAGTTTATAAAAAAGTAAAAAGATTTTTTTTAATAATAGATATATAGTATCAAAATTATTTAGAAAAAAACATTAAAACAATTTGTAATATTATAGCTATTATATAATGATAAAAAAACACACTAATATAATTGCCTTAATCCCTGCAAAAAAAAACTCGAGGGGTCTTAAAAATAAAAATTTAAAAAAACTAAACAAACTTTCTTTAGTTGAATTAGCAATACTAGGTGCAAAAAAATCAAAATTAATTGATAAAATCTATCTATCTTCAGATTCGGATAGAATTTTAGATATAGGAGCAAAACTAAATATTGATGTGATTAAGAGAAAAAAATTTTTAAGTACTAATTCAGCATTAGCAAACTCAGTAATATTAGATTTTATAAAAAATAAATTAAAGTCTACTAAAGAAGATCATATTATTGTTTATCTTCAACCCACATCACCTTTTAGAAATAATAATCATATTGATTTAGCTATTAACCACTTGAAAAAAAATAAATTAAAATCTGTAATTAGTGTTATGGAAAATAAAAATTTTTTTAAATCACTATATATAAAAAAAAAAAACTTTAAATCCTTTTTTTAATGATAGTTTTGTTACAAATAATCGACAGAATTTAAAGACAGTATATTCACCAAATGGAGCAATATATATTTTTTATGCAAGCGAATTTATGAAAAATAAAAAATTGAGTTTTACCAAATCAGGATATTCTGTTATGAACAAAATAGATAGTATTGATATAGATGATAAAGAAGACTACTTATTAGCAAAACATTTAAGTAAAAAATATTTAAAATTTAAAAAATGATATTTAAAATTGCTAATAGAATAATTGGTCCCAATCATGACCCTGTAATTATTGCAGAAATAGGAATTAATCATAATGGAAATCTAGATCACGCAATAGCTATTGCAGACAGCGCTATAAAATCTGGAGCAGAAATTTTAAAACATCAAACTCATATACCTGATGAAGAAATGTCATTAGAAGCTCAAAAAGCAATTCCTGGAAATTCAAAAAAATCAATTTATAGAATAATTAAGGAATGTTCTCTTTACGAAAATGATGAAAGAAAATTGATGAATTATATAAAATCAAAAAAAAAAATTTTTATTAGTACACCGTTTTCAAAAGCTGCGGTAGATAGACTTATAAAATTTGATGTACCGGGGTTTAAAATTGGATCAGGGGAATGGAATAATTTAGAGCTAATAAAATATATATGTAAATTTAGAAAGCCTATAATTATGAGCACAGGTATGAGTTATTTAAACGAACTTAAGAAAACAATTAATTTTATTAATAAAAAAAAAATTCCTCTAGCACTATTGCATTGTACCAATGTTTATCCAACACCATTAGAAAAAAGTAGACTTAATTCAATAACTTTAATGAAAAAAAATTTTAAAAATAATGTAATTGGATATTCAGATCATACTGTTGGATTGTATGCATCATATGCCGCCTTAAGCTTGGGTTCTAAAATTATAGAAAAACATTATGTAGATACTCACAATAGAAAAGGTCCCGATGTATCTTGTTCAATGGATAAGCACCAATTAAAAGAATTAATAAAAGCTTCAAAACTGATTCCGTCATCTTTGCCTGGAAAAAAAGAACCCATCAAAGAAGAATTAGTAACTATGAATTTTGCTTTTGCTTCAGTTGTGTCAAAAACCTCTATTAAAAAAGGATCAATACTTAATGAAAAAAATATTTGTCTAAAAAGACCTGGTAATGGAGATTTTAATACAAAAGATTTTACAAAAATTTTGGGAAGAAGAGTTAATAGTGATATCGAACAAAATACTCAAATTAAAAAAAAATACCTAAAGTGAAAACAATTACATTTATAACTGGTACAAGAGCGGATTATGGTAAAATTAAATCTTTAATTTTAGAGTTACAAAAGAAAAAAAATAAATTTAAAACTCATTTAATTATAACTGGAATGCATAATATTCGAAAATATGGATTTACTAAAGATGAAATAGAAAAAGATAATATACAAAATTGTTACAGGTTTAATAATCAATTCAACGCTACAAGTATGGATATTGTGTTGGCCAATACAATTAAAGGTATAAATAAGTTTGTTTCTAATAATCACACTGATTTAATAGTTGTTCACGGTGATAGAGTCGAGTCGTTAGCTGGAGCAATTACAGGCTGTTTAAATAATATTAAAATAGCACATATTGAAGGAGGTGAAATTTCTGGAACCATTGATGAAATTCTAAGACACTCTATATCAAAATTATCACATTTACATTTTGTCACAAATAAAATTGCTAAACGAAGACTCGAACAAATGGGCGAGTTAAAAAATAATATTTTTACTATAGGATCGCCCGATGTTGATATAATTTTAAAAAAAAAACTCCCAAATATTTCTTTAGTAAAAAAAAGATATGATATTAACTTTAAAAAATATGCAATTTGCATATTTCATCCTGTTACAACTGAACCTAAAAAAATTGAATATCAGATTAAATCACTTTTAAATTTACTTGTCAAAAGCAAATTTAATTATACCATTTTATTGCCAAATAATGATTTGGGTCATGATATTATTTTAGAACAAATAATTTTGTTGAAAAATAAAAAATTAAAAAATTTTAAAATTTTGCCGTCTATGAGATTTGAATATTATTTAACATTATTAAAAAATTCAAATTTTATAATAGGAAATTCAAGTTCAGGAATTATGGAGGCACCTTATTATGGAGTTCCCACAATTGATTTGGGTACAAGACAAAAAAATAGAGCTAAAATTAGCTCTATAGCTTCAGTGAATGATTATTCAAAGTTAAGTGATTTAATAAACAAGTTTAAAAAAAAAAGTATCAATTTAAGCCATTGCAGTATTTTGGCACTGGAAATAGTCATAAAAAATTTTTAGCTATCCTAAATCAAAAAAGAATTTGGGAAATAAAAAGTCAAAAACAATTTATTCAGCTAAAATTTTTCGAAAAAAACTAAAAAATTAAATTATATCTTTAGGTTATCAAAAAAATTCTAAGACATATTCTTGCCCACCTTTTCATTTGATGTCTAATTTTATGGTATTTTTAATATATAGATGATATTTAATATAATATAAAATATATGAAAAAAGCTCTTATAACTGGAATAACTGGTCAAGATGGATCTTATCTTGCAGAATTTTTACTTAATAAAGGTTATGAAGTCCATGGTGTTAAAAGAAGAACTTCTTTAATTAACACAGATCGTATTGATCACCTTTATCAAGATTCTCAAGACGCTAAAAGAAAGTTTATTTTACACCATGGTGATTTAACTGATTCCACGTCTTTAATTAGAATTATTCAAGAAGTACAACCAGATGAAATTTATAATTTAGCAGCACAAAGTCATGTGGCAGTTTCATTTGAACAACCTGAATATACGGCAAATTCAGATGCTTTAGGTGCGCTTAGAATCTTAGAAGCTATACGTATTTTAAAACTTGAAAAAAAAACAAAATATTATCAAGCATCAACTTCGGAGTTATACGGTGCTGCAAAAGAATCTCCACAAAGTGAGACTACACCTTTTTATCCCAGAAGCCCATATGGAGTAGCTAAACTATACGCATATTGGATTGCTGTAAATTATAGAGAGGCATATGGTATTTATGCATGTAACGGAATTTTATTTAATCACGAGTCACCAGTCAGAGGAGAAACTTTTGTAACTCGAAAAATAACAATGGCATTGGCCCGAATAAAATTAGGTCTACAAAAGAATTTATATCTTGGAAATCTTAATTCAATGCGAGATTGGGGACATGCAAAAGATTATGTTGAAGCACAATGGCTAATGTTACAACAAGACCAGCCTGAAGATTTTGTTATTGCAACTGGAAAGCAATATTCAGTTAGAGATTTTATTAATGTGGCTGCAAAAAATTTAAATATGAAAATAGAGTGGAAAGGAAAAAATCTAGATGAAGTAGGATCAATTAATGGCAAAGATATAATTAAAGTAGATCCTAGATATTTTAGACCAACAGAAGTTGAAAGTTTATTGGGAAATGCCACTAAAGCAAAAGAAAAACTAAACTGGACTCCTAAAATTAATTTTGAACAACTAGTTAAAGAAATGGTAAATGAAGATTTAAAGCAGGCAAATAATAATCAACTTATAAATACTCAGGATTTTTTTAAAACAAGCCACTAATCTAAAATGTCCAATCTAAAAATATATATAGCTGGACATAAAGGCATGGTAGGATCTGGATTAGTTCGTTCTTTAAAGAAGAAGAAAAAAGTCGAGCTAATCACTCGAGATAGAAAAGAACTTGATTTAACCAATCAAACTGCTGTTAAGAAATTTTTTGAAAAAGAAAAAATTGATCAAGTGTATTTGGCTGCTGCTAAAGTAGGGGGTATTCAGGCAAACAATATTTTTCCAGCAGAATTTATTTATCAAAACTTAATGATACAAAATAATATTATTAATAGTGCTTTTTTAAATGGAGTAAAAAAATTGTTATTTTTAGGATCAAGTTGTATTTACCCTAGAAATGCCAAACAACCAATAAAAGAAGAATATTTATTAACAGGATTGCTTGAAGCAACTAATGAACCCTACGCAATTGCAAAAATTGCCGGAATTAAACTTTGTGAAAGCTATAACCGTCAGTATGGCAAAAGTCATGGAATTGATTACAGATGTATTATGCCAACCAATCTTTATGGGCCTGGAGACAAATACGATTCTGAGAAAAGTCATGTTATACCTGCATTAATCCAACGTTTTCATCATGCAAAAATTAATAACATATCTAAAGTTTCCATTTGGGGCACTGGTAAACCAAAACGAGAATTTCTTTTTGTTGATGATATGGTTGAGGCCTCTATTCATGTAATGAATATTAACAAAAAAACTTATAATAAATTTACCAAACCAATGTGCAGCCATATAAATGCAGGAAGTGGTATTGAACTAACTATTAAACAGCTTGCTGAAACAATTAAAGAAGTTATTGGCTATAAAGGTAAAATCAATTTTGACCCCAGTAAACCAGACGGTAGTCCAAGAAAATTTATAAGCAGTCAACTTCTTAATAAAATTGGTGTTAAACCTAAAGTCAGCTTAGAAAAAGGCCTTATTAAAACTTATTCTGATTTTTTAAAAACTTGATACAAACTTTAAAAAAACTCATCTATGTTTGAGTACTGTGAAAAAATGTGATATCATTTACTATTGAAAAAAGATTTAACTGAAAGTAAAAAATACATTTGATAAATTAATAAATCTCAACGATCAATTTCTTGAGAATACTAAACTTTAGATGATATAATGTTAAAAAATTCTTCTATATTAATTACTGGCGGTACAGGGTCTTTTGGACAATCATTTGTACCACTTACACTTAAAAAATATAACCCTAAGCGTTTGATAATTTTTTCACGTGATGAAATGAAACAGTGGGAGATGGAAAAAAAATACAAAGATGATCAGCGGGTACGTTTTTTTATTGGGGATGTACGTGATAAGGACCGTCTCCACCGTGCTTTGAACGGTGTAGAATATGTTGTTCATGCTGCAGCGACCAAGATAGTTTCAACCGCAGAATACAATCCTTTTGAATGTATTAAAACAAATATTAATGGTGCAATGAATCTAGTAGATGCTTGTATTGATCAAGGTGTAAAACGAGTTGTGGCGCTTTCAACAGATAAAGCTAGTAGTCCAATAAATTTATATGGTGCAAGTAAATTGGCATCTGACAAGCTATTTATTGCAAGTAACTCATCTTATGCAAGTAGTAAACAAACAACTTTTACTGTTGTTCGTTATGGTAATGTAATGGGTTCACGTGGATCAGTAATCCCATTCTTTTTATCAATAAAAGATCAAGATCATATCTTAATAACTGATGAGCGTATGACCCGTTTTATGATATCGCTACAAGAGGGTGTCGAGTTGGTTTGGCATGCTTTTAACGATATGATAGGTGGTGAAATTTATGTGAAAAAAATTCCCTCAATTAAGATCACAGATCTTGCTTCAGTGATTGCACCAAAAGCTAAACACAAAATCATTGGTATCCGTCCAGGAGAAAAGCTTCATGAACAAATGATTAGTGCTGAAGATTCTGACTATACTTATGAATATTCCAAATATTATAAAATTTTACCACAAATTTTTGAATGGTCAAAAGATTTTAAGCGTATCAAGGATGGAGTGAAAGTTCCTTCAGGATTTATCTACAGCAGTGAAAATAATTCAGAATGGATGCGCAAAGAAGATTTAAAGAAATGGATTAGTTCTAATGAAAAGTTTATAGATAAAATTTAAAATATGATACCTTATGGTCGTCAAGAAATTACAGAAGCTGACATAGCTGAGGTTGAAAAAGTTTTAAGGTCTGATTTTTTAACCCAAGGTCCAACCGTTCCAAGATTTGAGAAATCAGTAGCTAATTACTGTGGTGCATCTAATGCAGTTGCAGTAAATAGTGCAACAAGTGCATTGCATATTGCTTGCCTTGCTTTAGGACTTAAGGGAGGTGATTATTTATGGACATCACCAAATACCTTTGTTGCTAGCGCTAATTGTGGAGCCTACTGTGGAGCGAATATTGATTTTGTTGATATAGATCCAAACACATACAATATGAGTGTAGATTCATTATCAGCTAAACTAGAAAAAGCAGAAAAAAAAGGACAATTACCTAAAATTGTAATACCAGTTCATTTTGCTGGTCAACCTTGTGATATGCTAGCGATACATGAGTTATCAAAAAAATATAACTTCAAAATTATTGAAGATGCTTCTCATGCAATTGGTGCATCCTATAATCAAATCAAAGTAGGCTCATGTACTTATAGCGACATCACAGTCTTTAGCTTTCATCCTGTAAAAATAGTGACTACTGGCGAGGGTGGGATGGCTCTAACAAATAATATGAAACTTGCAGATAAAATGTTTAGATTAAGAGCTCATGGAATAACAAATGATAAAACATTAATGCATGTACGTCCAAAAGATGAAATCTGGAATTATCAGCAAATTGAACTAGGTTTTAATTATCGAATGAATGACATTCAGGCTGCATTGGGATTGAGTCAAATTAATCGCTTAGATGATTATGTTAAAATTCGACATAAAATTGCAAAAGTTTATGATAGAGAGCTTAGAAATCTACTAATTAAAATCCCTCTACAGTCTACAGGGGTTTATTCAAGCTACCATCTTTACCCAATACGTATTAAAGAAAATACAAAAGGTGCAATTCAGAAAAAAATTTATGAAACACTTTGGAAAGATGGTGTAGCTGTTAATCTGCATTATATACCAGTTCATCGTCAGCCATATTATGAAAATTTAGGATTTAAAAAGAATGATTTTCCAGAATCAGAACAATTTCATCGTGAAGCCATTAGTTTGCCAATGTTCCCAACACTTTCAAGTCAACAACAAGATATTGTTATTCAATCTTTAGTTACAGAAATAAAAAAAATATGAAGAATTATGAATGTGTATTTCATAAACATTATCGTGATAAAGAAGTTAATAAAAATGAAATTACACCTACCTCTGTAATAAGAAAATCAAGTTTTAATGAGTAAATTAGCTCTAGGCACAGTTCAATTTGGTTTAAAATATGGTGTAGCCAATGAAACTGGTCAAATAAATTTTTCAGAAGCAAAAAATATTCTTAGATTAGCAAAAGAAAAAAATATTGATTTAATTGATACTGCTATTGCATATGGCAATAGTGAGAAAGTTATTGGAAAAATTGGGATTGAGGGTTTTAAATATGTTTCTAAATTACCTGCAATTCCAGAAAACTGTAAAGATGTAGATTATTGGATAAAAGATATGGTGGAAGATTCATTGAAGCGTCTTGGAATTGAAAATCTTTATGGTTTATTGTTGCATCGACCTAAAGATCTCATGGGTGCTTCAGGTGAAAAACTAATCAATACGCTTTATAAGATTAAGTCAAGTGGCCTAGTTAAAAAAATTGGTATTTCTATTTATGATCCTTCAGAAATTGAACAAGTAATAAATTTGTTAAAAATTGAGATTGTTCAAGCTCCATTAAATATAATTGATAGACGTCTTGAGACTAGTGGTTGGCTTTTTAGACTACATCAGCAGAAAATTGAGGTTCATACACGTTCAACATTTCTTCAAGGCTTATTGTTAATGTCTAAAAATGAAATTCCATCAAAGTTTAGTCAATGGGAGTTTTTTTTTGATCGTTGGTTTTTAGAATTAAAAAAAAAAAATTTAAATCCAGTTCAAGCATGCTTATCTTACCCCATGTCACTAACCCAGGTTGATCGTGTAGTGATTGGTGTAGATAATTTGTTTCAATTCAAAAATTTAATAGAGGCATCTAAAATAAAGTCATTAAATCATGATTGGTCATTTATGATTTCAAATGACGAGTTGTTAATAAATCCTAGAAATTGGGATTATTTGTGAAATTAATTATTAATAATATAATTAATACTCAACTAGAAACTCAAAGATTAGTTTTAAGACCTGTAAAATTAAATAATTTACGTAAAATATTTGAAATGAGAAAGAGATATCCCATTTCTAATTTGATGAAGACTACATGGGCAACGAATTATACTTCTTATGTCAATTGGTTCAAAAAAAAAAAAAATCATATTGATTATATTATATTAGATAAAAAAAATAAAAAAATAATAGGAATTATGTGCGCTACCTTTTATTTAAAAAATAATATTTTAAGTGCAGAGTTAGACAAATATATAGCTTATAAAAAGTATCAAGACAAAGAATTTGAAATGGAAGCTACAACAGAATGGGTAAATTTTATTTTTCAATCTACAAAAATTAATTATTTTTTTACACAAACCCTAAAAAAAAATTTTAGTAATATAAATTTGAATCTAAAATTAGGATTTTGTATTAAAAAAAAAGTTGCAGATTTAACTCCAAGAAATTCTAGTTGGAACTTAATGAAGTTAGATAGAAAAAAATGGAAAAAAAATAATTCATCACTTATAAGAAACATATATTTTTCAGATTTAAAAGAAATTTTGAAATGGAGAAATAATTTTAAAGTAAGAGAAATTAGTCTTGATAGAGCGCGTATATCCTATAAAAAACATTATGAATGGTACAAAAAAATTCAAACAAGTAAATCATATTTTTCATTCTTAATATTAAAAAAAAATAATAAGTGCGGTATAGTCAATGTTAAGATAACCAAACCTAAAGTTGTGCAATGGAGTATTTATAAAAAACCTTTTTCAAAAAAAGGAATAGGAACCTTTATAGCTTATTTGTCCATTAATAAAATATTTGATAATTTAAGAGTTAATTTAATTAATGCTTCAATAGATACATCAAATTTGGCATCAATAAGATTCCATGAAAGTTTAGGTTTTAAATTTAAAAAAAGATTACAAAAAAATTTTTTATTTTATTCTTTAAGCAAAACATATTGGAAAAAAACTAAAGATATAATAAAGCATAAGCTTATTGTATAGATATAATATTTAATTTAGAGCTAATTTTATTTAATTTTGATTTTACTACTCAGATTTTTATAAATATGTTATCTTTTAATACTAAATGATTAAATTAACATCACAATTTTCTGAAAAAAAGTCTGCACCTTTTGTAATTGCTGAAATGTCAGGTAATCACAATCAATCATTAGAAAGGGCATTAAAAATTGTTGATGCTGCTGCTAATGCGGGTGCCCATGCTATAAAACTTCAAACTTATACGCCTGATACAATGACTTTAGATATTAAAGAAGCTGAATTTTTTATTGATGATCCTAAGTCTTTATGGAAAGGTCAAGCAATGTACGACTTGTATAAGTTAGCTTATACACCTTGGGAATGGCATAAACCAATCATGGAGCGTGCACGTGCTAAAAAAATTTTATGTTTCAGTTCACCCTTTGATGAGTCGGCAGTTGATTTTCTGGAAACACTTAATGTTCCTGCGTATAAGATTGCCTCTTTTGAGAATATTGACTTGCCACTGATTAAAAAAGCTGCCAGCACAAAAAAACCACTAATTATTTCTACAGGTATGGCTTCCATCACTGAGATTAGTGAAGCAGTTGATGCTGCACGAAGTGCAGGCTGCAAAAATTTAGTTTTACTTAAATGTACTAGCACATATCCAGCCTCACCAGAAAATACAAATTTACGTACTATTTCAAACATGCGTGATTTATTTGGTTGTGAAGTTGGATTATCAGATCATACCTTGGGAATTGGTGCGGCTATTGCAGCTGTAGCTATTGGTGCTACTGTCATTGAAAAACACTTTACGTTGGCCCGTAAAGATGGAGGTGTTGATGCAGCTTTTTCATTAGAACCAACTGAAATGGCAGCTTTGGTTACCGAAACGGAGCGTGCTTACCAAGCATTGGGTAAAATTCAATATGGAGCCACAGAAGCAGAGAAAGATTCACTTTCAAGAAGACGCTCATTATACATAGCAGAGGATATGAAAGCTGGAGAAGTTCTAACTTCAAAAAATCTGCGTAGAGTTCGACCAGGAAAAGGACTATTACCAAAGTACTATGAAATGTTATTAGGTAAAAAAATTAAATTTGATGTTTCAAAAGGAACTCCTGTCTCTTGGAATTTGATTTTGGGCGAGTAATTTTGATTATTATGAATCAGGTAAGAAAAATATATATTAAACACTAATATTATTGATAAATTAAGATTATTTAACTGAAATAATTTATGAAAGTAGCTGCATTAGTACAGGCAAGAATGGGATCTACTAGATTGCCAGGAAAAGTTTTAAAACCTATTATTGGTAAGCCAATGATTGAGTTACTTTTAGCTCGATTATCTCAATCTAATGAGTTAGATGAAATTGTTGTAGCAACTAGCAAAAACCCTGAAGATGATAAATTACAGTCATTGGTGGAGTCTTTAGGTTATAGATGCACAAGAGGTAGTGAGTTAAATGTTTTAAACAGGTATTACGAATCTGCTAAATTTATTGGTGCGGATGTTGTGGTTAGAGTTACAGCAGATTGTCCTTTAATTGATCCAGAGACAGTTGATGAATGTATTAAAGGTTTTAAAAAATTTAATGTAGATTATTTTTCAAATACTGATCCAAGAACATATCCGGACGGTCTTGATATCTCAGTCATAAAATTTAAATCAATTGAAAGAGCAAATAATGAGGCAGTGTCTGAATTTGATAAAGAGCATGTTACACCTTATATTCGAGCTTCAAAAAGTTTTACAAAATCATCTTTAAAGTATAAAGAAAATCTGTCTAATCTTAGATGGACAGTTGATGAATTGGAGGATCTAGTGGTAGTAAATAATGTATTTGAGCATTTTTCACCTAATGTAAATTTTAAGTGGCTTCAAGTATTGGAATTACAAAAATTAAAACCAGATTTATTTTTAGAAAATCAGAAAATAAAAAACAATGAAGGTGCACACTTAAGTACGGGACAAAAGTTATATAAAAGAGCTAAGAGAATAATACCTGGAGGAAATATGTTGTTATCTAAAAGGCCAGAGATGTTTTTACCTGAAAAATGGCCAGCTTATTTTAGCAAAGCAAAGGGTTGTAATGTATGGGATTTAGATGGAAAAAAATTTATTGACATGTCTATTATGGGTATTGGAACTAATACTTTAGGCTTTGGACATCCTGAGGTAGATGAAGCTGTAAATAAAACAATTAAAAATGGGAACATGTCCACCCTAAATTGTCCAGAGGAAGTGTCTTTAGCAGAAAAGTTGATAGACATGCATCCATGGGCTGATATGGCTCGTTTAGCCAGAAGTGGTGGTGAAGCAAATGCGATTGCCATACGTATTGCACGAGCAGCATCTGGTCGTGACAAAGTAGCTATATGTGGCTATCATGGTTGGCATGATTGGTATCTCTCAGCTAATTTGAATGATGATAAAAGTTTAGATGGTCATTTATTGCCTGGTCTTCAACCTAATGGTGTGCCACGTAACTTAAAAAACACAGTGTTTCCTTTTAATTATAATCGACTAGATGAATTAGAGGCTATAATTTCAAAGCATGATATAGGTGTTATCAAGATGGAAGTCGCTCGTAGTACGGGCCCAGAAAACAATTTTTTGCAAAAAGTTCGTAAACTTGCTACTGAAAAGAATATTGTACTTATCTTTGATGAATGTACCACAGGTTTTAGAGAAACATTTGGGGGCCTACATAAGAAATATGGTGTTGAGCCAGATATGGCAATGTTTGGTAAAGCTCTAGGTAATGGATACGCCATAACAGCAATTATTGGTCGGCGTGAAGTGATGGATGAAGCACAATCAACATTCATTAGTAGCACATTTTGGACTGAGCGAATTGGTCCATCAGCAGCATTAAAAACACTAGAGATTATGGAACGTGAAAAGTCATGGGAAAAAATTACTAAGATTGGTAAAAAAATTTCATTAATGTGGGAAAAATTAGCAAACAAACATCAACTATCTCTAGTGACATTTGGACTACCGGCTCTTATAAAGATGAAGTTTGAGGGTGATTTAGATTTAGAATATAAAACTCTTATTACTCAGGAGATGTTAAAGCTTGGATACTTAGCAGGCAATAGTGTTTATGCTTGTATAGATCATACTGATGATGTGTTGAAGGGATATGAAGAAGCTCTTGATCAAGTTTTTGGTTTAGTGGCTCAGTGTGAAAGAGGAAAACCTATTAAAGAGTTACTAGAGGGACCAGTATGCTATCAGGATTTTCGTCGCTTGAGTTAGTTTTTTGAGTTAATTAATTCTAAATGAATAAATATAAATTTTTTTTTAAAACTAAATTAATAAATTTTCTTATCTTTATAAATTTGACTTTATTTAGGGTGAAGACAAATGGAGTCTGATAATTTTTACATAATTGGGGGAGATAATAAAAAAGTTTCAGCTGAAATAAATGAAAATTCAAGAGTAGTTTTTATTGATAAGGAACAAGAAAAATTTAAAAATAAATACTCACTTATTAAAGATTTTCAAGATAAACAAAGTGTATTAAGAGAAAAATGGTTAAGTTTTCAAGAGGAAGTATTTAAAAAAATACAAACTTTTTTAAATAAAGATGATGATTTTTCTTACTTATTATCTAATATCTTTTTTGAAGCATCTCCAAATAAAACAAAATCAATTTATAAATTCTTTAAACTTAAATTAATTATCGATTATATTAAAAAAGAAAATATTAAAAATGTTCTTCTTTATAATGTGTCAAAAGATATTGAAAACTTTTTTTATTCAAATAGTAATAAACTTAACATTTCAGTAAAAACACTTAAGGCGCAGAAAGAAAAACTATCAATAAAAAAAATGTTTAAGGCTTTAGCAAAAAAATATTTTATTAGCTTTTTCTCTTATCATTTTATAAATGAGTATAAAAAAAAACGACAGAAGATATGTTCTCAGGACAGCATTTCCACTAAAGTTGTGCTTAGTTATTACTATCCAGGAGGTCAATCATTTAATAACGATTTTTCCAGTAAATACTTTGAAAGTGCTTCAAGTTTATTAAACGTCGAATATGATTGGTTATTTTTATATGTTGGAAATTTTTCTAAATTAGGAAAAGAAGATAAATTAATTAGAAATAATATAACCTCATTTGGTTTTTTGGATGCTTATTTTGCAATATCTGATTTTAAGAAAATTATATTACATTTTTTTAAGGTAAGAAAAAAATTAAAATCAATTAAAATTAAAAATCTTTTTACTTTTGAAAATATTGACTATCTAAGTTTGACTAAAAGTGAATGGTTATCTTCTACAACTATTTCATTATTTGATTTATTGATTTTTGAGAAAAAAATTTCAAATTTTTTTAAAAAAAATTCTCAAATTAATGAAGCTTTATATTTAATGGAATTTCAACCCTGGGAACAAATTTTTAATAAAGTTGCTAAAAAATATAACGTTAAAACTAAAGGGGTTATTCACTCAGTTGTTAGATCAAATGTAATGAATTATTGTCATCCTAAAATAGCACACCAATATCTCAATATGCCATCTTTTGTTGGAGTTAACAGTGAGTTTAGTAGATCTCTTATGATAAAAAATGGTTTCACATCAGATCAATTATTAAAGATAGAAGCACAAAGATTTAATTATTTATCAAAAAATCAAATTAAAATAAATGCTGAAAAATTAAGATTAAGAAAATCAATTTTAATAGTAACTTCGATAATATACGCTGAGACAAAAGAATTGTTATAACTTTTTGCATCAACAAATATTGAATTTGAAAAAGTATATATAAAAGAGCATCATTTGTTTAAAGTTAGCTCGATTATAAAATCTTCAATTAAAAATTTTCCTTCTTTTGAAATCGTTACTGGCAGTATGTCAGATGTTTTTCAATACTCAGATATTGTATATACAGCAAATGGCTCATCTGTCTTATTAGAATCGGTTTTAAATAAAAAGCAGACTATTTCACTCATCTCATTATCCTCATTACCAATACCCTCTATTCAAAAAGCTTCAAACTTACATTTGATATATGATGTTAACTCTTTATCTAAAGTATTAAATCGATTAATTAATGAGCCTGTTAGTGAAACATCAATAAATGATAATAATAATTATTTATACTTAGATGAAGAGTTGAAATTATGGAAAGAATTTATAAAAAAATAGTAAATTACTTAAATTATATAATAACAAAAGAAATTATTTTTTACTTTAATAAGTAATAAAATTTTTAATTTGTTTAAAATTTGTTATTTTATATTTGTATAAACCACTATTTTTTCCATATCCATATTTTGCAAAAATAAATGTAATTTTAGCTCTTTTTGCTGCTAGAAAATCTATTTTGGTATCACCAACAAAACAGGCATCTTTAATTTTAATTTTATTTTTTTTCAAAGAATATAATAGTTGATCAGGATAAGGTTTCCCCCTTAATTTTGTATTAGGGCAATGTATTGAGCAAGGTTCTATATTAAATTTTTTTAGCAAAATTTTTGATCTTTTGTAATCTTTTGATGTGACTATTGAAAATTTAATTTTTTTTTTTTTTAAAATATTTAATAAACTAAGAACATTATTATAGGGCTTAATTAAATGCATTTCATTCAAGGAAGAATTTTTAAAAAATTGATAAATTTTTTTATTTGGTTTTACACCTAAAGATTTCAAAATTTTTAAAAATGGCATACCTATATTTTTAAAGTACAAAGAAAAAGGAATATTTAATTCAAATTTTTTTGATGTCTTATTCCATGCTGACTCCATATTTTTTTTTGAGTCAAAAATAACCCCATCTAAATCGAGTAGTAAAAAAGATTTTTTTAAATCTTTCATTTGTAATGTTTTCTTAATCTATCTTTTTGGATTAGTAATATTGATCTCAATATGTCTTTTTTTGTATTAATTGAAAAACTATCATTCTTGAATTTTAAAGTGCCAACTTTATATCCATTTTCCAAAACTCTTAGTAATTCGATACCCTCATATTCTTCTAATTTTCTATTTTTTAAATCCTTAAATTTTTTAATGAAATCAGGTTTAAATGTTACAAAATCTTGATGCCTTTGAAATGGTATAAATTTTGATCTAAATGCATAGGGAGCATCAGCTCTAGTTAGGTACAATACACGATTGTTTTGATCAGAGATTATTTTTACATAATCTTTATTATTTATTTCATGAGTTATGGTGTGAGGTATAACAACGTCGTATTTATTTAAATTTTTTAGATGAAAGTTTATTGCTTTATCTAGATATTTAGGATTTAAAAAAATCTCATCACATTGTATATCGACTACTAATTTAAGATTTTTAAATTTTCTTTGATTTTTTTTTAAAAAAATTGAAATTCTATCGGTCCCGTTTTTTGCATTCTTACTTGTTAAATAGCAATCTTGCTTATATTTTTTAACTAAATTTACAACTTTCATACTATCTGTGCATACTACAAGTTTATCTAGTTTTTTTGACATTAAAGATCTTTTTAAAACATGTATTAATAGTGGAAGACCATCTATTATTTGCAATGGTTTATCTGGTATTCTTTTAGATTTTAATCTTGCTGGAATTATTCCTAGGATCATAAAAATAGTTATATATGATTTAATTAATATTTAAAAATAATTATTAACGGTATATATAATTTCTTAAAAGAGTTTACATAAGATTTTAGAGAACAAAAGATTAAAAAAGCATAATTTATTTTTTTAATTATAAATTTAACTGATAATAAGGATAAATCTGATTTTATTTTAACTTTTATTTAGATTTTATTTATAAATAAAAATGATAGTTTAAAGTAATTTTAATTATAAGTGGAATTTAATAATCTTTTTTCACAAATAATAACTATTTTATAGAAAATATTTCTCATGAAAAATTTAAACCTTTTTTTGTATATTTGCCTTGTAAGATATAAGGCAATAAATCTTATTTTAAAAAAATTTAGAAAATATAATATTTCAATAATATTAGATATGGAAGATAGTGCACAAGATTTATTTGATTATGAAAATAATAAAAACTTAAAAAAAATCTCAAGAGAGGGTTTAAAATATCTTTCAAGCAAAAATATTCTAGAAAATATAGACACATTTGTCAGAATTAATTCACAAAATACTGAGTTTTATCAGGCAGATATTGAAATTATTTCAGAGATATTAAAAAAAAAATCTTCAATTAAAGGAATTTTTTTACCAAAAGTTGAGAGTTATAATCAAATTAAAGATTGTTATAATCTAATTTCAAATTCGAAAATAAATCCAATTTCTATTGTGCCTATAATTGAAACAAGAAAGGGTTTGGAAAATATTGATGATATACTTTCAGAAGATAAAAATAATCAAATCATAAAATATGTTCATTATGGGCATTACGATTATTGTTTGGATAATGGATTGTGGCCATTTTCTGAGCCATATCACATAGAATATTGGGATATAATAGAAAAAATTTCAAGAAACATAATAAAACATAATAAAAAATATATACATACACCATTCCCTTTAATAGAAACTGAAAACATATATTGGTCTTCTATTGACTATATGAAGGAAAGTTTAAGGATGGATGAGATAAATTTAAGCTTAGTAAATATTGATATTAATTATATTAATCAACCTAACGATGTAAAGAAAACTAAACTCAAAAATATTTCTAAAGATAATTATTATAAAACAATTTTTGCAAAAAAAATTATAAATGAATATCTTAATAATAAATCTAAAAATAAGAGCTTTTCATTATCACGAAAAAGGTTCATACCTCCCCATTTATATTTAGGGGCAAAAAAATTTTTGGATTAAAAAAATGAATATTAAAGAATTTGAAAAAGAGATTTTAGTAAGTTTTAAAAAACTAGAAATAAATAACCATAAAAATATATATGTTACATCTAATCTGACGAATATTTCTAAAATTAGAATAAGGAAACAAGAAAAACTTAACTCAATTTTTAAATGTTTGGTAGAAACTGTTGGTACCAACTATTCAATATTTGTCCCAACTGCAACAATGAATCTTTGTAACAAAGAAATTCCATTTGATCTAAAAAAAACACCTAGTCATGAAATGGGACCTTTTGCAGAATTTATCCGTAATAAAAATTCTGTAAGAAGTTTACATCCATTTTGGTCTATTTGTGGTGTTGGTAAAAATTCAAAAATTTTAGAAGATGTTTCTAAACATGCTTATGGTCACGGCTCACCTTGGTCAAAAATGCTAGATCTCAATTTCCTACAAGTAAATATTGGTATACATCCTTCAAAAGCTGTAACTTTAATCCATCATATTGAAACGATAATTGGAGTACCTTACAGATATAACAAATTGTTTAGACATAAAATTATACACAAGAATAAGATTTATGAAGATGATTTTTTTCAAAGTGTTTTTTTTAATAAAGTTAACTCAAAAAAAAAAACTAAAACTTAATGAACATTTTTTCAAAATTTTAAAAAAAAATAAAAAATTAAATTATTCAAAACTCCAATCAGGTTTGGAAATGTGGAGTTTTAAAATGAGTGATTTTTTTAAAGTTGCAACAGATTTGTTTCAAAAAAATATGTACACATACTTAGAATCAAAACCAAAATTTAATAGAATTTCAAAATACTGATAACTATAAATTATATAAAAATGCAAAATTTAATTAACTTTGGTAAGAAATTATTTCCTATTTGTAGAAGTATTACTGGCGATGGTACATTGAAAACTCTTAAGGAAATTAAAACAAAATATTTAAAAAATTTAAAAATAAAAAAAATTCCCTGTGGAAAAAAAGTTTTTGACTGGAAGATTCCGAATGAATGGAATATTGATGAGGCCTACGTAGTAGACAAAAACTCAAAAAAAATAATAGATTTTAAAATTAATAATTTACATATTTTAAATTATTCCATGCCTCAAAATAAAATAATTAAAAAAAAAGATCTTTTAGCAAAATTATTTTATTTAGAAAATTACACGGATGCCATTCCTTATGTAACATCTTATTATAAAAAAAATTGGGGATTTTGTGTAACAAAAAAACAATATGACCAAATTGATAAAAAATATAAAAATTCTGATACATTTAGTGTAAAAATTTCATCTAGTTTTAATAAGAATGGAAATTTACATTATGGGGAATTGCTAATTCCAGGTAAATCAAAAAAAGAAATTTTATTATCAACATACGTTTGTCATCCATCTATGGCAAATAATGAGCTTTCAGGTCCATTATTAAGCATTGCAATAGCAAAGCATTTTCAAAATAAAAAAAAATTAGAAAAATCATTAAGATTTATTTTTATCCCAGAAACAATAGGTTCAATTTCTTATATAAATATTAATTCTACAAAAATTAAAAATATATTATTTGGATTTATTTTAACATGTGTTGGAGATGATAAAAAATTTTCAATTTTAATGAGTAAATATAACGATACTAGTATTGATAAAATTTGCATTGAGGCATATAAAAAAATGAATCTAAATGTAAAGAGATATTCATTTTTAGATAGAGGTTCAGATGAAAGACAATTTAGCTCCCCAGGAGTTGATTTGCCAATGATATCAATGATGAGATCAAAATATAATACATATAAAGAATACCATACATCAAAAGATAATTTTGATTTCGTTTCTGCCAAAGGTTTAAAGAAATCCTTCGATATTCATAAATATGTTTTAAATAAATTAATTAAGATGAATGAAAAAAAAATTTTTCTTGGTAAAATAAAAAATTATCAAAGAAAAATAGATAATCCCATTGCAACGAAAATATGTGAGCCTAATTTAGGTAAAAGAGGACTTTATCATTTAGTAGGAACTCCTTCAAATCAAACAATAGAAAGAAGAATAGCAAATATTTTAGACTTTTTACAGTACGCTGATGGCTCAAATGATATTAAACAAATTAGCAAATTAATAAAGCTTAATTTTAATGAATCTAACAAATTGTATTTTTTTTTAAAAAAAAAAGAATTTGATAAAGTAAAATTATTAGAGAATTAAAAAATTAATTAAATAATAACTTAAAAATGTGAAAAATTTATAAGAAAGTACAAATATAAAGTGGTTAAAAATAATTAATATATAATAAACACAATAACTTAAAAAAAATTGAATTTTACTAATCCTGTAAAAAACATAATTTAATGTCAAAAGAAAAACGTTTTCTAATTACAACATCTGATGAGGCTACATGGAAATTTGATTGCCCAATAATTTTTTTAGCAAAATGGTGTTGTAAATATGATAGACAGCACATTTGGAAAAATTTAGATTTTAAGGTTTCTAAACCTTATGGTTTAGAATTGCTTGAACAAAATAATGATTTTGCCGAATTATTAACTTTAGAAAAAAAACTTTTTCCAAAGTTTTGTAAATTATTAAACCAATACCATGGTACAAATTATTCTATAAGGTTTTGGCAAATTGCTACAGGTCATTGGTTTAGATTTCTATTTACTCAGTTAATTTTTAGAACTAAAGCCCTTAAACAGTGTTTACAAAAATATGATATTTCTAGTACCATTTCTTATGCTAGTGATAAATATACATTAACACCAATTTTTTTTTCAGAAATAATAGATGATAGATTATTAGTGCCATGGAAAGAAAATATATTAAATAATAAAATTCTAAATTTATTAGCAGAGGCTAATTTCCCGATAGAATATATAAAAATTCAACAAAACAATAAACATAATGACAATCAAAATTTAACGGTAGGTACATCAAGTTATAAAAAAAAAATATTATTAAATATTATTAAATATTATCAAATATTATCAAAAAAATTTATTAATAATAATGATGCTTTTATAATTAATACTTATCTTCCTCTCAAAGAAGAGATTAAATTAGAATTAGCATTTGGTCAACTTCCCCAGTTATGGAAATTTGAAGATAGAATAAATTCTTATTCCATATTCGAAAGTTTAAAAATTGACGCTGATAATCGTGATGAATTAACTAAAAAATTTGCGAGCAGATCAGAAAACTATTTGGAAAATATTTTTACCAAACTTTTATTTGAATTGATCCCTATTATTTATTTAGAGGGTTTTAATGAGCATACCAAGATTATTAAGAAGCTATCTTGGCCCAAATCACCAAAATTTATTTTTACAAGCAATGAATTCATTGACAACGATAATTTTAAACTGTGGTCAGCTTTTAAGGTTGAGCAGGGCACAAAATATTTTATTGGTCAACATGGAAATCATTATGGCACAAAGATAAATACCTCTCCAAGAATAGAGGAAATAATATCAGATAAATTTATTACTTGGGGCTGGACAAATCAATCACGTAAAGTGGTTCCTGGATTTATTTTTAAAAATGAACAAAAAAAATACACATTTAATTCTAAAGGTGGCTTGCTGTTAGTAGAAGCTCTTTTAACAAAACATAGCACAACCTATGATGAAAGGTTTCAGTATGTTCAATATTTAGAAAACCAAATCAAATTTGTAAGTTGTCTTGGAAATAAACCAAAAAATAAACTTACAATAAGGTTAGCACGTAAATATCTAATTTCTAGATGGGCTGTACACCAAAGGTGGACTGATTTTGATCCAAATATAAAGCTAGAAAATGGAATAACAAAAATTACAAAATTATTTTCACAAAATAGGTTGATAGTTCATAGTTATGACTCAACAGGAATGTTAGAGACACTATCTCGAAATATTCCGACACTTAGTTTTTGGACAAATGATTATAATCATTTGCTGGATGAGGCTAAACCATTTTATAAAATATTAGCTGATGTTGGAATAGTTCATTTTTCAGCAGAATCTGCAGCAAAAAAGATTAATGAGATTTGGGATAATATTGATGAATGGTGGAGTAGGAGCGATGTCCAAGCAGCTAGAAAAATTTTTTGCGAACAGTACGCAAAAAATAGTAACAATCCTGTTTCTGAATTAAAAAAAATTTTACAAACTCAAAAATAATATATCAAAATATTTTTGATATTGTTAAAATTTCCTTTTTTTTATGTAATTGTCCTTAGGGTGAAAACTTTTATGTACTAGTTTAAAATTAATTAAATTTGTTAACTATTTTTAAAGTTATTTTGTGTAACATAAGTAAGCTGTTAACAGTTTTTTATTCTTAGTTTTTTTAACATTATCATATTGATTAAAATCTATGAATGATGAACATCCATAAAGGAATCTTTATAACTAAATATAGTTGGTCTAAAAAACATACAATTTGAATTAATTGTGATAATTGAACTCGATATATATATTAATAATGTATAGTTAGGTTTTAATTCAAAGTTTTTATTTTCAATTGAAAATTTGATAATTTTAGATGTTGGATTTGAAAAAAATAATTCATTTTTATCAAAACCACTAAAATATTTTTGAATAGTGTATGTTTGGTTTTTAAATAATGAGGTTTTTACTATGTCAGAAGAAATGTTTCCATTAGCATTAATATTTGTGGATCTTGATAAAGTATTGCCGTGAACAAAAGAAAACAAATTATTATTTTGCGCGTATCCCACATAGCATCTATTACAAATTATCTCTTTATCGCTTAAATTTTCAGTATTTTTTGAATAATGGTAAACATAAAATGTCCCATAATCTTCTAAACCATTCAAATATTTTGAGTTAATCTCAATTTCATTTGATAAATTTAAATTATCTACTTTTTCTATTTTTATTAATTCATTTTTTTTAGAATAAAAATGAAACTCAACCCAAGAGTCTTTTATTTTATAAAATAGATTTAAAATATCAGAATATTTAAATTTCGTTTTATATCCATCATCAGTTCTCCACAGAAAAGCATCGCTAACAGTTGTTGAGTATTTTTCCTCATAAGTTTTTAGATGAATAGGTTTAATATTAAATGAGTTTCTTATTAATATAAATAAGTTAGATTTTATTAATTTGTTAATTAATGATTTCATTTAATTCTTTTTTTAAATTATTAACTGTAATAAATTTGTCTTCGCTAAGAATATATTCATGAGGTGGATGAGTATGTTCGAGTGATAAAAAATTATTTTTCATTGAGACGTAAATAGGTATCCCCAAATATTCACTTGTAATTAAAAATATTTCAGGCTTAATAAGCTTTTTATTTATCTCAATACAATTTGAATTATTTGTTTTTATTTCATATGTCTCCTCAATTTTTTTTGTTTTATAATTTACTAAGTATGCTTTGTATATTTCTTCAATTGGTTTCTCAAATATGTTCCTTATTAAAATATAGTTTTTGTCTGCATCGGGATTTGCTATTGAACTAACTGAACTTAGTATAGTTCCTTTTTTTGCAATCATTGTATAAGGATATTCTGATTGATAGGAAGAAAAGCCCCCTTCATTAATATATATTTTTAAATTAGCTCTGTAAGCAGGTTCAGTGTTTGTAAATGAATTAAAGTTTTTAAGTTTTGTTTCATCAAAGTCTTTATATATTTTATCGTCTGCTAAAAAGTATATTGCATTGTTTGAAATACTTTCATTGTTTAAAATATAAAAATATTCATTAACTTTTGTTTTAGATATATCGTTTAAAATCCACTTGCCATTTTTAGGGTAACATTTGAATAATTTAATATTTAAAGGTTTTGAAACCCTATTTTTAAAAAGAGGTATTTGTATTTCTGATTTAAAAATATCGTTTTTTATACCAAAAAAAAAGTTCATTGATATTTAAGTATCATTACTTCGTAAAAAAATATATTAGTTTATTATCAATATTACTTACTTAAAATTAAATAGCTTTAATTATAAAACAAGTATGTTAATTGGATATTCAAAATTAGATATTATTTAAATTAATGATGAACTTAATTAAAAAAATTTTTTACAAATTTGGACATGATGTAAAAAAAACAAATCAAGAACTTATCAATAATTTATTAAAGGACAAGATTACTGAAAACCCAATTATCTTAGATGTTGGCGGTAACAAAGGTCAATCAATTAAAATATTTAAAAAAATATTTAAAAATCCAATAATCCATTCATTTGAACCAATTAAATCAGAATTTGATATTATGTATCAGGAATTTAAAGATGACATAAATGTCCATTTAAATAACTATGCGTTAGGGGAAGTAGCAGGAGAAAAAAAATTTAATATTACAGCACAAACAGGTGCCTCATCTTTTAATCAAATTAACAATAATACAGAATGGTTAAAAGTAAGAGCCATGGAGTATAGCAAAAATATAGATGATTTTACAACATCTGAAAAAGTTAAGATTTTTACATTGGATGAGTATTGTATAAATAATAAAATCAATCATGTTGATTTATTGAAAATAGATACCCAGGGGTATGAGGACAAGGTATTGCAAGGAGGCATTAATAATTTAAAGCAAAATAAAGTAAAAGCAGTATTAACTGAAATAATGTTTGATAATGTCTATGACAAATATTTTGCATTTAGTGAGATAGAAAAATTTTTGATACCTAATAATTTTAGAATGGTTGGGATTTATTTAACGGGTAATGATTTATTTAGTACTAATGCATTTTTTGCTGATGTGTGTTATTTTAATAAAAAATATTATGACATTTAATAAAAATTATTTTTTAAATGAAGAGAAATTTTATAAATAATATAGATAATTGTAGAGTTTAAATATTGAATAGTATAACCAACCCTTTAGTCTCAATAATAATACCAACATATAATCATGGTCATTTTCTAGGCAGAGCGCTGCAATCTATAGTTGATCAAACTTATTCTAATTGGGAGGTATATATTGTTGATGGCAATTCAACTGATAATACCACCGAAGTTGTAGAAAACTTTATAGATCCTCGCATCAAATATTTAAAGACTGAAATCAAAGGCTCGATAGCTGCATCTAGAAATGTTGGAATAGAGGCCGCAAGTGGAGAATGGATTGCATTTTTGGATTCAGATGACTGGTGGAAAGTAGATAAGTTAGAGACTTGTTTAAAATATATCACAGAAGAAGTAGTTGATTTAATATATCATGATATGGAAATTAAATACATTAACAAAGGATTTTTTAATAGAAAAAAAACAAATAGTCGTCAGTTAAAGAAGCCAATATTAATTGATTTGTTGGTTGTAAATAATCCGATTTATAATTCATCAGTAGTTGTACGTAAAAAATTACTTAATAAAATCGATGGTTTAGATGAAAAGTTAGAACTAGTTGCAGTTGAAGATTATCATACCTGGTTACGAATCGCAAAGCTCACTAATAATTTTTTTTATTTACCATATACTCTTGGCTATTATTTAATTCATGATCAAAATATTTCTCGTAAAGATATGTCAATTCCAACTAGGCATGCTGTTAGTGAATTTATAAAAATATTGACTCAAAAACAAAAATTGAAATTAGAAGCAAATATGAAATACACGTCTGGTAGATTTAATTATATAAATTGTAATTATAAAAAAGCGAAAAAAGAATTATTTTTTGCATTCAAAAATGGTAATAATTCAATAAAATTACGCTCATTAATAATGCTAATTATAATACCATTTAAATTTAATTCTTTTTTTTTATAATATTATGAAATTGCATTCAAATTTATCTTTATTTAAAAAAATAATTTTTCAATCTGCAAATCCAATTTTAAGTCGTATTCTTTCATTAGAAAATATTCACAAAGGTGAGTCATGCTATATAATAGGTGATGGTGTTTCAATAAAATGGTTTGATTTATCAGCATTTTCAGACAAACCGGCAATTTCTTTAAACAAAATAATATATCACAAGCAGTCAAACTTATTAAATTTAAAATACAGTCTATGGATAGAGCCATATTATTTTTATCCATATTTTTATGATCCTAGTGTTTCATCATCAATTTTTAAAAATGATATACAAAAAAAAATAGAGAAAAAATAAAGAAACATAAAAATATAACCTTCTTTACTAACTTATCTAATTACCCTGTGTTATGGGACCCAAATATTTATTATTTATTTCATCAAATCAAAGGCAAAAATAATGACTTTAAATTTTTTGAAGAATGTAATTTTAGCGGATTAAATATTTTTAATGGTAGTTTAAGATGTAGCATAGCATTAGCAATTTATATGGGTTTTAAAGAAATATTTCTAGTTGGTTGTGACTATACTCATGAAAAATCTATGTCCAGACATTGGTTTGAAAAAGGAAAAGGAAATCTTAAACCACAACTAAATTATGAAAATATTTTTTTTAATATTGCATGCAAATATGTGGATATTCATACTATTACAAGTGAGGGAAAAGGAGTTATTTTACCCTCAAAAAACTATACTTCATTTACTGGAAAAAAGCTTGTATACAAAGAAAACTATGAATTGATGGATAATTCCATGATGAATGTGTTATCAAAAGATCCTATGTATAAAAATAATATTTTTTAGTCAGTTAATTTATATTTTTTTACAAAAACAAATTTACTGATTTATTAATTAAAAAGAAATGAATAATTTAAAAAAAAATAAGTATAAAGAAATAGCTTTTCAGTTTCTTTTTATAACTTTATTTGTAATTTTTTTGGTCCCTTATGCGATTACATCTGGCTCAAGGGTTATAGTTGCAAATTATAGTTTTTTTTTATTTCCTATTATTATTGTAATTTTTAAAGGTACTTTAAAATTACCAAGGAAAAATACCGTTATGTTGATGGTAACTTATTTTGTTATTTTGATAATCAGCACCCTCTATTCGAACCAAAACATTAATTTGTTAGATAGAAGATTAATAAGTTTCCTGCTTTTTATGAGCATTTTTTTTTATTTAGTAATTAATATTGATAAAAATATGCTTAAGGCATTCAAAATTGCGATAGTTGTAATTTCACTTGGATTTATTATTTATAAAATTAGTAGATATTTATCAATTGTTATTTTTGAAACAAGTGAAGGTGGTAATTTAAAATCTTTGATAGGATGGGGGAGATTTGGATTTGTTTATATTTTTGGATTTTGGATCACAGTTTTTTATAAACCGACTTCAAAGTTACTTTATATGTTAAAACATATATTTATTGCTTTGTTTATTATCGGTATATTTATTACATACTCTAAGTCAACAATGCTATCGCTTTTAATTAGTTTAGTTTTTTATTATTCTATGAATTATGGCTTAATAAAAAAAATTTTTTATTTCGCTATTATTCCTGTTTCTATTTTTAGTTTTTATATATTGTTTCAACAGCTTTGTCCTGGGGCAGAAGAAGCTTTTATTTCTGATAGAAGTTTTTGTTCTATGACACCAAAGTTAGGTGATATAATAGACTTAAATTCTTCTATAACTGATAGATTAAGTATGGTTAATTCATCTGAGGGTTTCAGAATTTTTATGTTTTTAGAAATTTTCAAGTATGTATTATTTAACCCATTTACCGGCTCAGGTTTTCTTGGATGCTGGATTATTTTTGCTTCAGGTGAATGCTCAGCACACAGTCAGTATGGCGATGTTCTTTTTAGGACTGGTTTTATAGGTTTGTTTATTTATCTATTTATTTTATTTCAAGTTTTTAAATATTTAAAAAAATACCATCGAGATCTTTTTTTTGGTTTTATAGGTGCTTTAATTTTTGGGCTGTTTAATGAGACTTTTAAATTATCCCAGGGTGCTTTTATCTTAACTTTTTTAATTGGTATCACGTTAAGTAAAAAGCAAAAATAAATTTTGATGATATTAAAAAAGTTAATTAATGTCTATTTTGAGGTATAGTTCTATTTATTAATTAAAAATATGAAAATTTGAAAACTATATTTGTCACTGGTGGAGCTGGTTATATCGGCTCACATTGTGTTATTTCTTTGGCAGAGAATGGCTATAAACCTATTATTCTTGATAATTTTTCAAACAGTCATCGAAGTATAATAAAAAAATTAGAAATTATTACTAATAAAAAAATTATTTTTCATAAAGTCGATTTAAGAGATAAAAAAAAATTAAAATTAATTTTTAAAAAGTATCATTGTTATAGTGTTGTTCATTGTGCCGGTTTTAAAGCTGTAGAAGAAAGTATTAAGGCACCAATTTCGTACTTTGACAATAACATTGGATCCACGTTATCCTTGTTGGAATGTATGAGGGAAAATAATGTTTTTAAACTTATATTTAGTTCTTCTGCAACGGTTTATAATGATGCGCAACTTTTACCATTAAAGGAAACAGATAATATTGGAAACACTAAAAACCCTTATGGTACTTCAAAATATATTAATGAACGGATTTTAATGGATCTTGCAAAATCAGATAATAGATGGAGCATAAGAATTGCAAGATACTTTAATCCAATCAGCAATCATAAGTCTGGCCTAATCAAAGAAAATCCCAAAGGTGTTCCAAATAATTTAGTGCCTTATATTGTAAAAGTTGCTCAAAAAAAATTACCTATCTTAAAAGTATTTGGTAATAATTATAAAACTAAGGATGGAACTTGTATAAGAGACTACATACATGTTATGGATTTAGCAGATGGTCATGTTAATATAATAAAAAATATTAAAATAGAAAAAGGTTTAAAGATTTATAATTTTGGAACTGGTGTAGGATCAAGTGTTTTAGATGTTATCAAAGCATTTGAAAAAAAATCTAAAATAAATATTGTTTATAAGTTTAATGAAAGACGAAAAGGAGATTCAAGATCTTCAGTTTGTAATCCTAAAAAAGCTTTAAAAGAATTAAATTGGAAAGCTAATTTTAACCTAAATCAAGCCATGGCAGATATTAAAAAAATAATATAAAAATTATGTATTTGAATATTCAGAAATTTTAACTCATAATGATTCGTGTTGCCAATATAATTGAGGAGGGAAGACTAGGTGGACCGCAGATTAGAATGGTTTTAGTCGAGTCCGCTTTAAAAAAATTAAAACTAAAAAAAAAAATAAAAACTACTTTTATTTTCCCCAAAAAGAATTCAAGAAAATTTCAAAAAATATGTAATACAAATTCTATTAAGTATTATTTATTTTCTTTGAGAACTCTAAATCGAAATTTTAGAGATATACTAACGTACTTAGTTTTATTTCCAGTTGAAGTTTTTATGCTTTCAAGTTTTTTAAAAAAGCATTCATTTGATATTGTTCATGTTAGTGGTGGAAGCTGGCAGTATAAAGGGGTTCTAGCTGCTAGAATAGCTAAAATTAAGGTAGTTTGGGAATTAAACGATACATACACACCCAAAATAACCAGATATGTTTTTTTTCTTTTAAGCCGTTTAGCAAATAGTTTTATCTTTGCATCTGAGAGAACAAAAAAATATTATAGTAAATTGTTACCAAAAAAAAAAAATTATTTTTTAATACAGTCACCTGTGGATATAAATTTATTTGACCCAAGCCTAAAACTCAAAACAGATAAAATATTTAAAAAAAAAAATTTGAAAAAAAAAAATTATAATAGGCACAGTTGGGAATATTAACCCTAATAAAGGCCTTACCACCTTTTTAAAAGCAGCTAAAAAAATCTTTTCATATGATAATAAAGTTATTTTTGTAATTGTAGGCCCAATTTATGAAAGTCAAAAAAGATATTATAAATATTTATTAAACTTAATTAAAACTGCTAATATTAAAAATGTTTATTTTATTGGTTCAAGAAAAGATGTAAGAACTATACTAAAGTCTATGGACATTTATGTGTGTAGCTCTGATAATGAGTCATCACCTTTAGCTGTCTGGGAAGCAATGGCTATGAAAAAAGCAGTTGTTTCAACTGATGTTGGTGATGTTAAAAAATTTATAAAAAATGGTGTTAATGGCTTTGTTTTTAAAGTTGGAGATGCAAAAGGTTTATCAAAAGGAGTAATAAAATTGATTAATAACCAAATGATAAGAAGTAAATTTGGTAAATCTTCAAGAGAAGTTATTAAAAATAAACTTAATTCGAACTTATGCGCACGTCTTCATGCTGAGGCTTATAGCAAAATATTTTTAGATAATTAAAAATGAGTAATAAATTTAAAGCATCTTATAAATATTTTCTTAGGTTTGAAAAAAACCATCTAAATATTAATGCCCAAGAATTTTTTAGAACACAACAAGAAACTAAAAAAGTTTATCAGTTAATTTTTGGTGAAAATAACATAAAGGTTACTTAAGTTTTGAAAATTTCAATTATTACCGTAACTTATAACAGTGCATCAGTTATTAGTAATTGTTTACAGTCAGTTAAGTCACAAAAGCATGCTGATATTGAGCATATTATAGTTGATGGAGCTAGCACTGATGGAACTTTATCATTTTTAGAATCTAAAAGAGAACAATTAAATACTTTGATCAGTGAAGCTGATGAAGGAATTTATGATGCAATGAATAAAGGAATTAAGATTGCTAACGGTGATATAATTGGATTTTTGAATTCAGATGATTTTTATGCAAATAATGAAGTATTATCAAAAGTCGCTGATATTTTTTCTAATAATCATTCATTAGATGCGTGTTATTCAGATTTAGTCTATGTAGATCAATTCAATACTTCTAAAATAATCCGTTATTTTAAATCATGTAACTTTATCTCAGGTTTATTCGCAAAAGGTTGGTGTCCACCTCATCCCACATTTTTTGTCCGACGATCAATTTTTGAACGATTTGGTAGTTTTGACTTAAATTATAGTATTGCATCAGATGTTGATTTGATGATGCGCTTTCTTGAAGTCCATAAAATTAACGTGTTTTATATACCAGAAATTTGGGTTAAAATGCGAATGGGTGGAACAACAAATAAAAATTTAAAAAATATTTGGGCACAGAATAAAGAAATTATTTTCTCATTAAAAAAAAATAATTTACAAGTTAATATTATAAGTTTTTTTTTTCACAAAGTAATTTCTAGAAGTAAACAATTTTTTAAATGTTTAAATAAATGAATAAAATTTTAGTAACAGGAGCTAATGGGTTTATTGGAGAATCTCTTTGCAAGGTTTTAAGTGACAAAAATAATTTAGTCAGGGGTGTTGTGCGAGATATATCTACGATAAAAAAAAATTCTAATATTGAATATGTATCTGTTGGTAATATAAATTGTGAAACAAGTTGGTCAAAATCGTTAGCTGATATTGATTATGTTGTACATTGTGCTGGAAAAGCTCATGCTGTTAATCAAAATAACAAGAATTCAAAAGAAGCTTATCAATCTATTAATGTTGAAGGCACAAGACAATTAGTGACTCAAGCCGCAAAAGCGGGCATTAAACGACTAATATTTTTAAGTACAATTAAAGTTAATGGAGAAATAACAGATCAAGCAGATGATATTTATAATAAGAAAAGTAAAAAAATATTTACGTATATGGATAAGCCATCGCCCAAGGATTCATACGGATTATCTAAGTGGGAAGCCGAAAAAGTTTTATGGGAAATCTCAACTAAAACAGATTTAGAGATTTGTGTATTACGGTTACCACTTGTCTATGGAAAGGGAGCCAAAGGTAATCTAAGACGCCTTATAAATCTAATGCGTTTGGGTACGCCCTTACCTTTTGGCTTGGTGAAAAATAAACGCTCAATGATTGGATTGGATAATTTAATTGATTTAATTAGTCGTTGCATTGATCATCCTGCAGCCAACGGAAAAACATTTTTAGTTTCTGATGGTGAGGATTTATCTACACCAGATTTATTAAATTATATAGCTTCTTCTATGGGACGCACTTCACGTTTATTTCCAGTTCCTATTTCCTTACTAAAAACTGCTGGCTTTATTTTCAATCGAGAAGAAGAGATAAATAAATTGGTTGAATCTTTAAAAGTGGATAGTCGATTTACACGTGATACATTAGATTGGTTGCCACCAGTAAATGTTTCAGAGGGTATAAGACGAATGGTTCAATCAAATAATATTTAATATATAATGATAATATTAGTTTTCTAGCTATGACAAGAATAATTGATTTGGTTTTTTCTTTTTTAGGATTGGTTTTTTTATTACCTATTTTAATTGTATTATTTATTATTGGCTTTTTTGAAAATGGTTCTCCCCTTTTTTTTCAGACTCGTGTTGGTCGTCATCAAAGATCATTTATTATAGTTAAATTTAGAAGCATGCCTTTACACTCACTATCAGTTCCGACACATCTTATGAAAAATATTATAATCACCTCTTTTGGAAATTTCTTACGAAAAACTAAGTTAGATGAAATTCCACAGCTATATAATGTTTTAAAAGGTGATATGAGCTTAGTGGGCCCTCGCCCATGTCTATTAAGTCAGAAAAGACTAATTAATGAGAGAAAAAAAAGAGGTGTTTTTAAAGTAAGACCAGGTATTACAGGTTTAGCTCAAATTTCATTTATAACAATGAAAAAACCTAAACTTTTAGCAAAGACAGATTCTAAAATGATTAAGAAAATGAATTTATTTTATTATTTTTATTATATTTTAAAAACAATTTTATAAATGGTTAAGTAAATAATCATAAACTTTATTGAAATATATGACTTATTAAAATATGACTTGTAATTAATAATTATTTTTTAAAATTATAATGTCAATTTTATCAAAAACATCTGAAAACATAATTAATCTTCCACGTTATGCAAAGAGGACTATGGGTATCATTATAGATTTAGGTTTATGTATTTTATGTACTTGGCTTGCATTTTATCTAAGACTAGAACAATTTATTCAAATTAATGATGTAACAATTTTAGCAGTATTAATTTCAATATTTTTAGCAATCCCTATATTTTGGTTAGTAGGTTTATATAAAACGATGTTTCGTGTTGTAGGCTCATCAATTGTTTTAACTGTTGTAATTGCCACATTAGCTTATGGGTTATTATATTTTGCAGTTATTGGCATTTATGGAATTAAAGGTGTTCCAAGATCTATTGGTATCATTCAACCTGTCTTATTATTTTTAGGAATTTTAAGCTCAAGAGTAATTATTAAATATTTATATATTAGTAATTTTATTTTTAAAGATTCTAAAAAAAAAAAGAATTTATTAATCTATGGAGCGGGCAGTGCTGGAAGGCAGTTATTAGCTAGTTTAGAAAATAACCTTGAAATGAAAGTGGTTGGTTTTTTAGATGATAATCAGCAATTCCATAATCAAATACTATTAGGTCAAACTGTTTATGATCCATTAAAGTTGAATAAATTAATTAACAAAAAAGATATTGACCTAGTTTTACTTGCTCTTCCATCAATTACTCGTTTAAAAAGAAATCGAATTATTGATAGTTTAAATAAATATAAAATAGTTGTTAAAACATTACCAAGTATTCAAGATATTGTGGATAATAAAATATCAGTATCAGATATAAAAGATTTAACTATTGAAGACCTCTTAAGTAGAGAACAAGTTCGGCCAAATTTAGATTTATTATCTAAAAATATTAACTCAAAAGTTGTATTGGTAACAGGTGCTGGGGGTTCTATCGGCTCAGAAATATCTCGTCAAATCTTAAAATTAAAACCTAAAAAATTATTACTTTTAGAACTAAATGAGTTTGCTCTTTATAAAATTAGTGAAGAGTTAAAAAATATAACACCATATTTAAAAATTATTCCTTTACTAATTAATATTCAAAATTCATCTAGAGTAGAGGAGGTGTTTAAAACTTTTAAAGTAGATACTGTTTATCATGCTGCAGCTTATAAGCATGTGCCTTTAGTTGAGGAAAATATTTGTGAAAGTGTTAAAAATAATGTCTTTGGAACTTTACTAATGGCGGAAATTGCTTTGAAATATAATGTGTTTAACTTTGTTCTAATTTCAAGTGATAAAGCAGTAAGATCAACCAATATAATGGGTGCAACTAAAAGACTAGCTGAAATTTGCGTACAAGCACTTTATAGCAATCGAAATAAACATACTAAATTTGCAATTGTTCGTTTTGGAAATGTTTTACAATCCTCAGGATCTGTGATTCCTAAATTTAAACAACAAATTAAAGAAGGGGGCCCAATAACCTTAACTCACCCTGAGGTTACACGTTATTTTATGACTATAACTGAGGCTTCTCAATTGGTCATTCAAGCAGGGGCGATGTCAGAAGCTTGTGAGGTATTTGTGCTAGATATGGGAAAAAGTGTAAAAATTAAAGAATTAATTTATAAAATGATAAAATTGTCAGGGCTAGTAGTTAAAGATGCTGAAAACTTAGATGGAGATATAGGTATTAAAATAACAGGACTTAGACCAGGTGAAAAATTATATGAAGAATTATTAATAGGGGACAATCCTCAAAAAACTTTTCATGAAAAAATTCAAAAAGCACAAGATAGTTTTATTCCCTATGATCAACTTAAAATAGATTTAGATAATTTATCTGCTTTATTAGAAAATAATAATATAACTGATGTTAAAGATATGCTTAAAAAACTAATTCCATCTTACCAATCAAACTCAAAAATTGTTGATCATATTTATGAAGAACAATTAAATTTTAAAAATGATTTTAAGTCATCCACAATAGACAATAACCAAGAAATAAAGCTATCAGAATCAAGACTAAATAATTTAATATAATTTTTTAATTAAAATTTTTTATGAATAATTTAAAATACTCAAATATAGTTTTAATTAATCTAGTAATAGCATCTATTATTCCCTTTTTAATCTTAGGGCCCTTTTTACCAGATTTAATTGTAAGCATTTCAGCTTTATTTTTTTTGTATTATGTATTTAAGAATAAAGATTTTTATTATTTTTCTAATAAACCTATGATTATTTTTTTTATTTTTTGTATTTATTGCACCCTCATCAGTTTATTTGTAGCTCAAGAAATGATCTTAAGTTTTGAAAGTTCTTTATTTTATTTTAGAATAGGGGTGTTTAGTTGTTTTATTTGGTATTTAATTGATAAAGATAAAAGTATCTTAAGTTATTTTTATTATGTGTTAATTTTATGTTTTTTAGCCTTAGTGATTGATGGATATTTTCAATATTTCACTGGAAAAAACTTATTTGGATTTGATAATGATAGTACACGTATTTCATCTTTTTTTGGAAGTGAGCTGGTTATGGGTTCTTATTTGTCAAGATTATTTCCTTTAACATTTGCCTTATTTTTAGTTAAACAAAAGCACAAATTTGAAATTTATTTTGTAGGATTTTTATTTATTTTAGTTGATGTATTAATTTACATGTCAGGTGAACGAGCTGCTTTTTTTTTTTAAACTTATCAACAGTATTTATTATTATTCTAATTAAAGAGTACCAAAAATTTAGACTAGTAACATTTATAATAGCAATTATTTGTGTTGTTATTTTAAGCTTAGTTAAACCAAATTTGAGTAATAGGATGTTTGTAGACCCCGCTAAAAGTATGGGCATCATTGAAAGTACAAGTAAGTCATCTATTTTTACTCCATCTCACGATAGTTTAATTCGAACAGCATATAATATGTTTCAAGACAAACCTTTATTAGGGCATGGTCCAAAGATGTTTAGAGTTGCATGTAAAGATAGTAAATACTCAGTTGGAATATCTCCTTGTATGACACATCCTCATAATTTTTATGTGCAATTGTTAGCTGAAACAGGTATTATAGGATTTTCATTCTTATTTAGTGCTTTAAGTTGCATTTTGTATTTAGCTTTAAGGCAATTTAAGTCCATAGTTTTTAAGCAAAAAAGACCTTTAACAGATTATCAAGTTTGTCTATTAGCTGGATTACTGATTACAGTTTGGCCTTTATCACCCAATGGCAATTTTTTTAATAATTGGCTGATGATAATTTATAGTTTTCCAGTAGGTTTTTATCTTCAATCTATTTATTCTAAAAAAATGGTTAAAAAAGGATTTGATATAAAACAATAATAATTATAGTTATATGGCTATCTTATGAAAAAAAATTACACTGAACATAGTGATGATATAGATTTACATAAACTATTAAAAACTATTTGGGATGGAAAAATAAAGATTATTTCAATAATGTTTATCACATTTTTAATAAGTTATGGTTATAGCTATCGCATACCTGCTACTTTTGAAAGTTCAATCAATGTTAAAGTAGGTAAAAATAAAGATATTAAAGAATTGCATGAAATATATAACTATTTATTTCCAGATAAGGAAATAAGTTTCCTAGGCTCTGGAAAAGAAGGGGTGAAAGATAGCTCTGGGGGTAGGCACTTATTAATATACAAAGAAACAGTGCAAGAAGAGTTTATAGATGAGTTAATGGATTATGAAGAATTAGTATCTGTTTTAGAAAATAATGAAACTGTTAAAAAAAAAGTTTCTCAATTACCCGAAGGTAGTAAGCCAAGAATATTATATGATTATGCTTCAACTCTTAGTATCAAAAAAGCAAATAATATAGAAAATGATATTTATACTTTAAAATTTGTTTGGAATGATGCTCAAGAAGCATCAGATATATTAAATCAGACAATAAAACTTGTATCAATAAACTTAGGAAAATCAATTTTTCAGCACCTAGAAAGTGTTATGCTGATAAAAAAAAATCAAAAGTTTAATATGGATTTAAAACGATTGGAATTTTTATTAGAGCAAAGAGCAATTGCAACAGAACTTAATATTGAGGAAGCATTTTTTCAGAATTCATATTTTCAGGGTGCGAAAGGTTTTTCAGGTCAATATTATTTAAATGGATATAAGGCAATTGATAAAGAAATTGAAGTTATGAAAAAACGTAAATATGTAAGCAATATTGAAAAAAATATAGATATATTAAAAAAAAGGAACACTAATTGGATTGATTATAATGTTTATTTATTTGATACAAAATCACTAAAAAATTCTAAAACTATTTATTTGGCATCAATTTTTCTAGGTTTTATGATTGGATTATTTTATGTTGTTATCGCTAGTGGACGTCAGTATCAAAATGTTTCTAGAAATAGACAAAACTAATTAAACCTACTTTTAATTGTTAAATTCTGAGCTTTTTAGGCTTAAAAAAATAAAATTAACCTTTACATTGATGTTCAATTTTAGTATTAAACGTTGCCTGGTGATTATTGCGAAGGGGCAATACCCGATCCCATTCCGAACTCGGAAGTCAAGCCCTTCAGCGCCAATGGTACTT
>MDTF01018930.1_pt1 | contig 44630 bp, 46 predicted proteins | sample 811191 | NCBI WGS metagenome assembly MDTF01 (sample SAMN05326649, study PRJNA326480) | marine metagenome | isolation source: seawater | place: Southern Ocean | collected 2011 | reverse complement strand
GATGATTTAGATTTATCTTGAGATGATTTAGATTTTTTATTTTCTACTAAATCTATATAATGATTGTGAATAATTTCTTCATCAAGTTCTTTATTTACAAAATTAGATAAAATTGTTCTATCATTATTCCATTTTACGTCTATGTGATGATAATGAGGACCGTATTCAGAGTTTTTTTCTAACCAATTAAAAACATTTTTAAACTCATATTCATTAGTTAGTGGAAAAGCAAGCAAACCGTTTGCTGGACCATAATGATCTATAACAGGATTATATTTTTTTGAGAATTCCTTATATTTATCAGTAAGCAAATAAAAATTTATTCCAATTACATCAATCTTTCCAACAGTTAAGTAAGGAAATCTATCTTCATCATGTATACTATTATATATAATAGGTAATTTTCTATTGTCATATCTCGTAAGAGCACCGTTTTGTATCATATCACCACCAGATTTCCCCATAATCATTTGAAATACTTCAACATAATCATCATTGCTAAACTTTACATTTCCAGATGTATATTCAGTAATACTTTCAGATGTTGAATATTTAATTCCATTGACATCACTTAATTCCGTATTCCTCCTTATAATCTGAACGATTTTACCCCCCCTTGAATTTGGAACATTATATTTTTTTTCAACTTTAAAATCACCAAATGATCTAACTCCAATTGGTTTTTTAAATATTAGTTCAATAATTGGTTTTTTATTAGAAGACATTCTTTATATTACATAAATATTTATATAAAAAAATTATTTAAAAAATACCCTTTTTTATCAATTTTACAATTTTTAAATTATCAATGTATGTGATTTTAGATAAATCTAATTTATTAATTATCCTATGTATTTTACATGATTTTTTAAACTTATCTTCACATAATTTTTTGGAAGTTTCTTTAACTAATTTAATACCACTTACATGAAAATCTAAACATTTTTCAAAACTACATTTAGACAAATTAATAGTATTGGTATTATTTTCTAATTTTTTAAATAATTTTTTAATTTCTTTTATATAATATTTCTTTCCTTCAGTTTTAGCATATTCTTTTAAGTTTTTTTTAAGGTTGTTCTGATATATTTTTAAAGCTTTTTTATAATCGACAACTGTTTTATCATCATTTTTAATACTATTTCTAACATTTTTTAAATACTTTTTAACTTCTTTATTATTATCATAGTTATTTTGTATTATTACGTTTTTTTTCATATATTCATTGTGCGATTTAGTTTTAATTTCTTTTTTATTTAACTCAATAATATTATTTATTATTTCTTGCTTGTATTTATGAAAATTATCATATTCTTTTTTACATTTTTCACTATTACATTTATTTGTTTTTATTGCATGTTCTAACATTTCATTAAATTGTTTACCATATTTTTTTATTATTTTGATTTTTTCCATACTTATTCTAATAAATATAGATATATTTGTTCTATTTTTTTGAAAAAATGATTTATTTAGTATTAATAATATATTCACAAACATAAACAATATTGTATAAAGCTTATCGAAAATCTTATCGAAAAAGCTTAGAAGTTCTAATTTACACAAACCAAAGTGAATAAAATGACCTCTATCATTAACGCCAGAAACTTCTTGAAGTGGACTTCTGTAGCAGTTAATATTGAAAATCCCAATCTTGGCAAAAGTGCCTGTATGAAAATGGCAATCAATGAGCTCCAAAAAGAAAAGAAATTGAGATATTATATCCGCTCGCGCTCTATTAATCTCCAAATAGAGAATCCTGATATTACCAGGAAAGCCTCGATTAGACAGGCAATGGCCGAATGGAAGACTAAGTAAAGTCTTAATGTATTATTTGTATATTATTTGTATTATTTGTATATTATTTTTTATATTTAAAAATTATTAGTGATTATAATAATATAATATGTTTTATAACTATTTGGATGTTCTTCCACATGACTTATTTGATAATATTTTAAATTATAATATGCAAGATATAGAAAAGCAAATTGATATGTTAGAAAGAAAAATAAATAATCTTGAAAATAAACTAAAACCATTAAATATTACAAAATATAATAAATTTACAGAAATTACTTATGATAATGTTTTTTATTTTATGAAAGAAAATTTGTTTAGTAATATAAAAGAAGATATAGTATTACTCAATATATACAATGATTTAATAGGAGATTATTATGGTAGTGCATTTATAAGTAATGTTTTACATAATCCCACATATTTAGATGTACTAATAGAAGCAAATAAATCAGTAATAAAAACAAAAGATACTTACCACAAATATTTAGATGGTTTATATGAAATAGAACACAAAAATTTATATAATTACACGGGAATAGTTCCAAATAAATATATAAAATATTATGATATTATGATGGGAAGTTGATTTAAATTTAAAAAATTAATCAATGATACCTCAATAAATATGTTTAGATTTTTATAAAAAATGATTTATTTTAGAATATTATTATAAACAAAGAAAAAGACAAGTTAGAATTAAGAAAACTTTTCTAAATAATAGATGTTTTACTCTACTTGGAACGAATATGGAAATGATGTTAGTAAAATATTCAAAAATAAAAAAAATTTAACTGAATTCGAATTTATAAATATTGATAATAGTTTGGATATTGATAGTGAAAATATTATTAATATTGATAAAATAAATGAGTTTAAAAAAATAACTGAAAAATTATTTAACATTTACCATGATTGTGAAGAAGTAAGTAACAATGAAAATTTAGAAATATTATTTAATACAATTTTTAAAGATGCTTTTTATGCTAATAATATTGATAAAAAATATACATTTGACAAATTTAATGATTTAATGATTTCGTCAAAATATTATATATTTGATATGAGAGGATATTATGTAGATGGGATTCCTTTCATATTTGCACACGAAATAATTGAATTATATGAAATACTTGAAAAAAAAATTAACGAATATAAAATTGCTTTAAAAAAAGAAAAAAATGAAAAATGTGTTAAAGCAGGAATCGCATTAGCGCTTCTTTATATATTCGAGTAAATAAATACATAATATGTTTGTTAATTAATATTATTTATGAGTACATAATTTTTTTATTTTTTTACTTTTATAAACATTTTGAAATTTGATAATATATATGAATTATGTACTCAAAATAGTATAAATAAAAATTGATATAAATATTTAATAAAAATAATCTATTTTAACTAAATGGACTCTGATATTAAAAATATAATTAAAGCGAATAATGTTATTATAGAAGATATTAATCAACTATTACATAATGAAGGTATAGAGTTTAATAGTCGTCTCAATATTATAGTAGAATTTATTAATAATAAATATTATGATAAGAATATTACTATAAATATAAGTGAAACACTTACTAATAAAATTATTAAAATATTAGACATTATTGTTATTGATAAAAATGAATTGTTTCAAAAAATATTTATGTTTTATTGTGATAAAAAAACTAAAATAAATTTAGATCAATATTATACACCATTTACGATAGGTGATTTTATGTGTAAGTTCATGGAACCTAATAAAAAATTAATTGATCCCGCGTGTGGAACAGGTGATTTAGCTATTAATTATAATGGTGATATCACATTGTGGGATATAAGTCAGGATGTAATCAATATTTGCGAATCGAATTATAGTTTAAATAATAAAACATATGAAATAGAATGTATTAATAGTATAAATGAGTATAATAAGGATAATGGTAAATATGATTATTGTTGTTTAAATCCTCCTTTTGGTAGTTCAACAGTTATCAATAATAAAGATATATTAGATAAATATACATTAGGAAAAGGTAAGGTTAAAGAAGAAATTGGTATTATATTTATTGAACGTGCTATTAATTTGCTAAAAGAAAATGGTATAATATTTATTATTTTACCAAATGGTTATCTTGGAAATAGCGCTAAAAATACTAAAATGTTAAGAGACTATTTACTCTCATTAAAAATTATTGCAATTCTCGAATTTCCGAGTAATACATTTTCAAGAAGTGGTACAGGTGTATCAACAAGTCTATTAATATTGCAAAAAACCAAAATATCGAATCCATATAATATATTTATTAAAAAAATTAATAATATTGGCTATGTTTTAAATAAAAAGAATACACCATATAAATATAAAACTATTTCTGGTAAACACGTTATTTATAATGGTAAACCAGTGTTAGATAATGATTTAATTGAATGTTATAATGAATTATGTAGTTTCGCAAATAAGGAAAATATTATAAATATTAATATTATCAATGATGACTTTTTAAATGATTATGATTTAATAAAATCAAATAATCTCAATGGTAATATATTGGATATTAATAGATATTTATCAAGATATACATCATTAGTAAGTAGATATAAAAATAATAATGTAAAGACAATTAATGATTATATTAAAAAAACAGTCAATAGCAAATTTACAATAATTAATGATATGGAGTATATTTATCTTGATATTAAACAGATAACTACACCAATTTATAATAAAAATAATTTAATATATGGTTATGATTTACCAGGAAGAGCAAAAATCAAATTAAAAAAATATGATATCATAGTTTCTAAACTCAAAGGTAATAAAAATACATTTACAATTATATTAGATGATAAAGATAATATAATATGTAGTAATGGATTTGTATTATTGAGACCTAAAGATTATGATTGCGCCACTATTATATTTGCCAATTTATTTTCCAATAAATTTCATATACAACATAACGCTTTATGTACAGGAAGTATTATGGAATCTATATCAGAATCAGAAATAAAAAATATATATATAGAAAAAGACATAGATATTACTAAATATTTAAAGATCATTGAAGCATTGGTAACAATTAATAAAGAATTATAATAATTTTATGAATATATTTATTTACATTTTTTTAATTTAGTTTCGACAATAGCATATCGTATGTAGACTTATCGATAATACCATTAATATAAGCTAAAAGAAAACCATCATTGATTCGTGAAGATTCCGAATACCCCCCTTGTTTTCTATTGCATTCACCGTGCCCCCAATACATATTCTCCTTTGTGAAATTACCATCTGGGTCACGATGACATATTTCGATATAGTTATCAGATGACTTGTATTCTGATGAATATTTATCAATATCAAGTTCTTCACCACAATACTTGCAATAATGAGTGGGTCTTTTTTCAACGAATGACAATTTGCTATGAACAAGTTGAAAGTCTTCATCTTTGATATTCTTGAAGTTCATAACTTGGTTAATCATCTCTTTAACGGTATCAATAAGATTCGATGGCAAGCAAAAATCCTTAGGGCGAATACCAATAGGTGCTGGGTAAGAAGGGGATTTTTCAAATTCTTCATATGTAATATCTATAGGTGGACAGAAACGAGTTTTGCGATTAAATATAGGATCACCTTTTCTTTTATGACAATTATCAACATCTTCTGTTTTGTATTTTTGATATTCTGAAATAGTGATACAGTGATCATTTCCTTGGCTAACGAATAGCTGTCTTAGCTTGTCAACGAAGATTTTTTTGAGATTCTTACTTAGATTGGGATTATTCACAAGTTTATCAATAGACGCCTTGAATATTTTAACATCCCCCTTTTTATCAAACTCTGATACATGAATTGATTCGCGATATTTATCTAGATTAAGATATCCATATTTATCGGGTTCTACTCTAATAAAGTTGTCATTTGCATCTTGAAAAGTAATGCGAAAGTTAGCATTGTCAGCATTTGCAAATGAGTTGAGAATTAGAGAATTAGATACATTTTCAATAGAAACAATTTTACACGGAACTCCTTCGATTTGCATCCACTTCTTGTCTTTCGACTCTCCGTCATACTTCAAAACAGAATTTCGCAGTTCGGTTTTACGGGGGATGAGATATTCGATATTCTGCATTGTCTAAAATGAGCTTATCTAAATATATTATATTATGGTATCAATTTTTATATTTATTATCACATAAATATTTTTTCTGATATTATATTTACTCTCCATATCAAATAAATTTGTTTTTATTTTTTTATAATTATTTAATAAAAATTGATAATTACATATTTAAAAATAAATAAGCTATGAAACATACAACTATCAAAATATTTCTTGTACTAACAATTGCAATTACTTCAAATATGTCTTTTGATTTCAATGTATTTCCTATTATAAAAAAACTTTTTAATAAAGATGTTTGGTATAATAAATGTAAAAACAAAATTGTTTCACGGGGGGATGCTATAGGATATCGTAGAACAAAAAAAAACAATTATAAAATGACAAATATAAATTATAATTTATATCTTAGAAATACTACAAATGTAAGTAAAGTTAGTACAATTACACTGGAATATAATAACTTCTTAAATAATATATATCCATAAAATTCAGTCAATTTAATCATAAGTTATATACAATTCATTTGTAAACTCTATATTTTTTTACATATATTCATTTTTATAATGTATATATATTATACTTGTAATTTATTAATGTTTTTAATAAAATGGTGATTTATTAATAATATATAAAAGCTTTTTTTATATGTCTTAAAAAAATAATATTGCTCTCGGGGAGATTCGAACTCCCAATCTTTGGCTCATAAGACCAACGCTTTAACCAGTTAAGCTACGAGAGCTTGTAATAGGAGCCCGCTCCCATTACATATTATATAATATAATAAAACCTTATATCATTTTAAAATTTACAACCTGATTTTATAGGATTAATTCTTTGATTCTTCATAAAATCATTATCATTCATTGGTTCTAATAAATCACTATCTAAACGGTTAGAATATGCATTAGATTTTTGAGGCATTTTAGTAATACCACATTCGTCAAAACTTGGAGGACTTTGATATATCATTCCAATATTTCCGTTATCACGGGCAGCAACCGAATTTTCAAATGGTTTTCGAGTTGTCATTTCAAATTCAGAAGAATCGCGATTAATATTCATATTACCTGGATTTGGTGTATGACCAGCTGCTATCATAATTCGCTCTCGTGTATCATCATTTTCAGCATTTTCTTCTGCATATCTATCTCGTTGTCTGTGTTCATTTATTGCACCAGCAATACCATATTCATTAGTATCTGATAAAAATTGTTTATGGGTATTCTTAAGATCTATTTCTTTATTAATATAACCTCCAAATAGACCTTCTAATATACCTCCTAAGAAACCATATTGTGATTTACCTATTAATGTTGTTTCTTTAACAGTTGTTTTGGCAACAATTTCTGGATCATATACAGAAACATTATATGCTATACCACCAATATTTCTAACAGTATCGATAGATTTAACAGTTTCACGTATTGTAGTTTTTGCATTATCATCGTATGTTGTATAACCAGTTTCATTTGCTTTAACATTAGTTAATACACTATCATGTATCAAAGTTTCTTTAACAGTTGTTTTAGCATGATCGGTTATAGTTGAATATGTTTCCTTACTACCTGTTAAATTGGTTAATTCACTATCATGTATTGTTGTTTCTTTAACAGTTGTTTTCATGATATGATTATCGGGGTCATATGTTGTTGCTTTTTCTGGTATTTGAATACTTGGATTACCTACACTTCTTTCTGCTTCTACAGTATATTCTTTCATTGAATATTTTAATGCATCAATTACTGGTGATACAATAGCTTTTACAACACTTGTTACATTTGAAACTACTGTATTTTTCTCAGTTGTTGTGCGTTCATTATCATAAAATATTAAATTATCTTTACCATAATTATCTTCATAACCGGCATTTGCGTCATTTAATGAAATATTTCCTGAATATTCTATATGTGATTCTTGACGAGTAGTTGGTCGTATATTTTGTGCTGCTCTTAGAGTTTCTTTTCTATTAGCACCCATTGTTTTTAACCACATATCTTCATTTTGTTCGTATACTGTATCTGGTCTATTTTTATCCAAAGGCATTTGGATTCCACGTTGATCAGTACCTTTAATATGCCCCTTTACAGGTATTTCAAAACATGTTTCTTTTTGATTTATTTTACTTCTTAGTTCATTTAAATTTTTAGGTCTTGATAATTCGTTTAAATCTGTTTGATGAAATCCTCCAGTACCTCTTGATCCGTAGCCCTGATTCAATCCTGGACCTACTTTAACTTGTTCAATTGGAAAAAAATTATTGGCCTTTTCTTTCATATCTATACGTGATTTGAAAAAATCGTCATTATTTTTCATACCACATATATTACCACCTGTGTTAGATATGGGTTTGAACATACATGGTACCTCTTTTTTACTTTGCCAATATTGATTACTTCCAGTTTTTGTATCTAAATACGGAGACATTTTTTCAATATTAGTATTTTGTGTTACATTTTTTTTCAAAAATGGGGTCATATTATTATGACTAAATGATTCACGATCTATTCTTTCACCACTCAAAGATGTAACATATTGTTCGCTTGTAATTTCAGGTTCTGGATAATTCATTTTTTTAAATATACTAGAATTACTACCATTCATTGATATTACACCTGTATTATAAGGATCTTTGGCCATATCATATAATTTATTTGCTCGTTGTTGTTCATTTTTTTTAACTTTATTCCAATATGTAGAATCATATATATTTTTCATAGATGGTATGTCATTATTTGATAATTCCATTATTTGTCTCTAATCAATAAAGGATAAAAAATACATTAATATATATACAAAATTAATTTTTACAAGATACACCTGTATACATTGAGCCATATGGATACCCAGGTGTATATAATTTATTGTCACTATTACATGTTTTCCAATGTTCTAATTGATTTAAATTAGCTTTATTATTGGGTTGAAACATTGATTGATCTAATGGCTCTTCAATACATGGAACATGATTGTCTTTTGCCACCATTCTGTAATTTACAGGAACTCTATCAAAACCTTCTATAGCTCTTTCTTGTGGATCAAAACATAACCATTCCCATCTATTGATACCTGTTTCTTTTAAAGTACATGGTGGATTAGATAATCTTGTATCTTCGCGCGGAGCAGTGCATGCTCGAGGATCAGTAATTCCTTTAACAAAACATCCCGACTTTTCATATCTACCTGGAATAAATTGTTCGGCATTACATTTTGTATTTTTATAATTAAGACCTAATAATTCACTGGAATCACCAACTGATTTCTTCATTGAACACATATTATGGCCATATTTTTGATATCTAAGAGAAGGATCAGCTGGTATATCTTGTGAACAGTCCAAACAATCATTATAAGGCTTTTCTAATTGATATAATCCTGGGCCAACAGTTCTTCTTAACTTTTCTTTATAACTGCAACTATCATAATTCAATCTTGTATCTATATACTTATCCATATCTAATAAAATAATATATTATTTTATATATCAAATAAATAGATATGTTTATACTATTTGAAAAATTTACTAATAATAATGAAGAAGTAGAAATTACTTATAATTCTATTGAAACGTTATATCTATATTTATATGGGTATAATCCTGAATATACTTATAGATGGACGACAATAGATAATATTAATTTAGCTATTTTATATATTGTAACATTACTTATAGCATTAACATCAGCATATTTATCTTTTTCTTGCAAATGGGGTGGTACAGTTAATAATATTATTATTAGATTATTTTTTGCATTTATAGCATTTATGTTTGGGCCATTATATTTAGTTTATTATTTCATATTTAACTATATTGGAAATATGTGTTAAAAATAAATTAGCATTTATCATAGTTTATTTTTGGTGGTGTTGGTATTTCGCGATACATAATAGATTGGCAAGCGGGTAAGTGAAGCATATTTGTATCTATTGGATTAGTTTTATCATTATTTATTATACCGTCAACTGTCGGAACATATTGATTAGTATTGCACTTTGAAACAATTCTTGTTTGTCCTCTTAATTCACTATCTAAATCGACTAAGTTTCCTTTTATATGCGATACAGCGGTTCCTCCAACAAAACCTAATTGATGTCTACATTTGTTAGAATGTTCGTATCTATATGGAGATAATAAATATTGTAAAGTACTAACATTGCCTTGCAATTCTTGTTTATATGAACAATTATCATATGTTGTTCTATTAAAACTCATATCTTCTATAATATGATATTTTTTTTAATTATGTAGAAAAGTTTCTATTTCTACCTTGCCAATTACAATTTTTATTGAATTCAGCTCTATTAATATATGAACGGGTATCTTCACCCCCGTTAACCCAAGTTGGAATAATATTATCTGGATCTTGTATGTCTTTAACACAATCCAATAATGGTATAAAATTATTCATTTCTTCTTCCATAATATTTTTTCTACATTGAACATTGTTAGTATTATCACCTTGTATTAATTGTAATTCACTTCCTATATTTGTTTTACCACATCTTAAATTTGGACCAGATGTAAATATGCGACTAAATAGTTGAGTTCTACATTTGTCATGAGTCATTGTTGATGGATCATTTCTAAGTTTAGAATAACTATCAATTAAACAATCGTCGGCTAAACCGTATCCTGGACGACCTCTTAAATTAGGATGATCTAAATACATATCAGACATTCTAACGTATGGACTTTCGCATTTAACAGGATTATTAGGGTATATATTATAACCTGCTATTTTATTATTATGCAAATCTTTAGCAACTTTCCAACATGTATCAGAACATATACTTGCAGATCTATCGAATTTATTACTCATTATCTATCTATTCTTAAATAATATATAAATATTTTAATTATCATTTAAATATTTTGTTTTACATTTATTGATAATATCATAATTAATATCTAATTTAAGATTATCATATTCTTTAATATATTTTTTTTCAATAACATTACTTCCAGATTCTATTATATTCCAATCTGTTTTATTATAACTGTGACCAATTACTTCATTTATATTATTTTCTTTTTTATGTAATTCATTGAAAGATTCATTATTAATAACATCACCAGATAGTTTATCGCTTTTAGTACTTTTTTTATAAGTTAATAATTTTTCATCGTTATCAGCATATTTAGAATATTTTTTATATTCAATTTCATTCATTTTAGTATCATCATCATTTACAGTAAAAGAATACATAACACTTGTTTTTTCTTTCATATATTTATATATATTTTTATATATTATTATTTTTATATAAATAAAAAAAAATTATTAAATGAAAAAATGATAAGATTTTCTTAATCAAAATCTTTAAAAAATGAAAGATAGTTATAAAGAAAATTTTAAAAAATTAAATATTTATTGCATTAATTACGCAATTAAACACGATATTAAATATACTGTAAGTATAATTTAGATTTTCTCCAAGAAGAAGGATTTTACAAAAATTATCCAAAATATCTTTTTAAAATTAAACTTTAACAGAATTCATTATATTATTATATAAATTATTATAACATTTTGACCCATTACCTTCTTTACATGAGGGTCCACGATTATACAACCATTCTACATATTTTTCTCTATTATTTGGAAATGTAGTTGATGGAACAGTGTAAAATTGTCTATCTTGTGTTTCTGTATCATATATATCATCAGAATTTCTAAATATTCTTTTAAAAAATATTTTATCCATATTGTTACTTGTTTTTTTATTAGTTATAGGACACGCGCCATATTTAGTATTATCATTATTTATATTAAGAACATTTGGATTCATAAATGGATTGGACTCGGTTGGCTTAACACATGGTTTATTGTCAACTATATCTAGATCATTTAAATTAAGATATTTTTCAATTTTCATATTTTTTTCATATTGATAATTTATAATTAATATTGAAAATATCATTATTATAATAACAAATAGTATAAATCGTGTGTCATTAAATATCAATGTACATATTAATCCAACAAATAATATAAAACGAATTATTGCATTGATTTTTTCTTCTATTGTCATATTAATATCTGGAACCATTATAGGTTTCGTTAATTCTGATATATTGTCTAGCCAAAACATTTTGTTTATTACTCTAAATATTTGAATTATTTTTATTCATCGGAAACATCTTGATTTTCTTGTTGACGTTTTGCTAATTTATTTTTTAATTTGTTAGTAGTCATAGCTTTCTTATAAGCATTTTTATTTAATGTGGATTTACCAACTCTTCCTTTCCCTCCGCCACCTCCGCCACCTCCTGCAGCAGCACCCATCATATTTTTAAACATATCTGCACTATCTTTATTATTCATCATACTATTCATCATATTCATCATGTTAGACATATTTTGTTGTTGTTTATTTGAATTTCCAGATTCTCCTGGATTTTCTCCTCCACCAAATAATCCAGGCATTGCAGATGCAAATTTCATAGCATCTTGCATTAGATTTTCTTGTTTAAGTTCACCATTAGATATTTTAGTTGCCATTTTTCTACTTACATTTGATATTAAATCACCAAAACCACTATCTGGATCACCAATAGCCTTCAATAAATCTCCTTTATCTCCTAAAGATTGTTGCAATTTATCAACATCAACATCTTCTAAAATTTCTTTTGCTAATTTTCCAATAGTAGTATCTTCCATCCCTGCCATATTAATCCCTGTTTTTTCTTTAATGTTGCGCTTTTTAATTTCATTTAATCTTTTTAATAGAGCTTTATGTTCTTCATTTTCAATTTCTTCATATAATTCTTCTTTGTAAGATTCTTGTAATATAGATACATATTTCTTAACATTTTCATCAGTTAATTCATTTTTAAATAAGTAAAATACAGTTAAAAAATGATTACAAAGAAAATCATCATTAATTATCTTACGAATATTTGTAATAGTTATATTTTGATATAGTTGTATATCTTTAACAATTTCATTATCAAACCATTCATTAATATTATTATCATTTAATTCAAAATAAGATTGCCAAAATTTTTCAGGCAATTTATTAATATATATTACATACTCATCTGAAGATTTATCCAGAGTTACATAATTATTTTTAATTGATTTCATAACTTCTTTAGCTAATTCATATTTTTCATTATCTTTTCCATCATCCTTGATTTTTTTAGAAGCTTGTTTTAAACGTTTGATAAAATCAATATAATATTGATTGAAAACAAATTGATTTGACATTTTATATATACAAAATATGTGTGATATTCCTTATATATTTTAATTAATCAATCAATCAAATTTAATTTCGTCACGCATTCTTTTAAGTTCATCTAATGAAGGCATTGAATTACTTGCTTCATCTGACATTTTAAATTCACCTATTTCATCAGTTATAGTTTTATCATTGTTGATATAATCCCAGTTATATCCTTTATCTTTACATTCTCCTACATTTTCTTCATCTATTGAAGAAAATCCATCGGAAAAGTTAAATCCAGCCAATGAATAAGCAGATGGTTCATCAGGATTTTCAATATTTTCAATTGGTTTAGAAGCTTTTAATTCATTAATATCGTTATTTGTTGTTTCAGGGCGCTCTAATCTTGTATTTTGAGTATTAGATAGAATACCTCTTCCTGGTAATAATAAGTGATCAAATACCGATTTACCAAACAATAATTCCTTTGATGGTAATATCATAAAAGCAGGAACTGAATGTATAGTTTTCTCAATACCTATATTTTCCGATATTAAATCATGTATACATACCAATTTAATTTTTCCTTCCTTATCATATCTTTTAATATTATCAATCAACATATTACAATGATTACATTGGGTACTATAAAATAATATCATATTTATTATATTTTAAAAAATAAATAAATGCTTATATACGAAATAATTAAATCTTTTTGAATACACACCATCTATTAAAGAAACTAAATTTCTTTTGTACAGGATCTTTATCAAGTTCAGTTACTATTTTATGAATATTTTCTTTTTCATTGTCATCATCTGGTATTTCTTCTTTAATTTTATTGAAATATTCTGAGAAAAGTTCGCTTTCAACTAATTCTAAATTATAACTTTTACATTTTTCAACTAATAATTCATATGAAACTAAATATTCGGGGATAAATTTACTTGTTGATTCTATAAATACATCTATTTTTCTATTATACTTATCATTATCATCTTTATTGTATCTACGTATTATTGCCCATATAGGTACACTATTTTTAACACTAATTTCATTATTCTTGATTCCTTCGATCGTGTCACCATTTGTACTATTTATTTCATCTTCAATTCTTTTTCCATCCATAAAAGTACATAAAAATGTTCCATCTTTTCTAAGTAATGAACTAACATTCATTAAATATGTATCAAGTGTTTCTTCACTTTTAAAGAAATAATGAATACTAAACATACATGAGCATACATCAAATCCATCGGAACCTTGTCCTATTATATATGAATAATGCTTCTGCATATTCCCTTTTCTTTTATTTAATACTGTTTGTAATATATTATAACTTTCTTGATCATTTATTGATAAAGAACACTCACCGTCCATAATACTCTTTCCACAATCACCAGTTACAAATACCATATTTGGAAACAATAATTTATCCTTAACATTGGTATTTCTAAAAAACTTTTTTCTATTTTCAAGCATTCTACTATATGCACCTGTGGTAGGTCCATAAATATTTTTTTTAACTAAATCTATACCCAATATAAATTTATATCCATTATCAATCCATCTTGACATATCACCACCTTCCCCACATGCTAATTCAACTATATTATTTTTATTTTTAGGCTTACTATAAAGCATTCTTTTTATACCAAGATTATGAAATTGTAACATATTATATGAAAACATAGCATCTCTTGGAATATTTCTTGAATAATATATATCATCGGCTTCCAATAAACGTTCACTCTCACTATTATTAACATCCATATCGGCAATTGGTTTGTTTCCTCTAATTATACTTTCCGTAACAGGATTGTGTATAGATCGCCAAATATTTATTGCAACACTCATATCATTGGCGGTTTTAGATAATTCACCCATTTTATAAATACGATTTTTATCTTCACGAATACGCATTGGTTTCCATCTCATATTTGCAGGTATAGTGCTATCAAGATTATAAATACATTCTAAAATCATATCACCTTCAAGTATTTCACCACTATCACACTTTGCCTTACCATTAGAATCAATTCTAACTAATAATTTTTCAATACCTTTTTCATAAAAAATATTTGGTTGAAATAATTTAGGAATATAAGATTTCTTTTTATCCTGAACCATTATTCTATACTCTTTATTATAAGCTATTTTAAGAGCATCATCAATTGTATATGGTACCCACTGTGAAGCATTATATCCTACATATAATAAAAATTCTTTATATTTTATTCCATCAATTGTTGTAGTTATTGATTGTTTGGCTAAGAAATCTATAGTATTTTGCTCAGGTGGTTTCCACTTGAATACTCTATCCCATTTAACATTATCTGTTATTTGCATTGCTTTATTTGTGTAATATGAATAAAGTGCTAATTTTGCTGGTGTAAATATTAAACCATCAATATCATATGGATATACTTTATTACCTGATAATATTTTTTCACAATCTTTCAATATATCAGAATTGTATAAATGTTCTTTAACAATATAATCCATTGAATATTCATTATGTTTCATTTGACTAACAGTTTTTAATAAGTATTTGTATCTAGTATTTATTTTTTGATCATTGTCAATTAATGGTAAACTAGTTATTTTATCACCACTGTAATAATATATATCAAATGCTGCGTATAAACCTTTACTGGAAAAGTCATTCCTATTATTACAACCAATATATTCACCGTCAATTAAAGTATTATGCAATTCTTTAGTAGTTGTTATACCAGTATCTGTGACTCTATATGTATTATTAATTAGATATACTTTTCCATTATCATCAATAAACATCAGTAATCTTTCTCCATCAGCCTTTTCTGTTACCGTATATTCAGATAGAATACTAACTATTCCATATTCATCAGGATTCAAAATATTAATTTTTTCAAGTGTTACTGGTTTTGGTGTTATCAATGGTGGGCGATTAGGATTTCTATTATTAAAAGATTTAATTATAATATCATTTTTAATAAGTTCATAATATTTATTGATAATTTCCTGTTGTTGAATTTTTGATATTATAAATGATGATAAATGCAATGATTGTTCCATTTTAATTAATGCTGGTAGTATATTATCTTTTTCTGTATTTGTTATATCAATATAAAACTCATATTTTTGTTTAGTTGCTAAAATTCCCGAATTTATTAAACTATTAAACATTTCAGATTCTTTTGTTTCATCATATTCAATATCATTTCCTTTTGTAATGCTAACAATATATTTTATTTGTGTTTCTGGATCAGTATATTTAATATTCTTAACGACTTTAAAATATTTTCTAATGTCATTCCAATTAGTGGGAATATTAGTATCTGTTGTTACATTATTTTTAACAGAGTAGAAGTTTAAATTTGAATCTAATAAATCATTTACAACATCTTTCGATATAACTTTATTTTTATACCATTCAAAATTCTTACTTTTAAATTTATTATTTTGACAATACTTTATTATATTTGCATTTCCTGAAATTTTTAATATTATATCCATCGCATATACTTCTAATATTTGCGGCTCAATTTCTTCAATATATTTCATAGATTTCATAACATTAATAAAATTTTCATATTCAATATCATTCCACGATAGAGTATTTGTCATTTTAATATAAGAATAACAATCTTCTTCTGCTAAGGAAGAATGCTTTTCAATTATTGAAAATATCGAATGATCTTTAGAAATTTCCATATTAGCTCTCTAATAAATAAAAATATATTATAGATTATCAATTTTTAATATATAAATAAAAAAAATGATATATTCTTATAGATTAAATTACTTAGTAATGTCAAAAATGTTTATGCCAATAAAGTTTAATACTACTGTTATATTAACACCGAAAGAATTCAATAAGAATTTTGATGCAACAATTTTAACAAAAGTTAAATCTTCGCTGGAAAATAATTGTAGTAAGCATGGATATATTAAAAAAGATAGTATTAAAGTTATTAAAAGATCTATAGGCTATTTTAAAGAGTCTCATTTAAATGGTAATATTGCATATGATATGAGTTGCATCGCAGAAATATGTAATCCAACACAAGACTCAATTATTAAGTGCATAATAAAAGCTAAGAATAATTTAGGATTAAGAGCTATTGGTTCTTATGATAATATGTCTATATTAGAAGTAATCATACCGAGAATTACTTCTGGTATTCAATCGGAAGTTAATATTGATGATATTAATATTGGGGATACAGTTAATGTTCAAGTTTGTGGTAAAAAATTTACATTATATGATAAGATGATATCTATTGTTGGTAAAATAATTAAAGATAAGGAAGAAAAAATAGAATTAGTTCAAAATATAGAAGATGAACAACAATCTGATATTGAAGAAATTGAAGATGAAAATTTTGAAGAATATAATGACATAATTGAAGATTACGAAGATGAAGAAGAAGACGATGATAATAATGATAAAAAACTTAAAATGGATCTCAAAAAAATAGAAAATGAAGAAGAAGATGAAGAAGAAGATGAAGAAGAAGAAGAAGAAGAAGATGATGAAGATTCTGATATCGAATTAGAAGATGATTTAGAAGAGGATGATATTGAAGAAGATGTTAATGAAACTATTGGAGATGCCGAAGAATTTTAATATATAAATATATAAAAATATTATATAAATAAAATGAATAAATGTGAACTATGTAAATTAATACAAAATAATTTATCGAGACTTACATCAAATGAATTAATAGAACTATTTAATATAATAAAAAAGTATAATATTAATTATACTAAAAATAATAATGGTATTTTTATAAATTTAAATTGGTTATCTAAAGAGAATTTAATAAAAATTAATAATTATATTTCTTTTTGTATTAAATCTCAAAATGAAATATCAAAATATGAAACTATAAAAGAAAAACTAAATGACTGTATAATACAAAAAAATATTGAAAATATTGAAGATAATAAAAATATTAAAAATGATGAAAAAGAAAATGTTGAATCTAATAATGCAATTATAGCACCAAAGCAAAAATATTCATCAAGTATGAAATTTTATTTGCTTAAAAAAAAATTTAGCAAACAAAATACCTTACTTAATAATCAATATGAAAAAGAATTACAATATGAAGATTATCTAATAAAATAAAAAATGATATAGAAATTTGTCGAATTCCACATTATATAAACAATGATTAAAGTATTATATGATAAATTAAAATCAAATGAAGATAAAGAATTGATTTGGAAAGATACAACTAATAATGAAATTTATAATATGTATACTCAACATATTAAGTATATTAAACCAGTTTTAAAAGAAGATAATAATATTTTTATACTTGAAAAAAATTTAATTAAAAAAGCTCAAAAAAAAGAAATAATTAAACCAATCGAACTAATCTTAAAAGAAACAAATAATTTTGATGATTTTGCAAATGAGATAAAAGATAAATTAATTAAATTTATATCTCAAAAAGAATTTAATAAAGTTTTTGGGGCAACTAAAAACTCGGAAATAATGTCGGGAATAGTAAATAATAGATGGAATAAATCAACTGCTATATTTGTATCATTTATATTAGGTAAAAAAATTAATTATAATGGTAAAATTATAGCATTTGATAAGGAAAAATATAAAGATACAGTAGAATTTACTATTTAGGTTTGTAAAGTGGTAATAATATTAATTTATTATTATCCATTAATTTGTTAGCAATAACATTACAAAAAAATTTTTTATTTTTGTATTTATGTTCCCCATCTTTTGTTTTATTTATTTGATTAATAAATTTATTATGATCAATATCTTGATATGTATCACAAACACGCCCTGTTTTCTTTCCTTTACCTACAATTGGGTCAGTTGAATATATTTTAAACTTATTTATAATAGTTTCTTTGTTTTTTACAGGTTCAATAACACCCCATGGCATTTCTTCACGAGTTATATCAAATGGTAATTCAATCTTTTTTTTACGCGATTTAAAAAAATCATCTATCATACGTTTAGAAGCATTCTCAAACTTTTTAGTTTCTGTTGAATAAATATTAATATCAATTTTATTTATATCATTTGTTTTATTATTAATATCATAAATATTTACGTAACCTATGTATTTATTAGAATTTTTTGTATAAGAAGGAATTTCTTCTTTTTTAATTAAAACACCTTGTTTATATAGACATTTCTCTATAAAATTTATTTTATCATCATTATTATTTGACTTTAAAATTGATTTTATTAATAATATAAAATTTGTATTATCTAAATTTAAATATAATGATACAGTTGTTGAATTAATATTTGTAATATCTATATTAATTAAATTTAACAAATAAGGTATTTTATCTGAAGATGATCTATGTTCTGATAAATCATATATAATATCTTTTTTATCAAATATAATATTAAGTTTATTTATTTTTTTAATACTATTGTTTATTATTTTAATACCATTGTTATGTAAAATAATGAAATAATCATTTAATAAATTGTAAGGATAAATTGATTTTCGAATTGTATATGATAGTAATTCATCATCTATATTAATAGTATTTCTAATTTCATCATAGTCGATAAAAAATACACCTTTATTAATTTTTGTGAGCAAATATTCTTTTAATGAATTTTGTGTTCTTTTTAATAAATGTTTATAAGATTCAATATTATAACCATCGTGATCTAAATTTATGGTTTTTTCTTTACATTCTGGTTCATATTTAAGTTCATCTCCAAAATCATATTCATATATTTTATTTTGTGATGTTTTAAGTTTTATTTTACCAATATTAAATATAGATTTGGGAAAATAGTTAATATTTTTCATTAGTATACAATCAATAGAATTATCTCTAATGATTTTATCAACTATTGTACTGTCAATATATTTTCTTGTTGAAATTCTTAATGCATGAATATCAATAGTTTCTCTATTTTCATCATCGTTTTTACTGGAATGCATATATACAGTTGTATTTCTTTCATCTAATGGCAAATTTTGATGTCTACAATTTCTAATACCTCTACCTATAATTTGCTCTGGGCGATTAAAATGATACCATGGTTCTATTAAATGTATTTCTCGTGCATTATAAAAACTCAAACCTTCACTTGCAACAGGTGTAATAAGTATTACTTTAATTAACTCACCGTTAATATTTTCTGGTTTATTAATTTTATTAATTAATGTATCAATATTTGTTGACCCCATTATTTCTTTATTATCACTTGTTAAAATACAGTATTTTGGACTTTTAATATTTTCATATATAGGTTTATTTTCAATTATATTTGGACTACTTAATATATTATTCGCACCTTCTCTTGAATATCCCATATGTTCTAAGCAAACTGCAAATGGTAGAATTCCAGAATATAAAAATCTGGAATAAATAACAATAACACCTTTAGATTTTTTAATTATATCACATATTGTTAAAAATTTACCTGAAAAATTTCCTAAATTTTCAGGAGTAGGCATTAATGCATTCTCATATTTTTTTGTATATTTAACCAATAAAGGATCTGTATCTCTTGTTTTTGTAAAAAAGGTAAAAAAACCTTTATTACCGATTTCATCACCATAAACAATATTCATTGGTTGTAATAATTTCATATTTTCATTTTTTTCTGATTTTTCTTTCGAATCATCACTATTTTTTTCTATATCATCACTTAGATCTTCCTCTATTTTTTTTTTATTAATACCTATTTTATCGATATATGCTTTTTGAGAAATACTTAAATTTGATGTTACAATACCATTGTCTATATTATTTAACCAATTTAATTCATTTTTAGGTATAATCTTATTTGAAGGATCTTTTATTGGAACTTTTTTTAAGACAGGTATGCCACTATTTTCAGGATTTAATTTTAAAGCAAATGTAAAAGGATTTTTACCTCTAAGATATGATACATATGTTGATGATAATTTTTTAATTAATTTGATAACTTCATCATCTATAACTAATTTTTTATTAGTAAATATTTTAGTATTATTATTTATTATTTTAACTCTTTTATCATTTAATAACATTAATTTAAATAAATCTAATATATCACGGGGTTCATTATACATCGGTGTTGCAGATAATAATACTAATTTATTACTAATTCCTGTCTCTAAAACATTAGATAATGTTAAAAATGAATATTTATCTTTTTTATTTGTACTTCTAATATTATGCGCTTCATCGACAATTATTACCTTATTTTCTACTTTTTTATCCTTATAATTTTCATCAATATATTTTGCGAAACTATCATATGTAAATAATCTATATCTGAATTTCAACAATCTTTTTAATTCAATATTTAGTAATTTCTTTTTACCAAATGTTGAATTAAAAATATTTAGAAGTTTAACATATGTGTCACCCGTACATTGATTGAGTAAATTTTCCATATTATGGTTATCGATATCGAATATTTGTTTTTTAAAACTTTGTTTTAAAGCTTGTGGCATTATAACCCAAATCATAGGTTCTATATTATCATGTGATAATAGCAATGCTTCAGACATAGTTATAGCAGAACATGTTTTTCCTACACCTACACCATGATATAATAATATACTTTTATAAGGAGTTTTATAAGATAAATATTGACTTACAAAGTGCTGATAAAGTGAAGTTTCAAATGTACTACATAATTTATCAGCTACATTATTAAAATCATCAATAGTATCAATAATTGGAAACTTAGGTATTTTATGTATTGCAAAATTCATATTGCTTGCAATTTTATCAGGAAAGTTTTCATCTGTCACATCAGGATAATATAATGATATATCTGGGTCATCGCTTGTACTACTATTTTTAGGTAATACAGGTATCTTTTTTTGAGGCAATACATGTATCTTTTTTTGACATTTTCCAGTGTTATTATTTCTATCTTCATCATCTTTGCATCTTTTGACACATCTTCCTGTTATGGGATTTATTTCTTTACCATCAAGACATTCTTTTATTTTTTTCTGACATTTTCCTGTTTTAATATTTCTAACTTCATCATCTTTGCATTTTAGTACACATCTTCCTGTTATTGGATTTATTTCTTTACCTTCGATACATTCTTTTTTCTTTTTTTGAGGCAATACAGGTATGCTTTTAATCATTATTCTATTAAATTGTAATATATTATAATAATGTAGTACTTATAATATTATGAGCTTTTTTAAAAATTTTAATTCTTTCTATGTTATGCCTTTTAATATGGTCTAATACTTCACTATAATTATACCATTTCAGAGCTCTAACTTCTCTAACTTGCTCCATACAACTATTATCTATTAATATTTCAGCATCATCTTTAATTATTTTAGCAATATAATAGACGTGTTTATACAATACATTATTTGTACCAAAAAATATCTCTTGAAATGGTATAATTTCTCTATTTATACTAATATCTTCTTTAAATAATTGAGTTTCTTCACAAAATTCTCTGATAGCACAATCAACATCAGCCTCTTTTATTTTTTTTCTACCCTTAGGAAATCCCCACTCTTGTTCTGTATCATTATTTTTTTTTTCATTTACTGATAATATGTTTTTAAAATAATTATTAGTTATATTATGTTCAAATTTAGCTTTTGAATCAATATATTCTTTTGTTTGTTTAAAATTACTATTCGATGTTTGACACCAAGTATAATTCCATATTTGATCAAAACTATAATTTATTATCATATATTTTTCATTATCAGTCATATATTCTATTAATTTTTGTAAATATCCATAATCATCTGAATTATATTTACCCCTCACAAATTCCATAAATGAAAGACTATCTTTTCGCTGTATCATAACATATTTTACTTTATTGTTTATGATTTTATAACATATTATTCCAAAACTCATTATCGGATGAGGACAATCTTTATATAAATGCCCATTTAAACCACAATTTCTACAAGTTTGAGGTCGAAAGTAATTATTTTTTTTATTATTTTCATCATCTTTTTTTTTCATTATATAACATTATATTAATATATTAAACGATTTCTTAAATATATTTTAAAAAATAAAAATTATTGTAATGGAGCATACCCAGAACTTTCTGAATCAAATCCCATTAATTCACCTTTCATTTGAGGTTGTGCCTGAGGGTGTGCCTGAGGGTGTACCTGAGGGTGTACCTGAGGTTGCGAATGATATTGTTCATGATGTTGTGTGTGATGTTTTTCATGATGTTGTGTGTGATGTTGCTCTTGGGGTTCTATAATATCGTTTTTAACAAGAGGTGTGGTAACAGTAGATTTTTCAATAGAATTTTTTATTATTTTATTTTCTTTAAGCATTTCATTAGCATAACCATTTGCTAATTCTAAATCAACATCTTCATCATTTTTGCTTTCTTCTTTTAATACTGCTCTTTGATTAGCGACATCATAACCAGCCATAGAAGATATTAATGATATGACAACTATTATACAATAAAGTATTATAATTACAGATATTACCCATGCTAATATCCAACACCACCATCTAGTAGTTGAATTACCACCAGTAACAATACATGTTAATTCAAATAAAGACATTAAAATTGATGGTGCAGATACAATTAAAATAAATAGTACGAATGCGAATCTTTGATCGATGGGTATTTTACTACTAGAAAATAATATAGCAAGGCATAATATAAATATAGTGCCAAATAAAGCAATTCCTGCGTATTTCGATTGTTCGGAACCAAAAAATATGGAATTGAAACTAATTCCTTGACTATTATTTTTAAACATTATATTCTCTAATTAGATTACAAGAAAAAATAAAAAAATGATTATCATATAAATATTTATTACATAATATAAACAAAATGGGAATCCCTTATTATTTTTACAAATTATCACAAAAATATAATAATATAATAAGTAATAAAAAACCAGAAAATACAGATATATATTGTATTGATTTTAACGGAATAATTCACCCTGTAGCTCACGAATTTATATATGATTCTGAAATAAATGATATTGAAGATAAAATTATTAATGCTGTATGGAATAAAATTGAATATTATATCGATACTTATAAGGCAAAAAAATATATTATATGTACTGATGGTGTTGCACCTGTTGCTAAAATGATACAACAGCGTAAAAGAAGATATTTATCAATATATAGAAATAAAATAGATAATGAATTTACTTCAAAAAAACCTGTTTGGGATACAAATGCTATAACACCAGGAACACCATTTATGAATAAACTCAATGTATTTATATCCAAAAAAATTAGATATTCAACACATGATGTAGAATTAATTTATAGCGGTAGTGATGATAATGGTGAAGGTGAACATAAAATATTTAAAAAACTCAAATTAGAAAATAAATATAATAATATTATTATAAATGGTCTCGATGCTGATTTAATTATTCTATCATTGATTTCTCATAAAAAAAATATATATTTAATGCGTGAAACAATAGATAAGGAATCAGGTAAAACTGTTTATAATTACTTGAATATTGATAATCTAAAATTAGCTATTCTAACAGAAGTCAAAGATAAATGGGATCTTAATATACTTTATGAAGATTATACTGATATTGATATTATTGAAACATATTGTACAATGACTTCAATTTTAGGTAATGATTTTATACCACATTTATTAACAATAGATTTGAAAACAGATGGTATTGATAAACTGATATCTGCTACTAAAATTTCTATTGAGGAAAATGGTTTATTAGTTTCTAATAATAAAATTAATTATGAAACTCTTAAAAATATATTCAAATATTTATCTAAAACAGAAAATAAAGATATTCATTATATTTGCGAAAAATACATTAAAAAAAAAATATATGATTCTGTATTACCAAGTGATTATTATGCTATCAAAAATATAGAAAAATTAACGCATTATATTTATTACAATAATGATAATTGGCATAAAGAGTATTATAAATGTATATTTGATAATAATATTACTCTTGATTCAACAGTAATGTTCAATGCGTGTGATAATTATATCAAAGGAATATATTGGGTATACTCTTATTATAAAGGGTCGGATATTGATTGTGAATGGTTTTATCCATACAATTATCCACCAACTTTAAAAGACTTAACGAATCATTCCATTGCTTATAATGAACCCATAATTGAGCATAATAATAATTTCGTACCATCATATGTTCAACTTCTAATTGTACTACCAAAAGAAAGCTCACATTTACTTAAACCAAAATACAAAAAATTTATGAATGATATTTATATGGGATTATTTCATATGTATCCTGTTAAATATAAAATACAAACCTTTCTAAAAACTCATTTATGGGAATGTAATCCCATTCTCCCTTTAATTAATTTAAATTATATTAAAAGAGTTATTGATATTTAAATATTATTTGCTAAACTAATAATTTTATCCTTATTTTTATTATTATTCGAATAATACCATGATTTAATAGTTGGATCCCATCTTGCTCCCAATTTTTTAACTGAATCTTTATTTTTAAAAGGTATATTTACGTATTTTTTTTCAGATTCTTCAATAATTTGCGGCAACTCTTTATTTTCTATACATGATAATTCAATTACACTAATAGCTTGCTTGTTTGCATCACTAATATCATCTTCATAATACCATTTTTTTTCATTTTTATCCCATTTTCCTCCTAATTTTTTAATTTCATCTTTATAATTATATGATATAGTAATGTAGTTTTTATTATTTTTTACTACAGTTGTAACATCCTTACCAATTGCTAAATTTGCTAATCTATCAGCGTGATAATTTCCTATAGAATTAACATCTTGTAAATTTGTATGAGCTTTGATATGATGTAGTTTTATTATTTCCTTATTTTTTTCACTAACCAATTCATATAATTTTTTTAATAATTTTAAATTTGGAGGAACTTTGTCATTTTGTGTTTTCCAGTCATTTTTTGCAAGTCTCGCAGTATAATATCCTGCACATTTAATTACATATTCCGAATCTGTATAAATATTAATTATACTATTATTATCTTTTAAAATTTCTAATGCTCTTATAAATGCTGTTAATTCACCTGTATTATTTGTTTGTTTACCAACTACTCTATTATATTCATTTCTTTCATCATCTTCTTTAAAATATACACCATAACCTGCTTCGGCGTTTTCTTTCCCGTTGTTAATACAAGATCCGTCTATGTAAACATTAATAAATTCCATTATTAATATTTAAATATAATATAATATATCAATTTTTACACATAATCACTATTTTTCATCTTTATTTTATTTGTCTATACTGATATTGATTGGATTGGTTCATTAACCTTTTTTTCAAACTTACTAATTCTAATTCTACAACATAGATATTTCATAAATATATGTAATAAACAATAACGATAATGACCTTTATGATGTAAATTTTCTACATCTCTTCGGAATCCAGTTTCTTTATTATTAGATATTATTTTATCTAATTCAATATCTTTATTATATATGTTCTCTTCCATTTTTAAAAACTCAGCTTTTATTTCTTCCACATTATATTTAGCATTATCAACTTTATATTGCATTAAAATAATATTAGATCTATATGTAGTTAATTGCATTAATCTATTGCTAATAAATTCTAAATTTATTTGATACTTATTATATCTTATTACACTCATAATTAGAGTTATTGCTGCACCAGTTAATAAAGATAATATATCACAAGCTAGATTCCAATTTAAAGTATTTTTACCAATACTATACAATATTCTATTGCTATTAGAATCATTTTCAGTAGTATCTGATTCTAAGTATTTAGTACTTGTATCTATAAATATTAATTTAATAGATTCCACAACTGTTAATATAGAAGACAGTATTATTACTGTTATTGATAATATCCAATATTTAGTATTTATATAATGATATATTGCTCTAATTACATTTAATTCTGTTGACACCCATTCTGTTTTTTGTTTAATTATCTCTGCGATTGGTACTTTTGGCTTATTCTCTATTCGCGTTGGTAGTTCTGGGTGTTGTTGTGATAATGGTGAGACAAAACTCATGTGTTGTGGGACATTATTCACATATGAGAACAAAGCATTACTCATTTTATCTTCTTATTATCATTTAAACATTTTATATTCATCTTCATTATCATACTCTATAATAAATCCTTGTTTCTCATAAAATATTACTAAAAAATCTGTATTCTCTTTATTTTTATCAACAAATAAGAATATATTATTGTCAAGTATATATCTTGCTTTATCTAACAGTTTAGTTGCAATACCTTTATTTCTAAATTTTACATCAACACATAATTGATTTAAATAATTATCATTGCTAATACCTAAAAAACCAAAAATTTTATTATTAATTTTGTATAAAATAGCCTTTTCATATGTATTTATACGATTTTCTGTAAAATTTTGGATTATCAATTTATTACATCTATTTAACTCACAATTAGTCAAATCTTTAATATATTTTACTATTATCATATTAATTATTCATTATAAAAAATATAAAACATACAATGAGATTTTTTTGAGATTTTTTTGAGATTTTTTTGAGATTTTTTTGAGATTTTTAAACAATACTGTATTTTCGACAGATAAATCGTGTCATATGACGGCAATCACATTTGCACTTGCGAAGACCCGATGAATCCTTATTGGATATTCGTGGGTCCGCATGATCCATAGGAAGCTCAGTCCAAGGAGACAGAGTTTCAGGTTTGTTGTTTTTGTGAGCTGCACAACAATTGCAGTTAGATAGGCGAGAAATCTCAGCCTCGGGAGTAGAGTTGGTGGGGACTAATTTGAATTCGTACATCATAACCATTTGTGTATATAGATAATAAAAATAATCGTATATCAATTTTATATAAAAATGTAACAAATTTATTCTAATATAATTTTAAAATTGTTATTATAATTTGCAATATGTTCTGTAGGAATTTTTTCAAATGATACAAGTGATAAGTTAAAATTATATTTATCTATCATATTATTATCAGTTAAATACTTGATTCTTTCATCATTTGTCATTTTGGCAACAATTAAAGCTTTTTCTTTATTTATGCAAGTAGAAATTTTAGGAATATTATCACTTCTATCTCCAAATATAGCTTTAAATTCTAAATCAATCTTAGGATCATCATATCCTCTTTTTTTTAATTCTTTGAACTGCATATTATAAATTAATACATTTTTATCTACTAATTGAAGAAAATCATTATCATTTGTAATTATTATAATATTTTTAATTGCATAATCCTTGATATTTTTTTGTGTAATATATACAATATCATCACCTTCCAATCTGTCTGAAGAAATATTTTTAATACCTAATTTCTTAATATATTCAGCAAAAATTGTGAAAATTTTTTTATTAAAGTTATTTTTTTGAGTTCTCGTTGATTTATATTTATCATAAAAATCATTTCGCCAAATATCACTTCTTACACAATCATTGCACAATATAATATTATCAATTGATGTTTTCCACAACTTACAAATTTTTTTTAAATCGTTATTAATATGCTTATAAAATGCATTCATAAATATAACGTTATCTACGATATCTTCGATTGAAACTTCTATTTTCTGAAAACTGAACCATCTATAAGTTGCAAAATATCTATGGAAAATATAATAACTACAATCAATCAAAACAATATTATTATTTTTATTTAAACTTATGATATTCATTAATTTAATTATTAATATGTGTTTAATATTTAAATAAGTTAAGATATCAATTTTTGATTTTGTCGCTGTCTATTTTTTTTTGGAAGATTATCCTTAATATTTTCGAACCATTTTCTTGCTTCTACCATTATATCTTTCATTTTTATTTGATCTTTTTTGAGATCCTGCCATTCTGCTCTTACTGAATTAAAATCCCCTTTATTATCATTACTTAAATCATTTTTAATAAAGTATAGGCGATATTTAATATATATATTATAATCTGTTGGTAAACATAAGCTTTTTTCTTTATAAATATTATTAGTATTTTCAACTTCATTAATAAGAGGTTCCTCTTTTGTAATTTTAACAATTGAATCTTTTCTGATCCAAACTTTTTTTGTATTTTTTAATTCAACAATCCAAATATTTTTATCATATCCTTCCATTGCAGAATTAATATCATAACCTTCTGCAGACAATCCGAAATGTAATGGAGAATTTTCTTTACCAGTATAGTACATTTTAGGACAGTTAATGCAAGATGTTTTAAGAGACATTCTATTATCAAATATTATATAATCATAATTAATCAATTTTTATATAATTAAAGTCTTACATTTGTTCTTCAAAAATTAAAAAATGATAAAATGTATATACAACTTAATTATTTTAGAAATCTATTTGTTAATAATGTCATTTATTGATAACGTAAATATCAAATTTGAAGAAATTATTAATAATAACATTAAATATAATAGTCAAATTATTATTGATATAACTTATCTCGAATCAAATGTTATATCATTATACAAAAAAAAAAAATATAACTTAGAATTTGATAAAAATTTAGATGACATTTTTATAAAATTTAAAGAAAAATATATAAAATATAAAAATGAAATTACAAATCTTGCAAATTCAATTAAAATAGAGTATAATAAGCTTCTTAATATATACCAATCTAATCATATTGAGTTAATAAATACATATACATATAGAATTGAATAGTTTTTTTTTATAATATCTTAAATTAAAAGCAAAATTTAAATATGTTTGATATAATTACTGTTTTGATATTTATATGGATTATTATATTATTTATAATAATATCAAAAATTTTTGTTATTGTTATATTTGGATTTATTGACCAAACTGTTTTAAAGGATCTAAAAGATTATACAATTGGTTATGATTCAGTTATTGCATACCCCTTTTGTTTACTATATGATTTTGCGACATTATCAATTTGGATGAGTTTTTATGGTATTGTTTTTGGCATGATATCAATTCTTATAATTATTTTATTTATTATATGGAATATTATAAGAAATATATTTGTTTTAAAAGCTATGGCTAAGTGGTGGCCATTTAAACCATTGGATAAAATTTTCAAGGTAATCACACGAAAACTTTCATTTGAAGAAGTATTTAAAGGATATGCTAAAAAATTAGAGAAACATTTGCCAGGGGCAGAGGAGGCTGCGAAACTTGACGCCCAGAGACAAGAACAGGCACGGGCAGATGAAAAGAAAAAGACACAAAACCCTAAAATAGCTAAATTTACTAATAAAAAAAAACCAGATGAAAAGAAAACAATTGAAACATTTATTACAAATGATAATGATAAGTCTGAATATATGGATAATTATTACTATTATGATTTAGAAAAAAAATATAAAACAGGTGACAATTATTATATAAATGCCTATAAAAATTATCAAAATAGTAAAGAAGCTTTATTATATAAAAAATATAAAGTTATAACACCAGATATGAGTGATGATGAAATAACATCAGCAATTTTAGATAACAATACCCTTCAAGTAGAAATAAATACTACTGCTTCTGTAGAAAATTTAAATAGAATATAATAATTGTAAGTATATATATATTAGATAAGAATAGAGTAAAAATATGAATTATATAAATATTATATCAAATATTACAATATTTGATTATATCAAATATTTTACAATATTATTAATTTTATTTATAGTGTTTATATATATATATTGGAATCTTACACAATACAAAATAATACAATATTATTATTTTTCGATACATAATAAATTATATGAAGTTCTTAATGAAAAAAATGATTATTATAATATCTTATTTGTATTTACTTTTGTATTTATAATAATTATAATAACAACAGTTTTATATTGGACAATTTTGTATAATACTGCTAAAAAAAAATCAAATTGTGCTGAAATAATGACAATAATTGAAGAAAATGCTGTAAGTAAAACACCATATGTTTATAGTTTTGCTATTATTGATAAAAATAATATTGAAGATAAGTTATCATATTATCTAATGAAAATAAGTTATGATTTTATATCTCGACATACTAAAATAGAATATGCAAGAGATTTAAATGGGGAAAATAAATTATTTGATAATTTGCGTCTTGCTTATAATCGCAAATTATTTCTTCATAGTCACGAAGGCAAATTAGATAATGATGATAAAGTTTTCGCAAAAAACGGAGAAGGAATTAAAATACAGCAAAAAATAATGTCTATTATTACATATGATATTACTATAGAAAATTATAATGATATAATAAATGATATTGATATTAAAATTATTAATATTTTTAGAGATTTAAATATTGATTCTTATGATGATTTTATTTATACTAAATTTACTGATAATTTACAAATACATAAAGTAAGTATAGATAATTTACATAATTTAGAACCAGATAATATAAAAGAAATTAATAAAAATTTAGATTTAATTAAACAAGAAATAGAGGGTTTATTCAATCAGTTACTAGATTATTTGGGATTACAATTAAATTATCCTTTAGATTCTATTGACAATTTTTTTGCAATGAAAGAAAAAGCTGTTACAAATGATAGTAATGTATTCGGCTATTTTGATTTGCAAACTATGGAAATCAAAACAATTGATTATGTTAATATAAATGATTTTAATAATGATTTTTTCAAAATTGTTTGTATTGATAAATATAATAATATTTATAAAACATATACATCAATGAAATTATTAGATTTTACAAGATATTTTGCAAATGTCAATATTTCACCATCTGAAAATTATGAAGCTTTATATAGCGACACAATTATATATAATATATTATATGCTAATAAAAATAAAGATAAAATATCATTATAAAAGTAGATTATAATGAGTAATAATAATGTTATATATTCAGTTTCAGATATGCAAGAAATGTTTATAATGCAATCGGAAGCATATGCACAATATGTATTTTATACACTTTCGTTAGTTAAATCTACAACATTTTCTCTATCAAGCTATCAACATTTATTAAATATGCTATTCATTATTATTATGTTTATTATAATATACGTATTATATCGCGATATCATATTTAGAGATGCTAATAATTTTAAACGCTGTAAAAATATTATTGATACAATAGCTGTTAATGAAAATTATGATAAAAAATTCGTATATAAAATTTATGTTATACTTAATAAAGAAACAAAGGATATTCTCAAAAATTATATATTTTACATCGAATATGATTTTCCTAATAACAAAACAAATGTTGTATATAATAATAATATTGATCATGATTATTTAACAACTAATAATTTTGAAAATGCTTTTGTATATTTTGATTTAAAAACATTAAATCATAATTATTTAACTTATAGAAAAAATATGCCACCGTATAATTATATTAATAAAAAAATATTAACAAATGGTGAATTTAAATATATACCAGTATCACATGATAAATCAAAAATACATACTGATGAATTTGCAAAAAAATTAGCTAATTTTGTTAAAAAATTTGGTTTTGACAAATACGATGTTGATCTATATCCTATCTTTGATATAATAAACGCAGTAGAATATAAACGCAATAATATTGTTATATAAATACAGCTTCAATGGCCTTTTTCAAATCATCAACTTTATCTTCATTTTTAATTTTTGGATAATCTATAAAAAATTCTATATACATATTACCGTAATCCTTACCATTTTTTTTAGGCATACCTTTACCTGGTATTAAATATTTTTTTCCATTTGATAATACACCTAATGTATTTGTATTTAATTCTATTTTTTCTTTAAAATAAGGAATAGTAATACTTTCACCAATAATAGAATTTGTGAAAGATATGTTTTTTTTGTAATATAAATCTTCACCTTTTCTCTCAAAATGCTTATGATTTTGTATTTTAATACCAATAACTAAATCACCAGGCTTAACGTTATTTTTTTTAGGTTGCTCACCCATCTCTGGAAAAGCTGTCTTATAACTTTCATCAACACCTTTGGGTATTATTAGTGTTGCTCTTTTATCTTTATTGAAACTTCCTTTACCACTACATATTTTACATCCAGATTTACCTTGTATAATAAAACCGTCTCCATCACATTTATTGCATGATGACTGAAAAACAGTTTGCATTATACCCATACTATGTATTCTGTTTATAATACCTTTTCCATCACATACAGGACAACACATATTACATTCTGTACAAAATTTTTGTATAGTTATATTAAGTTCTTTTTTTACACCTTCATATACTTCATCTAGTGTTAAGTTAAAATTTTTTTCAATCGATGCTGCTTTTTTGGGTTCATTTCTATCGTTACCTCGTCTTCCAAAACCTCCTAAGAAATCTTCTTCAAAATTATTACGACCATGACTTCTAAATAAAGCTTCGAAAATATCATTAGGATTTCTCATACCTGCACCACCACTATTATATTGTTCATCACCACCACTCATATCGTATTTTTGTTTTTCTTCTTCATTATTTAAAACATTATATGCATTTGATATTTCTTTAAATTTTTTTTCAGCATCTTCGCTTTTATTTCTATCTGGGTGGTAATTAAAAGCTAATTTTTTATAGGATTTTTTAATTTCTTCATGTGAAGCATTTTTTTCAACACCAAGTATATTATATAATTCAAAATTTCCCATTTTATATTTTAACTTATTAATATATCTTTTATATAATGATTTTGAGTACATAATTTTAATTTTTTAAATATTTTTTAAAAGTTGATATTATTTAGTTAAACTTTAAATTATGTACTCATTTTTAAATAAAGAATTAAATTATATATATTTAATATAATTAATATGATATCAAGTGATATTAAAAAAAGAATAGATGAAACTAATAGAATTAGAGAAAAATATCCAGAACGCATCCCAATAATTGTTAGAAAAGCCACTTGTTGTAATTTAAATGATATAGATAAAAGTAAATATCTGGCCTTAGTTGATATGACATTAAGTCAATTTATAGTTATAATAAGAAAGCGTGTAAAAATTGAATCTGATAAAGCGATATTTGTTTTTATAAATAATGTTCTTCCACCACTTTCAGCATCAATGATATATCTATATGAAAATATGAAAAGTCAAGATGGTTTTCTATATATTTATTACAATTGTGAATCTACGTTCGGAATAAATATGTTAGGTTATTATTAAAATATGATAATTCATCTTAAGAAAAAATATGCAGAATTGTTAAAAATCGGTAAAATCAAGAAAAAATCCAAAATGAAATGCTCTATTTGCAATAAAGTTGGGCACAATAAGAGAACGTGTAAGAAGATGTCTAAAAATGTTTTGATAGTATCAAAAAATAAAGATAATACTTATATAAATGTTTCAACATTGGTAAATATAGATACACCTATATTACATCCCATGGATAGAAATGAGCGTGTAAATATATTAAAAGAACATTTAGCACGTTCAACGGTTAAGCATGAAGAGCAAGTTATGAAACTTGCTACACTAAAAGAAGCACATATATATTGTGTTATTTACGGTGTATCATCACAGAAATTTGGACCCTTGCTTGAAAAGTTCATAAGGATAAAGTTCAACTACGTCAAAAATAAAGCTGGAGATTGCACAGGTGATTGTTTTAAGGACGGAAAGAATTCGGAAGTTAAAGTATCACTTGGTGGGGTAAATCATAATAAATTCAATTTCGTTCAGATTAGACCATCGCACAAATGTGATACTTATATACTTACAGCATACCATCTTTCAAATGAAAATGTAGAATCAGAAGGAGAGTTATATGTCTTTAAAGTTCCTAAAATAGATATAATAAAAATGATTATGTCTTATGGTGGATATGCACATGGAACTATCAAGGAACATGGAAAAAAATCTATTGATTCTTTGAACAATGAAAATATAATAAAAGAATATGATCTCCGCTCAACCATAAATGATAACTGTTGGAATGCGCTAATGGAGTTTAGAGTTCCTGAAACTGCTCTTTAATGATAAGTTTCGCTATATATTCTAACGAGTTCCCCCCTTCCCATAGAGTTCTGTCTTGCTGTATTAAGGCTCGATGTATAATCAAGTGTTTTAAAATTTTCAATAAGTGTATTTTTATTTATTTTTGATTTAATCCAGTGCCAACTTTTAGGGCGTAGTATTTCAAGCCCTGTATCTACTATTTCACCACACTTCCCTCCGTAAGCACGCATCGCAAAGTCTGCTCCATCTGGGGGAGTAGGTTGATTGTTCACATCTTTAGGACCAAAGCCTAAGAAATCCCAATCATCGTGTGTTGTGGAAAGTTTAATAATAGAGCGTTTAGTCTCTTTTTTTTCCCATATTTGGAAACAACACTTAACCATCATGGGTGGAGTAAAAGAACAGGGTTTTGTTGGGATTTCTTCATCAAATACAAGGTGAAAATAAGCATTTATTTTATTATGAATACTTACACGACGAAATGTTCGTGGAATAATGAAAGCGATTACATCTGCCCATTTTGATGCATGATTGAAAAACTTAATTGCAAGTGAACTTACTTTCCCAAATGGAGGATTACCAACAACAAGAATCTTACCTACATCACTGGGTGGGGTGTAAGTAAGAAAGTCCTGTTTGGTAATATCCTTATGTTCTGGTGAAATATCTATCCCAAGTTTCTTATCTACTGGGATTCTCGTAAAGAAACTACCGTTTCCTGCACTTGGTTCGATCACCATTCCCCAATCAGACCATTTATATAGAGAACCAATTCTTAATAAACATTTTTCTGAGACTTTTGGTATTGTATAGAACTTATCAAGTCCTGCTTCGCGAACAAATTCTGTTGTTGTAGTCATTTAGTTGTGATATATTAGTCACATTAGTAGAATCAATTTTTATTAAAACAGTATTTATTTTTTATAAATTTATTTTTGGGATAAATATGTTCGGTTATGATTTAAAAATGATACAATGATGTATTTATAAAACTATCAACCAAACAACCAAACAGAGCTAAGAAAGACAATCCAAAACACAACAATAGTTTATTCGAAAACTTCACTACAAAGAATGTTATCTATCGCCGGAAACAACGGAGAAAAGTACGATATTTTCAAAATCAAAAAAATCAAAAAAATAAATCGCAGAACCTATGCGAAAATGTATATCATCACTGAAGATGAAGACACCTCGGATATTGAAAACATATGTGATATATCATATGATCATTATGACCCGTATGATTACGACACCTTTGCCGACCTTGATTAGTAACTCAATAACTCTTTATAACCTCCTATAAATTTACCATCTTTAAATATCATAGGAAAGTGTATGTATTTTATCTTTGTATGTTTTTGTATTTTTTTATAAAATTCATCTCTCTCTCTTAAAGAAATAATATTATTATCACAATTTATAACTTTATATTTTTCTTTTATTTTTATACATACCATTTTACAATATTTACAATTTGATATTGAGTAAATTGTATAACCCTTTTTATTAGGAGGAATAAAACGAACTGACATATTTTACTTACTTCTATAAAAGTTATTTATTTTTTATTAGCACTCCAGTTATTGGCAGCTTTTTTGAATGCTTCTTGGTGTGTTATTTTAGGATTGGCACCTTTTAACTTTTTAATTTCAGATTTCATATATAAATTATATTTCGTAGGTTTTCTTTTACGACCACCTCCATTTTGTGAATCACAATTACAATTGTTGCCCCCACTAGTAGGCATTTATACTTTCTTTTTATACTTAACGACAATATTATATTTTGTATATCATATTCTTTAGAAATTCCATTATACATTTATGTTTTATTCTTCGCAATTAATTAGATCCAATATGAATGAAGTCTTTGATATCTAATTTCTTAAGAATTTCATTGAATTTTTAAATTATCATTAGTTTTACCCCCTCCCTCCATTATTTTTTTATGTTTTTTACTTTTAATATGCCTATATAAATGATAATCTCTAAAACACACATATGATATTCCACAATCACAATGTAATAGATTTATTACTTTTTTTTCATTATATTCTTCTTTCGCTTTTTCTTTGTATTTTTTTTGCACTTCTAAAGTTTTATTTCTACAATTATTACAATATAAATAATATATTTTTTCTTTTTTGTTTTTAAATGAAAATTCACTAAAATCTTTATTATTATGACATTTAGTACATTCCATTATAGTTAATTGGTTATAAAATTGTAAATTAATATAATAGTTATCAATTTTTTATAGATATAGTTTTACAATATTATTATCAAAAACTGTATATTATAAAATATATATAAAGTGAATATATTAATTAATAATAAACTATGAGAGAATTTTTATTATTAGCTTTATTTTATGCAGTTGAATTGCTAAAATTTCATAATAATTTTGTTAATTTAAAAAGATATAATATTTTAAACGATAAATTATTTTTAATGAATGCATCAATAGCAAATTTATATAAAAATAAAAATATAACAAAATTTTAATACATCGATAAATTTAATGTTCTATTAAATTAAGCAAATATTTACACATCTTTTTTTATAAACAAATAGCAAATTTTTTCTTCATTTATAAAAAAAGTAAAAAAATAAAATATAAAATATAAAATACACAGTATATATTACATAATTTTTATCCATCTTATTTATTCTTCATCATGTGACATTTATTAATATTACTTTTTCGCGATAGCCTTTCTACCTTGTTTTTTATTTTGTGTATCAATAGGCTTATCTTCATCTTTCACCTTATTTTCTACAATAATTTCATTCTTTTCAACTTCAACTTCAACTTCAACTTCAGGAACATCATTTTTATTAGCAACATTTTCATTTGCGTTCTTATTCTCTCTCCAGATCTTTGCAATCTCAGAGAAGATCTGAGTTTTGTCAAGATCGGTATTAGCATCTTTAATTTTAGAATACTGCTCTTTAACAAAGATATTGTATTCTGAAGGAGCACGCTTTTCCTTAACATTACCATCTTTATCAATACCCTTCTTTTGTTTAGTCTTAGCAATCTTAACCCCCTTAGTATTTTCTTTAAAGTCCTTCCAAAATTCCTTGATATACTCATCAATTTCCTTCTTAGTATTGAGAGTTTCGGGCATTTTATTGATATAGACCTTGAAGAGAGTATTGGCGTCAGTAGTCATTTTGTATATGATTTGTTGTAATTTATTTACGATTACTTTGAATTTTCAGATACTACTAATTAGATCCGAGGAAGCTTTCCCTTGTTAGAGGTTAAGTATAAAAATAATATATGTAATCAATTTTTATTTTTTTATAAATTTATTCTAAAATAAAAATTGATTAAATATTTTAAAAATGTTAATATTATATCAACTATGTCTGATATTGTTTTCAATCATGATTTATCATGGTATATTTGGAAATTCATTTCATTTAATGATGTTAAAAAAACATCATTAGTATCTAAAAACTTTGCAAATTTATATAATTCTACTTCATTTAATGATTTATTAAAATTAAAATATTATGAACTAAATGATAGTAAAAAATATTGTATTTTTGCTATGAATAATATTGCAAAAAAATATAAATATAAAAAAACCCAATTATTTCAAGATATATTACTTGATAATTATGTTAAAAATTTCAAATTAAATAATGTTATTGATTCGGAATACTTTATATTATTATACGATACAATTGAATTTATATTTCATGGAATTAATAGAAATTTTGCAAAAATATCTAATAAAATTAGCGAATGTCTTAGAATATATCCAAATATATATTTAGACACTGAAGCTTACGTACAAATTTTACAATTTATCATAAATATTGGAAAAAATGAATTAGTTGTAAATAATAATATATATATCAGACCAATTTTAAAATTTTATTCATCAAATACAGAATCTATTACAAAGATATCTATATTTTCACACATATTTATTATTACTGATTATATTAAAACAAATGCTAAAAATAAAAACCTTATTGATGCACGAAAAATCAAAGGTATTGAGTTGATAAATCAATTAAAAAAAAAAGAAATGCAAAAACTTTGTCCAAAATATTTTATAAATAAGGTTAGTGATATTTATAAATAAATTTATTTAAATGGTATGTTTTTTTCATTGAAAATAAAAAATTGATATTTAAGAATTTGATTTATTAATATATTAACAATACTAATGTTTGAATCAAATAATTGCTGGGATATTCTCGATACTTATTTTCAAAAAGGGGGGTCGCCAGAATCTTCTAATCCATTGGTAAAACATCAAATAGATAGCTACAATAAATTTATTGATAATACATTAGGACAGATTATTACTGGTTTTAACCCAATTAAAGTTAAAGTATCTAATCCTAAAAATGATTTTGGTTCAGATAATACATACTGTATTTCTATTAACATTTCACAACCTAGTTTAACAAAACCTCGATATCAATTACCAGATGGAACGCAAAATATTATGACACCATATATAGCAAGAATGAATAATATGTCTTATTCTAGTAGTATTTATGTCAATGTTCATGTTGTAACAGAAGTTACGAATAAAAATGGTATGACTGAAAAATTTGATAAGACTGTTAATAACATTTATATTGGAAAAATACCAATAATGGTTAAATCTAAGCTATGTGTTTCAAGTCAAATTCCAGGAATTTGTGAAGAAAATAATAACGAATGTATTTATGATTTTGGTGGCTACTTTATTATTAACGGTAATGAAAAAGTTCTTATTTCCCAGGATAGAATAAATGAAAATAAGACTCTTGTATTTAAACCCAATAATAATACTGAAGGACTTTACGCTGAAATCCGCTCTATTAATGATTCTACATATTTGCCACCTAAGACAACATGTCTTAATATGAGTGGTAAATTGAATCATATGGGTCGTATTATTAGAATCAATACATCATTTCTGCGTTCTGAAGTTCCTGTATTTGTAATATTTAGAGCTCTTGGTATCCTTAGTGATAAGGAGATCATATATCATATTGTATATGATATAGATCAAGAGAAAAATGAAAGAATCATTAATGAATTGATGGCTTGTTGCGAAGATGCATGTGATATTACAACTCAAGAGCAAGCTGAAAATGTATTGATTAAAACAATGATAGGAGCCAATAAAAACAATGAACATTCGGATAATAGAGACCTATTGCATAATAATCTATCAAATGACTTTCTTCCTCATGTTGGTAAAAGTTACAGAAGAAAAGCGTTATATGTTGGATATATTATTCGTAAAATGATCCGTATATATCTCGGATACGATAAGTATGATAATCGCGACTCATATATTAACAAAAGGGTTGATACACCTGGTATTCTTATGTCAAATTTGTTCAGACAATGTTATGGTAAAATGACAAAAGAACTTAAATCCGCAATTGAAAAAGAACTAGGTTTATGGAGAGGTAATAGTAATACTCCGATTTCTAACATTATCTCCGATATTAGTATCAATAGATTCTTCAAACAGTCATTGCTTGAATCTTGGATTAAATATTCATTATCTACTGGTAATTGGGGTATAAAAAGCATGGGTACATTTCAAAATATCAAGCAAGGTGTGTCTCAAGTGCTAAATAGAATGTCATATGCGAGTACCCTGTCTCATATGCGCAGAATTAATACTGCTATGGAAAAAAATGGAAAACTAGTTCAACCAAGAAAATTAGATAATTCGCAAATTGGAATGATTTGTCCTGCAGAAACACCAGAAGGTAGTTCTGTTGGACTTGTTAAAAATATGGCACTTAGTACAAATATTTCAATTTCAATGAATAGTACTCATATTAGAAGAGTATTAATAGAATTAGAAACAGTAATATATGATGATAATTTAGAAGATACTAAATCCGCAATTGAATTTCTAAAACAAATGGGTAATGAAAATAATGTTTATATTATGGTTAATGGTGATATAATAGGATATCATCAAAAACCAAATGAATTATATAATAAACTTAAACATTTTAAAAGAAGTGGAATTATCCATCCCATGACATCTATTGTTTGGAATATTCAACGCTCTAATATAATAATTAGTACTGAAGCAGGGCGTATGTATAGACCACTTTATATAGTTGATAATGATAAAGATACAAATAAAAGGATCCTACGAATTGATCGCATACTTAAAAGAAAAAATATTACATGGAATGAATATATCAAAGATAGATACTTCAATTATTTTATTGTACCAAATGAAAACATTGAAGATAGTGAAGATCCAGAAAGTTATTTAGATGAAGAAGGATTTATCGAATATATGGATTGTGATGAAGTTAATAATTCAATGATTGCTACTTTTCCTTGTGAACTAAGTGAAGGTATTAAAGGAACCGCTCTTCCACCTTACTATACACATTGTGAAATTCATCCTAGTTTGATTAATGGTATTCTTGGAGTCAACATCCCATTTAGTGATCATAATCAATCCCCTCGAAATTGCTATCAATGTGCTATGGGTAAACAGGCACTAGGTATTTATGCGAGTAATTTCAACAAAAGAATTGATACAATGGGTAATATTTTAAATTATCCTCAAAAATCTCTTGTATATACAAAACTGTCAAAATATACAATGGCTCATAAATTACCATCTGGTGTAAATGCTATTGTAGCAATTATGACACATACAGGATTTAATCAAGAAGATAGTATTATGATTAATCAATCAGCACTCGATAGAGGTTTATTTACGAGCACTTACTATAAAGCTGTTAGAGATGTTTGCAATAAAAATCACAGTACGGGCGAAGAAGAAATTTTCACTAACCCTGAAAATAAATCTTCAAAAAAACCATATTCATATTCTAAACTAAATAGTGATGGATTTGTAGATAAAAATACTTATGTTAATGGTAATGATGTATTAGTGGGTAAAGTAATGCCTAAAAAAGTAAATGGTGTAATCACTTATAATGATAATAGTCTTGTTATGAAAGCAAATGACGACGGATATGTTGATATGAATTATAATGGAATTAATAGTGATGGATACAAATTCTGCAAAGTTAAAATTCGTAAAAATAGAAAGCCCGAAATAGGTGACAAATGCGCAAGTTGTAGTGCACAAAAAGGTACTATTGGGATGACATACAAACATCAGGATATGCCATTTTCTAAAGATGGTATTGTCCCTGATATTATAATGAATCCTCATGCTATTCCATCGCGAATGACAATTGCACAGTTAATGGAATGTATTATGGGTAAAGCAGGGTGTCATATTGGATCATATGGTGATTCAACACCATATAATGATTGTTCTGTAGAAGATATTGCGAAAGTATTACAACAGTCAGGAATGGAAAGATATGGAAATGAAATTCTATATAATGGTAGAACAGGCGAACAAATAAAAACTGAAATATTTATTGGACCAACCTATTATCAACGCCTTAAACATATGGTTACTGATAAAGTTCATTCAAGAGGATCAAATGGACCTATTGTTATGTTAACAAGACAACCAAGCGAAGGTCGTGCTCGTTCTGGTGGCTTAAGATTGGGTGAAATGGAAAGAGATTGTTTCATTGCACATGGAACAGCTAATTTCTTGGCAGAAAGAATGTTACACGTATCAGACAATTATCGTATATTTGTATGTAAATATTGTGGAATGCAAGCAAACGTTAATACAGATAAAAATATTTATAACTGTAAAAACTGCAAAAATAATACTGATATAGCACAAGTTAGAATGCCATATGCATTTAAATTGCTTAATCAAGAATTATATACTATGAATATTATGATGAGATATATTTGTAATTAATTGTATATTTATTATATTTATTATATTTATTATATTTACTCTTTTTTTAAATATATTTAAAAATTTATTAGAATTATTAATTAATTATGTTAAGTAATTTAGACATATTAACAGATGATAATATGGATATGATTTTAGGTTTTGTTGTTGATAGTGTTGAAAACGAATTAGAATTATTAGAAACAAAGTTTAGAAGTTTGAATAAATTAATAGAGTTATTATCTATTAAAAAAATCGAAGATGACAACGAAGATATTAAAATATATTATATTACATATTCATCAATATCATATTGTATTAAAAATTATTTGTTTTCAAGATTTATTGATTATTGCCCTGTTATATTTATAATTTTTTTTCGAGGTTTTCATGTTATTAGTGATATTATGTTTAATCCAACCTATTTTGATATTCTTACACAAGCCAATTTATCAATACATATTACCAAAAACTTTTATCATTGTTCTTTTGAAGGATTAGGATATATACCTCATAAAAAACTTAAAAAATATATAGGTATTATCCCATATACTGGTATAAACTATTATGAGATATATTTGAGAAGTTAAATAATTATATTTAATTATAAATAGTAATGGAGAGTATAAAATCATTTAAAGAATCTCTGTCACCAAATTTAAGTAATATTGATTTAAAAAATAAAAAGGAATATTTATATAAATTTTTTAAAAAAGAAGATTTAAAAATTAAAAAGTACGGAAATTTTGAATTTTTTATTATACCTTCTCAATATTATATTTGGAAAGGAATTAATTCAAATAGTGAAAAAAATAAAAATATTGATATTGAAAAAAAAGATACTAATGAAATATTAAAATATTTATCATCCTATTTTTTTGCAGATAAAGAGACGGCAGCAAGTTATGGAACTAGTAAAAAGAATAATGATGATTGTGTAGATTTACAATTTAAAATAATAAAAGATATTGTTTTATTAGATATAAGTAGTTTAAATACAATAATTGCTTTATTTAAATACTTTAAAAATCTTAATATTGAAGATTTGGATGATAATCCTTATTTATTAAATGATTATAATGTAGAGAAAAAAGGTTGGATTGAATCTACTATAAGGCAAAAAAAATATCCAACTGAAAAAGAATTTTTTGAAAAAAGATGGAAAGTTGGTATTACAGAATTAATAACACAAACTCTTGGTAATTATGACCCTAAAAGAGATTCAACAGGTAAAATAGGATCACCTAATACACCCACAAGAGTAGAAAGAAAATCAAAAGAATTTTCTGATAGTGAATTAGTAAAATTAATATGTAGTATAAATAAAATAGATTTTAATGGATGGATTTATTTCAAAAATGATACAGGTGATATTGATTATTTTCACGATGAAATTATGATATGTAAACCACATGGTTATATAGAATATATTGATTATCATAAAATATAAATAATTACAAAATTAATATCAATTGAGTTTAAGTTTGTATTTTCTAAGTATTTAATAATAGTTTATTTATATTTTACTCCTTACGTTCTTTAATTATAAAAATTAATTAACTTAAAAGTTGTAGTAAAATAGATTATGACGAAATATAAATTTATATACGTACGTTTAATTATTGACAAAAATATTAAAATTTATAAAAAGGAAAAATCAAATAAATTATATTGTAAAAATAAGATTAATACTAAAAATGGTAAAAAAACTTGTATGATTTCACTTAATAATTATAAAAAAAAAAGAGAAAAAATACTGTTATTAAAAAAAAATAAAACTAATAAAACTAATAAAACTAATAAAACTAATAAAACTAATAAAACTAATAAAACTAATAAAACTAATAAAACTAATTTGTTGCAACGTC
>MDTF01012659.1_pt1 | contig 44697 bp, 40 predicted proteins | sample 811191 | NCBI WGS metagenome assembly MDTF01 (sample SAMN05326649, study PRJNA326480) | marine metagenome | isolation source: seawater | place: Southern Ocean | collected 2011 | reverse complement strand
AGAACTCAATAAGTATTAAGGCCAACTCTATATACAGATCCTTGTATATATACTGATATGTTAGGTACTTTATATGCAAAAGGGGTGTAAGGCCTTTGCAGATATTTCTACCTTAAAGTGGTAACATATAAGTGCCCTATTCGAGGCGCGAAGCGCCGAGACCTTGAGATCAGGGCACGGGATGATCCTACTTGACCTCTTCTCCCATAAAGTCTATGTTCCAAATAACTTCATCTAAGCGCCAAGATAAGCTGAAGCAAACATTATGAGCGTTTGCTATGAAACACTATATACAACATCATTTTTGTTAGTATATAAGCCTTACCAGAGGTCTAAGTGTGTCGTCAGTGTGTCGTCGGTATTTGAAGGAATAAACTAAATGGTCTTATTTGAGGCTATAATAGTGTCGCGGGGTGGAGCAGTCTGGTAGCTCGTCAGGCTCATAACCTGAAGGTCGTAGGTTCAAATCCTACCCCCGCAACCAATTATTTTATTATATATTTTTTCAAAACTCGTTTCATCCGATGGAAATCCAAGGTAATTTTTTTTAAAATTCATATAAGAATTTTTATCAATATTCAGTCTGGAAATAACATCTTCTAATTTAATATTCTTATCCATATTAATTGCACTTGTATTAAAATACTTTGTTAAATATTGAATGTTTCTTCTATTATGATAAGTGAAATTAAATTGATCTAAAAATAAAATTGGTTTATCAAAAAAAATACCAATCGATAATGCAGAAGATGAAAAAGTCATAACTCCATTACTATTTTTTATTAAATCAATCTTATTTTTACTTGATACATGACCAGTTTTTATTGCATTAAGGCAATCACTTGTTGTTCTTGGGTGTGGAATGATAATTATTTGTGATTTAGTCAAGTTATAAAAGTTATTTAAAAACTTATTTAATGGCCCATACCAATCATCAAAACTACACGGGATCTCAGGAGGAAATCTTGCATCAGCAAAAAAACCGTCCGGGTGTGAATAAGGAGTCTCTAGTAAAACATAGTAATCATTAGGTAAATTAATCTCTTTATTTTTATTTCTATTCCACAAAATAATAGAATCATAATCATATGAAGGTACTTTATAAAATTCATCAGATGTGTTAATTGAAGTATCTCTATTTATAAATTTAATTTTTGGTCTAAAATTATCTATTCTATAGTTCTTAATTATATCAAAAATTTTGCCTATTGCTGCATATGGATGATATATACTATTATATATTATTTCTTTTTTTGTAAGTGTTGGAATGGGTAATCCTCCAGACAATACAGCATAGTAAATTATTTTTTGATTATTTAAAAAATTAAATATTTTTTGTGAGGTTAAAGTTGATCTTGAAATAAGAGAAAATATTATTGAGTTCTTGTGTTTTGATATTTCTTTTTTGAAATTTGAAAAATTATATATCAATTTATGATTATTAATTTTTAATAAATTTTGATTATTGTAATTTTTAAAATAATTTTTTCTAGTTAGCGGAATTATATTTAAATAATGAACTTGATAGTTTTTATTCTTATAATAAGCAGCGCCAATTTTATGAAAGTCATTACTAGTGAATTTTGTTTCAATAATAAAAATTATATTTCTTATGGTCATTAAATCTATATCATTTATATTGAAGAGAGTTTTTGATATTTATTAAAATTTAAATAATGGTATCATTATATATTATATATTATAGGTTCATTTAAATTAAATTACTAATATATTGATAAATTATTTATGCTGGGAATTTCAGGTAATATAAATTTTAAGAATAATAACTATATTAATTATAGTTATAAATCAAAAGTATTTAATAAATATATTAAATCTCAAAAAAAAATCTCTATAGATAATGTGTTAATTGATTTCGTTGATAATGAATATTATGGTAATGTTCATATTCAAAATAAATCAATGTGCTTGGTAGTCGGAAATATATTTGATTTAGAAAACAAAAAAAATATTTCTTCAAAATCTGAATATTTACTAAATATATTTAAAAATAAGGGATCAAAAGCTGCCTGTAATTTAAATGGAAACTACTTATTTTTTATAAAAGAAAATAATAATTTTTATATTGGAACAGACTCTAATTCTTATATACCTTTTTACTACTCTTTAAACAATAAACTGTTTTTATTTTCATATGACATTTCTTATGTAAAAGAAAATCATAATAATGATTTAGATTTTAATTATTATTCTATTTTTAGTAACTTGCTTTGTGGGGGCATTGGACTTGATGATAATTCAAAAATAGATTCAATTAAAAAGTTAGATTCAGGATCTTGTATTAAAGTTAACAGTACACAAATTGTTAAATTATGTGATAATAATTTTTTTTACTTACCAAAATATAAAAGTATAGATTATCACTTGGACAATGTAGAAAATGAATTAAAAAATTCGATTGAGCTTAGGACAAATAATAAAAGTGAAGTTGGAGTAGGATTAAGTGGTGGTTTAGATTCTAGAATTCTTGTAACTGCTTTAAATAAATATTCAGATTGTAAAATAAAGAGTCATACTTACGGTAAAAGTAATTTTATTGAACACAACATTGCTTTAGATATTTCTAAATTGTTACGGACTGAACATTCTAAGTTTATAGTCGAAAAAGAAGATTTTATTGAATCAATCAACAAAACAAGCTTATTATCATCTGGTGACTGTCCTTTAATGTCAGGACCCCAAATATCAGTATATGAAAATATATCAAATGTAGATGTATTAATGTTTGGTTCATTTTTAGATTACACTGCAGGTAGTAGTGGGATTAATACAGCATTAATGAAAATAAAAACTAAGAGAAAACTTTTAGAATACTATGAAGAAAAATATCTAATAAAAATAAAAAAAAATAATTTTATAAACATGTTTCAAGATGCTGCTTTTGCTAAAAAGATTTATGATTATACTTATAATAAGATTAAAGAAAATTTAGATACCATAGAAGGAGATAATATTTGTGATATAAATACTGCTTTCTATATGCGTTGTAGGGGAAAAAGATGGTATAATAATCAATTACTATTTCCACTTCTTAAACATAATGTCTCAATACCTTTTTATGATTTGAATTTTCTTAAGTCAATAAGTGAAGTTCCTACAAAATTTAGACATAATGATACTTTTAGAATTAGACTACTAAGAAAAATAAATTTAGAAAGTTCAAATATTATTTTAAGCTCTACTATGAAAAAAGCAAATATTGAATCGCCTAAGTATAATAAATTTAAGAATAATATTTTAGAAAATGAGAAGAATCTCTATAAGAATTACTTATCAAGCAACTACTCTAAAAAATTTGAATCAATCTTAAATGATGCCAACTTCTTTGAATGGATAGTAAAAAACAAAAAAATTCAGAATTTTTTTATAGACAGACTGTTGGGGAGAAATGCATCATTAACAAACAAATTACTTAATCACGATATTGTAAAAAAAATTATTTTGAATCAAATTAATGGTAAAAAAAATAATTTAAGAATTTTGCTTTTACTAACAACATATGAAAATTTTATTAATGAAATGAATAAATTATGAGAAAAAATTTAGAAAAGATCTTCAAAAAATTTTCAAAAGAAAATGATATTGAGGCATATAATATGCTTAAAAAAAGATGGGATATAAATAAACTAAATTATAATATGATTAAGGATAAAGTGATACTTGATGTGGGTTCAGGATCAGGTAGATATAGTTTGGCTTTAAATAAAATGGGAGCAAAAGAAGTTATTTCAATTGATATATTTAAGAATGAAAGAGATTTTCCGAAACAAATAAAATATATAAAGACTAATTTAAGCAAACTGCCATTTAAAGATAATACATTTGACTTTATATTTTGTAATGGCTCCTTAAGTCACTCATTAAAATGGAAAAAGGATATTTTAGAATATAAAAGAGTTTTAAAATCTAAAGGATGGATGTGGCTAAATTTATTAGGGGAAGGACCACATTGGAAACATGCAGATAATCTAAGACATAAACTTACAAAAAAGGACTCTGAAAATTTTCAAAAAGCACTTGAATTAAGGGGTTGGGAAGCTAATAAAATCTTCTTTTTATTAGATGTTTTTTTTACAGATAGAATATATTTGACTAAGAAAAAAATTAAAAGCTATCTTTTATTAGTAAAATTCAAAAATGTAAAATTTCTAAATAGAGGCTATAAAACAGATTTAAGTGAGTTAATTTTTAAAAATCCTAAATTAAAATTGAAATACGGAGAAGGAGAAATTAGATTAGTTTGTCAAAAATAAATAAAGACTCATAAAATATTTATATACTATCTTTTAATATATATTCTTTATCTTTTAACTCAAAAATATCTTTGTTTCTATGTGATTCACAAACACTCCAGAACTCCTGTTCTGTCATATCAAAATATGTTAAGTATGATTGTAGGTATTGATTTGGAAAAATATGGTCATACTCTTTAATTATTTTTTTCGCTTCTTCAGTTGAAATTTTGCCCATTTTAATATCAATACTTGCATCTGCCGTAGCTCTTCCAAAGCCAAATTTTAAATATGCAAGGTACATATGTAAAAAATACATGATATGATCTAGATGGGAAAAACTACTATTAGGACCAGATGTATTCTCATTTGATCTCAAGAGACCACATTTTTCTTCTGCTAATTTTAAGTGCATATCTTCATCCCATTTTTCAAAGTATGACCAATGTGCTGGAAATATATTTATTCTTTCTAATTCATCTTTACTAGGTAATGTTAAAAATTCTAGATCAGATTTTGAATGTTTCCCATCTATTAATTCATGAAGATCTATTCCACTATAATAAAATTTGAAGATATGGTCTAAATTAAAATTTGGTTTTTTTTCCAATTCAGTAGCTCCTCCATATTCTGACTCTGCTTCCTCACCATACATTATAAATGGAATATTCATTTTTGTAGAAATTTTAAGTGGAACAGAAAATATAGAGTATAGCCAATCAAGCTGTGGCTGACCGTATTTAATAAATGCATTTTTAGCAATTTGTTTACTAATTAATAAATTTGGAGTGATTTGTAATATATTAAATCCACTAGCCGAAAAATTACTAAGATTTTTACTTCCTATTTCTGTCGGCAATGGAGGAACTGCACACACACATAGTGGATTCATTTTAAACTCATTCTTAAGCATCCAAGCCACATAAGAACTATCTTTTCCACCACCACCTGGCACTAAGACATCAAAATCACCATTGTTTTTTCTATATTTATCACATATTTTGTGAAGCTCTAATTTTCTTGATTCCCAGTCTATAACTGATTTTTTTTTATTAGCAAAATTACAAGCTGAACAAATTTGGTTTTCATCGAAAGTTATTCTTGGTCTCGTTGAAGGTGTAAGACAACTAATGCACCTAAAAAAAGTATTATCGTTCATAAATATTAATTATAAGAGTTGGTATTTGCAGAATGTATTAGCTATGGAATAATGTGTCAAGTAAACAAAAAACGATAGAATCTATATTATATTTTAGTATTTATTATTTACTAGATATAAATGTAATTTTGTTTAAGTTAATAAGTAACTCAATTTTTTAAACATGGAAATAACTGAAAAAAGAAAAAACTATTTCTTTAAAGTATTTGCTCTTGTAGTCGGCAGTAAATTAAGACTTGCTGTAATGCCTGTCTACTTTATATTTTCTTCTATTTTAGATTTAATTAGTGTTGGATTAATAGGCTCTTATATTGGTTTTATAATTAACAAAAACTTCCTAGAGAGTGAAAACTTTTATCTTTTTCTTGATCTATGGTCTTCTTTTATAAATGTAAATAATTATATTATTTCAATTGGTATATTGTTGGTTCTTATTTTTACAATTAAGTCAATTTTATCCATATTTATACATAGGCAAATAATTAAATTTTCGCATGAAACCCAAGCCAATCTAAGACATTCATTAATGAGTTCTTATAGAAGTATGAACTATTCAGATTATTTAAAAAGAGATTCTTCCGAATATATTAATGCAGTAGGAACATTAGTAAAAAACTTTGGTGGAGGTTTAACGGCATGTATACAATGTTTTGGCGACATAATAATAACAATAGTCTTAGTTGGATTATTAATTGCAATCAGTGGAACGCACCTTTTTTTTCTTGCCTGCGCCTTGGTCATTATTATATTTTTTTATAAAGTATTTTTCTTAAATGATTTAGATCAATACGGTAAAAAATTAAATGAGTCTTATAGCCAAATGTACCAGAGTATTAGTGAATATTTTTTTGGATTTAAAGAATTAAAAATTCTAAATTCATTCGATAGCTTTGAAAAAAAGATTATTAATAGTACTAAGCAGATTGCGGTAAGTGATATAAGACAATCTTTTATTACTACAATACCAAGATTTTTACTTGAATTAATTCTTATCATTTTTATTACATCAATTATTTCTTTTGCAGTTTTAAATGAGCAAAATATTGAATTGCTTCTTCCTACTATAAGTATTTTTGCGGCTGCTTCGCTTAGACTTGTACCTATAGCATATCAATTTACAAGATATATTGGAGCATTTAAATATTCTGAAGATTCAGTTAATCGGCTCTATAAAGATTTAGAAAAAAATAATTATTACAAAGTTGAAAATCATACTAATGCTGAGCAATATAATAATGACTTTAATGAACTTGATCTAGTAAATGTAAATTTTACTTATGGTAAGCAAAAGATTTATATGCTTAAAAATATAAATCTTAAAATAACAAATGGTAAGGCTATTGCTATTAGTGGTCCATCTGGCTCTGGTAAAACAACAATTTTAAATTTAATACTTGGTCTTATAAGCCCCATAGATGGACAAATTTTTTATAACAAAAAAGATTTAAACTTAAATATAGATAATTGGAGGAATCAAGTTGCGTATATTCCACAAGAAACATTTTTAATAAATGACACTATAAGAGCAAACATAGCACTTGGAATAAATTCAGAAGAAATAGATGATTACAAAATTCAAGAATGTATTGATAAAGTCCACTTAAGAGATTTTGTAAAAAATCTTAAAAATGGAATAGAAACTAATGTTAGTGAAAGAGGGCTGTCAATATCTGGAGGTCAAAGACAAAGAATTGCCTTTGCAAGAGCTTTCTATTTTAATAGAAACATACTTATTTTAGATGAGCCAACAAGCTCAATAGACCTAGAAACAGAAAAAGAAATTATAGATTATTTAAGTGAATTAAAAGGTAGCAAAACAATAATTATTATTTCTCATAAACTTGATTCAATAAAATTTTGTGATCATGTATATGAAATAAAAGAAAATACTTTGAAAATAAAAGAAGATTAGTGAAATCTATTATGAATATTTTTTTAGAGAATAAATAATTAAAAGTAAATAAGTAAAGAATAAGATATACTATCTTGAATATGAAAAAAATTTTATTAATAGAAAAATATTCATTATTCATACATTTTTTTACTTTTTTTTTAAATAAAAAAAACACCTATATTTATTATTATCATCCATATCAAATTGATGCATATAAAAAATTTACTAAAAAAATAAAAAATAAAAAAATTTTTTACATTGATCATAAAACAGAGCAAAATATTACATATAAAGCAAATAAAATAGCATTAGATGTCTTAGAGAATAAAGATTATAATTATATAATTAATTTTTTTGAGAAAATTAATTTATCAAAAGAAATTATTATAGCATATAAAAAATATCTTCACCAAGTTATTGCCTATGAAGTTCGGCTTGCACTAATTTTAAACTTGCTATCAGATAAATATTCTAAAAGATATAAGATATTGATATTAAGTAATCTTAAAAATGGTAATTTTTTTAGAAAAATTTTTAAAAAAAATAAAAAAATACTTTTTATTCCAAAGTTTGATTATAAGAAAATTTTTTCTATGTTTACTTTATTTTTATATTTACCACATTTTATAATTACAAGTATTTTTAATAATGGATTTAGTATAAAAAAAACAAAACCAAGATATTTTGATTTTGGATTTCATTTTAATAACAATATATATAATAGAAATGAAAATAAATCTAAGAATAGCTTTGTGACTTCTAGAAATGATTTTCATATTAATGAGATATTAAAATACAATTTAGGTAAAGTAATCTATATTCAGTCTAATTGGAGTTTTAGCAGAAATGACCTTAGAAAAAATAAAGATGAAATAAATAGAAGAAAAAATTATCTTGGTTATGAATTCAATGAACCTATAAATCTTGATATTTGTATAAAATTTATTAAATATTATTCTAAATCAATTATATATTTTTTTCCAAACGCCATTATGGGAAAAATTTCTTTTATAGAGATTAAAGCAATAATTCAGATATTAAGAGACTTACTTCTATGTGAAATATTTTGCTCAGGTTATAGAATAAATAACTTTATAAGTAGAGATGACTTCAATCCTATTCATATTTCTAGAACTTTAGTTTTTAATAAGTATGGTTTAAGAAATAATGGCATTGCACACTCTATGTGTTTTGAAACTAATGCTAGTGTGCAAGGCCCATATACTTTTTTTGATACATATTTTACTCAGGGTAAGTTTTATTATGACGATATTTGGAAAAAATATTGGTTTTCAAAGATGCATAAAAATATAGGCCCGCTTTATGGACACCTTGTAACAGAAGCACTTAATAATAAAAAAAATTACGATTCTTTTAATAAAAAATATGGTTCTAGTAAAAAAATATGTTTTCTAATGAATACCTTTGATTCAGTCACATGTCCATTTGACTCAGAGGATGTTAATTTGGCTATAGATAAAAGAAAATTACTTAGACTTATGGAGCTAGATTCTGAGACCTTAATATTTATTGTTCCACGTAATATTAAGCCAATAAGTAAGTTTTTACATTCAATGGATAATTATGAACTATATAAAAAGAGAATAATAGTTGATCCATTGTTCTCAACCTATGAACTAATGGCTTATTGCAATTATTTAATAACAGAAAGCTCAAGTTCATCAATTTTTGAGGGTACATTCAATCCAAATTTATCAATCATTCCAATAAATTTGCGAAGTAAAACTCTAACAGCCTTTGACAGGTATAGGGATATAACAACTTATGAGACCTACGAGGATATTTTTGATGATTTATCTAAAATTTATAAGAATCCTGAGCATCGACCTATTAATAACAATGAGATAAAAAAAATATTAAGCTAATATATATATATCATTAGTAATGTATTGATGTTTTTAAATTTCAGTTTATAAAATCCCTGTGTATCATAAATTATTAAAATCAAAAATCAAATCTATAGGTGTTTGGGGTACTGGCTATATTGGATTGTCAACTATGGTCTACTTTGCAAGAGAAAATATCAAGACAATTGGTTATGATATAAATGAAAAAAAAGTAAGCGATATTAATAAAGGAATACTTCCAATACCAGAACTTGAAAGTTGGTTTGGATTTAAGATTGACAAGTTAGTAAAAGATCAAAATTTGACTGCTACCTCTAATTATAAAGATTTAATTAATGGTAATGTAATTGTACATTTTATTGCTATCCCTACAGAAAAAGATGGGAAGCCATATTTTAAAATTTTAGAAGATGTTCTTATAAAAATTTCAGAAATAAAAAATCATACCCTAGAATATAAACCGCTTATTATAATTGAGTCTACATTAACTCCAAAAACTACTGAAAGAATGATAATGCCAATATTTAAAGATCATAATTTAAAAATTGGTTCTGATATTTTATTTGCTGTAGCCCCTAGAAGAGACTGGTTTGTAGAAGGCAATAAATCACTTAGAGAGCTTGATAGAGTTTTTGGAGCTGCAGATGAAAATTCAGCTATCGAAACTAAAAATGTTCTTGAAATAGTCTGTGATAAACTTCATGTGGCTAGCTCATATAGAGTTTCAGAAATGGTTAAAAGTATAGAGAATGCTTATCGACACATGGAAATTACTCTTGCAAATCAGCTTAGTATTGCATATCCAGACGAAAATATGAGAGAAGTTTTAAAATTAGTTGGAACAAAATGGAATATTGGAACTTTTTACCCAGGATTCGGAAGTGGAGGTTATTGCATTCCTCTCTCTAGCCAATATGTACTTCAAGGCATAGAAGATGATAGTAAGCTCACATTGCTGAGAGAAACAATCAAGACAGACAATGAAATAAATATTTTAATTGCAAAATCATTAATAAAAAAAGGCTACCAAAATATTGGAGTGCTAGGTATATCTTATAAGGGAAATTTAAAAGTAAGCATTTTATCACCAATTATTCCATTTGTTAATGAGCTCAAAAAACATTCTATAAATGTAGAACTCTTCGATCCATATTTTTCTAAAGAAGAAATAAAAGAACTTGTAGGTATAGATACATTTTCTTATCCAAACGAACTCAATAAATTTGACGCTATAGTTGTTTCAGTTGATCATGATGAATTTAAAAACACTGAAAACCTAAGAAAAAATCTGGTAAGTTGTAAATATATTCTTGATAACCTTGGGATATGGGAAAAATTGAATTTATACCAATTAGGTATTGAATATCATGTTTCAGGAGATAAAAACTGGATAAATTAAGGAGCAAATTAATATGAGTAAAAAAGTATTAGTCACTGGTGGCGGTGGGTATATAGGTTCTACACTTGTGCGGCACCTTTTAATTCAGGGTTATCAAGTTAAAGTATTAGATAACTGTTCTATGGGCTCAGATGGAATCATGAGTTTTTTAGGCTATCCAACTTATTCATTTATCCGAGGAGACATAAGAGATTTAGACATTGTTAAAGAATCTATGAAAGATATTGAATTTGTTGTGCATCTTGCTGCAATAGTGGGAGAACCTGCATGTAGAAGATTTAAAGATGATGCTAAAACAATTAATTTAGATGGTACAATGAATATTTTTAATTCAGCTGTGGCAAACAAAGTTAAAAGATTCGTATTTTTCTCTACTTGCAGTAGTTATGGAGTGCAAGATACTAATGTGATGGCGAATGAAGAAACTGAATTAAATCCAGTATCTCTCTATGCTGAAACAAAGATTCAAATGGAAGAGTATATCAAAAAAAATATTCCTGATGATATGTCGTATACAGTTATGCGGCCTTCAACAGTTCATGGGCCATCTCCCAGAATGCGATTTGATCTAATTGTTAATCATTTAGTTAAAGATGCTGTTGTACACAAAAAATTAGAAATATTTGGTGGAAATTTATGGAGACCACTAATGTGGGTTGGTGAAGCGGGAAGAGCGGTAGAAAAAGCTTTAAGTGCGAATAAAGAAATAATACATAATCAAGTTTTTAATTTAGGAAACACTGAAAACAATGTTAAGAAAAAAGAAATAGCTGAGATTATAAAAAGTAAATTCATGCCTGATTTAGATATACAATATCAGAACGAAGACGAAGATCTAAGGAGCTATAGAGTTGATTTCTCAAAGATTGAAAAAAGTCTTGATTTCAAGCTTCAAAAAACATTAGACAAAGCTATAGAAGAACTATTTTATTTGTGTAGCAATAGCCTTATTACAGACTATGAGAGTATTAAGTATAGAAATCATTAATAATATATTATCATAATTACTATATCTATATGATTCCATTATCAGTGCCCAACTTAAAAGGAAATGAGAGTATCTATTTAAAAAATTGTATTGATACTGAATGGGTTTCTTCAGTGGGAAAGTATGTTAATGATTTTGAATTTCAGATAGCAAAATATACAGGAACTAAATATGCCGTTGCTTGTTCAAGTGGAACTGCAGCCTTGCAATTAAGCTTAATTGCTGTGGGTGTTGAACCAGATGATGAAGTTATAGTTCCAACTATGACATTTATTGCCACACCAAACTCAGTATCATACCTAAATGCAAATCCAGTATTTTTGGATTGTGATAAATATTTAAATATTGATATAGAAAAACTAGAAACTTTCTTTAAGGAAGAAACTTACTACAAAGATGGAAGTACATTTAATAAGTTAAGTAATAAAAAAATTTCAGCGATAATTCCAGTTCATGTTTCTGGAAATGCAGTTGATATGGAGTCAATAGTAAGTATCTGTGAGCATAGAAACATTAAGATTGTAGAAGATGCTGCTGAGGCAATGGGCACTAAATACTTAGAAGGTAAATATAAAAATAGGCATGCAGGATCAATAGGATTGGTGGGTTGCTTATCATTTAATGGAAATAAAATAATTACATCTGGTGGTGGAGGAATGGTTATTACTAATGATGAAAATATAGCAAATAAAGTTAAGTACCTTTCCACACAAGCAAATAATGATTCTCTACAATACGTTCATAATGAAATTGGTTTTAATTATAGATTAACTAATATTCAGGCTGCAGTTGGAGTTGCACAACTCGAAAAGCTTGATGATTTTGTTTTAAAAAAAAATCAAATCAATAATTATTATAAGTCAGAATTAAAATCAGTTGATGCATTAAAAATAAATCCTTCACCTGAATATTCATCAAATAATCATTGGATGACATCTATATTTCTCAAAAACGCATTTGATGAAAAGCTGAGAGATTCTATTATGAACAAGTTGGGAGAAATCGGCATTCAAACAAGACCGATGTGGCATTTATGTCATTTACAAAAACCTTACATTAAAAAACAATCTTATAAGATAGAAAATGCACTAGATATTCAAATGAAAACTATAAATATACCGTCTAGTACAGGTATATCAGAAGAACAATTAAGCGAAGTAGTTTTAAAATTAAAACATTTATTGTAAAATAATTCTTAACTTGATATTTAATTATTGTGAAAAAAATTAATCTTATAGGATTAGGTGCGGGTGGGCATACAAAAGTATTAATTGATATAATTAATAAAGATAAAAATTATAATTTACTTGGCTTAATTGATACAAAAGATAGTAAATCTGAAGATCTAAAAAATATAGATATAATTGGGATAGACGAAGATTTAGAAAATTTTTTTAATAAAGGAGTGGTAGATATATTTATAGGCATTGGCTCTATCACTGACACAAAAAAAAATAAATTAATATATGAAAAAGTTAAAAAAATTGGTTTTAATATAATTTCAATAATTCATGAAACAGCAATAATAGCAACATCTGTAAAACTAATGACTGGTGTAAAAGTAATGGCTGGCTCTATAATCAATCCTCATACAAAAATAGGGAATAATTGTATTATAAATACTGGCTCCATTATTGAGCATGATTGCTTGTTAGAAGATCATGTACAGATTGGTCCTGGAGCCAACATTGCTGGAAATGTTACAGTTGGCGAAGGTTCTATTGTAGGGTTGGGAGCAAAAATTATTCAGGGTATAAATATTGGAAAATATTGTATGATAGGAGCTGGTGCTGTAGTTACAAAGAATGTGGAAAATAATAAAATGGTAGCAGGTATTCCCGCAATTGAAAAAAAAAGATGGTAAAGACAATAGCTATATTCACTTCCTGTAGAGGTGATATGGGAATTTTTAGCCCACTAATTAAAAAAATTTATAAATCAAGAACAGTCAAAGTTTTATTATTTGTAGGTGGAACACATCTATTAAAAAGTTATGGAAATACTATTGACGAAATTTATGATTCGAATATAGCTGTAACAGCAACATATAATTATCATCCCAATAAAGATGATCCATTTTCACTTGCAAAAGCTACAAATTACTCTGGTATACAATTAGCAAAAATTTTTGATGATTTTACTTTTGATTATGTATGTATTTTAGGTGATAGGTATGAGAGAATTCCAATAATCTTAAATTCAATTTTATATAAAAAACCAATTATTCATCTCCATGGTGGCGAGGTAACAGAAGGTCTTATTGATGAACAAGTAAGACATATGATATCCAAAGCTGCCCATTTACATTTTGTAATTTGTGAAAAGTATAAAAAAAATTTGTTAAAAATAGGTGAATCTAAATGGAGAATTCACAACTCAGGATCTCTCGCAGTAGATAATATTTTAAAAATAAAAAAACAAAATTATAAAAGTATATTAACTAGTTTTGGTTTAAATAAAAGTAAACCATTTGCAATAATGACATATCATCCCGTAACTTTAGAGTTTAGCATTAGTCAAGACGCTCAAATAAATAATATATTTAAAGCAATTAATGATACAGATATACAATATTTAATTACTTTGCCCGGTAGTGAAGTTGGGTCTACTGAGATGATAAAACTTATAAAGAAAAAAATACTACAAAATAAAGACAGAATGAAATTAGTAGACTCAATTGGCTTTGATAGACTTTATAATCTTATACCTTATTCAAAATATGTCATTGGCAATTCTTCTTTTGGTATAATAGAAGTCCCTTACTTTAAAGTTCCTACAATAAATATAGGGGATAGACAAAAAGGAAGGTTTGCACATAAAAGCGTTATTAATACTAATTATAAATCAATATCTATCAAAAAAGGAATCAAAAGAGCCTTAGATCCTAAATTTTTAAAAAATATTAAGACAATGAAATATGAATTTGGAAATGGTAATGCTGCTGACAAAATCGTTGATATAATTAGTAAGGTTAAGATTAATCAAAAACTTCTACGAAAAGTGCTATAAGTTGATAAGATATACTGATGAAAAATAATAATAATATAATTGTATTTGCCCCTCATCCAGATGACGAAACACTTGGATGTGGAGGATACTTATTAAAACTAAAGAAAGAAAAAGCAAATATTAGCTGGGTTATATTTACTGAAATGAATGCAGAAGCTGGTTTTAGTAAGAAAAAGATTCTTGATAAAAAAAATCAAATTATAAAAGTAGCTAAAAAATATGGTTTTAGTAATACTTTTGAATTAGGCTATATACCTGGATCTCTTGATACAATACCTCTTCAAGAAATTATAGGTAAACTAGTTAGTATTATAAAAAAAATTAAACCGAATATTGTTTTATTGCCACATATTGATGATATTCACACAGATCATTTAGTTTGTAATAGAGCAATATTAAGTTCAACAAAAACTTTTAGACACCCATATATAAAGAAATTACTTGTATATGAGACATTATCTGAATCAGAGTTTAAAGAATCCTACGCAAGTCAAAAGTTTGTTCCAAATTATTTTGTTGATATTTCTAATTTTCTTAATGCTAAAATTGATATAATGAAAATTTACAAAGATGAAATAATGAAAGGGCCACTCCCAAGGTCTATTTCAACAATAAAAGCTCTAGCCAGATATAGAGGCTCACGGATTGCAGTTGAATATGCAGAGAGTTATATGCAATTAATTAATATCGAAGATTAATGAAGCTCGTCGTCATTGGAGGTCTTACTAATGGAAGTATTCTATTAGATTATTTTTTAAAAAAAAAAAATATTTCAATTGAATTATTAGTTACACACCCATTAGAATCTAAAGTCCCAAGATATAAGAAAATAAAAAATTCGTATTTGAACAAAATAAAAACAATTCACGACCTAGATGCAAATAGATATTCGAATTTAATTAATGAAATAAAACCTGACCTTATATTTGTAATAGGTTGGTCTGGCATGATAGGAAAGCAAATTATTGATGCACCAAAAATTGGTTGCATTGGATTTCACCCATCAAAACTTCCACTTAATAGAGGACGATCTGTGCTTGCGTGGCAAATAGAAGATGGTACTAAATATACAGCCTATACAGCTTTTTTTATGACAAAGTTACCTGATGCTGGAGATATAATAGTTCAGCAAAATTTTAGAATTGATAGTGACGATTATATTGAAGATATTTTAGATAAAGTTGATTTTTCTCTTAAAAAGATGCTTCCAAAAATAAATACAATGATTAATAAGAAAAAATTTATAAGAATTAAGCAAAATTTAAAAAAAGGTTCTTATAGGAAAATAAGAAATGATAATAATTCTTTGATTGATTGGTCTAGAGATGCTTTATATACTTATAATAAAATTAGAGCAATCTCCAAGCCTTATCCAGGTGCATTTTACAAAATAGGAAAGTCAAAAATACTTGTTTGGAAGTCAAAAATACTTAATTTTAAAGTAAAGCCTGAAAATAAATCTGGAGATTTATTAAAAGTATACAAAAATGGTAATAAAATTTTTATGACTAACGATAAACCAATATTAATTTATTCTAACGATGATTAAAAAAAATAAAGTTTTTATAATTGCCGAAGCAGGGTGCAATCATAATGGCACTATGGTTTTAGCAAAAAAACTAGTAGATGCAGCAGTATTTGCAAAAGCTGATGCTGTAAAATTTCAATCATTCAACGTTGATGAGCTTGTTACAAAAAAAGCATCTAAAGCTAGGTACGCATTAAAAAATACTAAAAAAAATGAAACTCAATACGAGATGCAAAAAAAACTTATGCTATCATATGAGGATCATATAAAACTTATAAAATATTGTAAGAAAAAAAATATTATTTTCTTTTCATCTACTTTTGACACTACCAGCACAAATATGCTAAAAAAATTAAATGTTAAAATTATAAAAATACCTTCGGGTGAGATAGTCAATTATCCAAATTTAAGATTAATTGGTAGCCTTAATAAAAAGATTATTATTTCAAGTGGGATGTCTACCTTAAAGGAAATAAATGAAGCGCTAAAAGTACTTTATAAATCAGGTACAAAAAAAAGTAATATTACATTATTGCATTGCAATTCTGCTTATCCTTCAATATTTAAAGACTTAAATCTAAGAGCAATGACTCATTTAAGGGAATATTTCAATATATCGGTAGGTTATTCAGATCATTCTCTGGGTATAGAGGCTTCAATTGCTGCAGTTGCAATGGGCGCAAAAGTTATTGAAAAACATATTACATTAGATAAATCTATGGTTGGACCAGATCATAAAGCAAGTTTAATAAAATCAGAATTCTTAAATATGGTAACTAGTATTAGAAAGGTTGAGATAGCTATGGGTCTACCACTAAAAAAACCTTCGAAAAATGAATTAATAAATCTTGTTGCTGTAAGAAAATCAATTAAAGCAAAACACGATATTAAAAAAGGTGAGATACTTAACTCGAAAAATTTATCTGTAAAGAGACCAGGTAATGGAATTACACCAATGCGATGGAATAATATTATTGGCAAAATAGCTAAGCGAAATTTCAAAAAAGATGATAATATTAAAATATGAAAGATTTGAAAATAACTAGTAATAAGTCAATCTATTATGCTATGCGGATGCTTCAAAAAAATGCATTAAGATGTCTATTAGTTGTTGGTAAAGACGGTACCTATAAAGGATCATTAACAGATGGTGATATAAGAAGACATATTTTATCCAATAGAGATATTAATGGAAGTATTGCAGATGCATATAGCAAGAAAAGCATTAGTTTTAAAAAAGAAGAAATAGATATTAATAAAATAAAAAAAGTTTTCGTTGAAAAAAATATTACACTTATTCCAATATTAGATAAGAATAATAAAGTTATTGATATAATAACAAATAAAATACTCACAACATCATATAAAAAAGATCTTAAAAAAAGAAAAATGAATGCAAAAGTTGTTATCATGGCAGGTGGCAAGGGAACTAGACTAGCGCCATTTACAAATATACTTCCCAAGCCGTTAATACCAATAAAAGACAAAACTCTAATTGAAGTGATTATTTCAAGATTCACTGATTTTAAAATTAAAGATTTTTACTTAACGGTAAATTTTAAAAGTAAAATAATTAAAGCATTTTTTCAGGAAGTTAAAAAAAATTATACAACAAAGTTTATTACGGAAGATAAAGAGCTTGGAACTGCTGGTGCACTAAGATTATTAAAAGGAAAATTTAAGAAATCATTTTTTGTTACTAATTGTGATACAATTATAAATGAAGATATAAGTGAAATATATAATTTTCATATCAAAAATAACGCAAAGATAACTATAGTCGCATCAATGAAAATGTCAGTAATTCCATTTGGCATATGTAAGCTTAAAAAAAATGGCGACCTAGATTATATTGCTGAAAAACCTATCAATAATCATTTAGTAAATACAGGAATGTATGTTGTTGATCCTGAGGTTCTAAAGTTAATACCAGTAAATAAGATATTTCATTTCACAGATCTCATTAAGGCGGCTAAATCAAAAAAATTTAAGATTAGTGTTTATCCAATTAGTGAAGATGCGTGGATAGATGTTGGACAGTGGGACGAATACAAAAATGCAATTAATATTTTATGATAAATAAAAAAAAAATTTTAGCAATTATTCCAGCAAGATCTGGAAGCAAAGGATTGCCAAATAAAAATATTAAAAAATTAATTGATAAGCCATTAATATCTTGGACGCTAGAAGAAGCTTTAAAATCTAAATATATTGATGAAATTATAGTTTCAAGTGATAGTAAGAAGATTTTAGATATTTCAAAAAAATATAAAAATATTATTCAGCATCTAAGAAGTAAAAAGTTATCTCAGGACAATACAAAGATAGTAGATGTAATTTTAAATATTTTAATCAGTTACAAAGAATATGATTATATTGTGTTATTGCAACCAACATCTCCATTTAAAAAAATTAATGATATAGATTTATGTTTAAGAAAAACTATTAAACAAAATTATAAGTCTGTTGCAAGCGTTCATAAGGTAAAAAATAATGTAGAATGGTTCTTTGGTATAAATAAAAAAAATAATAATTTACAGCCAATTATGAAAAATTTTCCTGAAAATACTAATAGACAAATAGGTCAAAATTTTTATCAATTTAGTGGAGATTTTTATATTATTGAGACAAATTGGCTGATGAGAAATAAAAAACTCGTATCAAATAAAACTTTACCATATATCCTTAAAGATAATTTACTAATTGATATTGATGATAAGGTAGACTTTGAAATAGCTAAAATTTTTGCCAGAAATAAATATTTTAATTGAATATAAATTAAGTCATGGAGAAAAACTTACTTAAAATACCAGTCGTCATTGATCTCGATAATACATTAACTTCTGTTGATACACTCTTTGAAGCGGTAATTATTTTAATAAAGCACAAGCTAGTAAATATTATTTTAATGATATGGTGGCTTACAAAAGGCAAATTATATTTTAAAAGTAAATTAATCGATCATGTGCAGGTTGATCCAAAAAAAATACCTTACAATAATGAAGTTATTTCATTTATAAAAGAAAGTAGATCCCAGGGTAGAAAAATAATCTTATGCTCAGGCGCACATGTCAATCAAGTGAAACTAATTGCAGACCATTTGAATCTTTTTGATTCGTATTATGGATCAGATTCTAATACAAACCTTTCAGGAAAAAATAAGTCTGAATTCTTAGTGGAAAAATATGGCAAAGGTAATTTTGATTATGTTGGTGACAGCCACGTCGATCTTCATGTATGGAATAATTGTAAAACTATATATTCTGTTTATTTGAAAAACAAAACTAAAAGAAAACTTCTTAATTCAATTAGAAAAAACCAAGACTATATTGAATTAATAAGTCAAAATAGCTTATTAAATGAATTATCGATTATTATAAGAACTATAAGAGCACACCAATGGATTAAAAATATACTTTTATTTGTCCCAATTTTTTTATCGCAATTATATAATTTTTCTTCAGTAATATCAGTGTTATTAGCATTTCTATGTTTTTCATTGTTAGCATCATCAATATATATTGTTAATGACATATTTGATTTATCGAATGATAGATCGCATCCCACTAAGAAAAATCGATCAATTGCTTCTGGAGAAATATCAATAGTTTTTGCATCAATAATTGCAATATCATTATTTGTGATAAGTACGTCACTATCTTTTTTTTTACTTAGTTTAAATGTGTTATCGGTTCTATTAATATATTTTGTTGTAAATTTACTTTATACATTTTATTTAAAATCTCTATTTTTGTTAGATGTAGTGATGTTATCTTCTTTTTATGTTTTAAGAATATATGTTGGTGGATTAGCTTCAGGCGTAGAAGTCTCTACCTGGCTAATCTTATGCAGTTTTGCTTTCTTTCTTTTTCTGGCAATGATTAAGAGACTTACAGAAATTATCCTAAAAGAGAAAGAAACATCAATTACTGATATAAGAGCCTATAGCTCAAATGATAGTAAATTATTAAAATTGGGCATAATAGTAACAAGCATCACTTCACTAATTTTGTTTGCAGGATATTTACAAACAGATAAAGTATATGAACTATACCATAATCCTAAGTTATTATTATTAATAATTCCAATAGTATGTTATTGGCAGTTAAGAATTTTTTTAAGTACCTTAAAAGGAAAAATGCACGATGACCCTATTTTATTTGTTGCGAAAGATCTACAAAGTTGGGCTTGTGTTATTATTTCTTCAATAATTGTTATTTATCAAATGCAAATATGGTAAAAAAACAAAAAAAGATAATTAGTGGATGGGGTAGAAATATAAAAGTACTGTGTAATGTACTTTATCCAAATAATTATAAAGATATTAGCAATTTAGAAAAAAAAGACGTTATTGCTAGAGGGCTTGGAAGATCTTATGGAGATAGTGCAATTCAACCAAACCTAACAATTAATATGACCTCACTAAGTAAAATTAATAGTTTTTCTAAAGATACAGGTATTTTATCAGTTCAAGCTGGCGTATGTATTGAGAAAATTATTGAAAATTTTTTACCTTTGGGCTGGATACTCCCTGTTACTCCAGGAAGTAAATTTGTAACTGTTGGAGGCATGATAGCTTCAGATGTGCATGGAAAAAATCATCATATAGATGGAAGTATTGCTAATTTTATTGAAGAGTTATCAATTATTATTGATAGAGATATTCTAGTTTGCTCGTTAGAGGATAATAGTAAATTATTTTTGGATACAATTGGTGGAATGGGTTTAACTGGCATAATAATAGAAGCAAAAATTAAACTATTAAAAGTTTCTACTTCCTATATTAGACAAGAAACAATCCCAACGACTAATTTAGAAGAAACAATGAAAGTCTTTAAAGATAGTCTCAATACTAAATATGTTGTAGCTTGGATAGATTGCTTTTCTGTTGGTGATAAGCTTGGTCGGTCAATAGTTTTTAAGGGAGAACATGCTGAATTATTAGATATCGACTTAGATAGTCAAAAAAACCCCTTCAGCCTAAAAAGTAAATCTAAATTATCATTGTATTTTACGCTTCCATCATTTTTCTTAAGTAATTTCACAATTAAATTGTTTAATAGATACTTTTTTTTTAAAAATAGGATAAGTAAAAGAAAAATACTAAGCTATGATACTTTTTTCTACCCTCTAGATTCTATAAATAATTGGAATCTTATGTATGGAAAAAAAGGCTTTGTTCAATATCAATTTGTTTTGCCAGAAATAAATTCTTCTCATGGAATTAAAGAAATTCTTAAAAAAATAAATAGTTTTAATCTCCCACCATTTTTAACAGTTTTAAAATTGATGGGTAAAAAAAGCAGAGGAACCTTATCATTTCCATTGGCGGGATATACATTGGCTCTTGATTTTCCAATTAGAAAAGATACATATAAATTGTTAAATACTTTAGATAAAATTGTTTTAAAGTATAAAGGTAAAATTTATTTAGCTAAAGACAGTAGAGTATCAAAAGATACTTTTCAAAAAATGTATAAACAGGAAATTAAACGATTTAATAGATCAGATAATTTTACTTCAATGCAATCAGATAGAATTGAATTATAATGCTATCGAGTAAATCAGTATTAATACTTGGTGCCAAATCTTTATTATCTAAATCAATAGCTAAAAAGTTTGCTAGTAAAGGTTATAATATTATATTAGCCGCAAGAGCCGTTGAATCTTTATTTGAATTTTCGAGAACACTTGAAAAAGATAATAATATTAAATGTAGTTTAATAGAATTTGATATCTTGAAACTTAGTGATCATGATGCTCTGTTTGACAATATTGAGTATTTGCCAAAAATTGTTATTTGTGTTGTTGGCTTGATGACAATTAATAGTTCAAATTTATACAAATCAGAAGAAATTAATTTAATGATAAGAACTAATTACTTGATGCCAGCAATTTTTTTAGAAAATATAGCAAAAAAATTTTTAGATTCTAAGAGCGAGAAAACTATTATTGGTATTAGTTCAGTTGCTGGAGATAGAGGAAGGGCATCAAATTATATATATGGATCTTCCAAGGCTGGTTTTACAGAATACTTATCAGGACTAAGACAAAAATTAAATAAATCTGATATTAATGTTATTACTATAAAACCAGGGTACATAAAAACTAAAATGTCTAAAAATATTCAAGGTCCTAGTTTTTTATTTTCATCAACTGATTCAGTGGCAGATTTGATATATAATGCTCACTTAAAGAAAAAATTAGTAATTTACACTAGAATATGGAAGTATATTATGCTAATAATCAAAATAATTCCTGAAGGTATCTTTAAAAAACTAAATTTTTAATAGGCGGTATATAAACATAAAATGACAATATTATCTAAAAATAAACCTATAATAATCAAAGATATATATGATTTTTTTAAATTTCTTTATGATTTTAAATTAATACTTTTATCTATGACTGTATTAGGGTTTTTATTGCCATCGATGTTTATCACTTCAACCGCTACAAGAGTTAAAGCTACCCATGAAGCTTTTTTTAATAATGAATTAATTAATTTTTTAAATCAACCAGAAATTAATTTTGATCAATCTAAATATTTTTTGGACTTAGAATTTTTTAAGTCATATTTACATGAATATGTTAAAAATGAATTAGAAGATATACATGCTGATGATATTGCAAATGAAGTATCTAAATATCGTATTAATTATACAAATATTGATTCTGAAACTTCATCTGATTCTAATAGGGCAAAATTAGTAATTGATTATATTGAAAGTTTTACTGAAGAAAATCAATATGGTACTAATAATAATCCTATGTTTAATCGTGACTATACGGAAAATCAATTAGTCAAATTTACTAATGCTTTTAAATATAAATTTGAATCAGACATTATTGAATATATTGATAAACTTAGAGAAAAATTAACAGCAGACAAAGAGCAAACAATTCAATTTAATAGGTATCAACTGCAACAAGAACAGCAAGTTTATAAAAATTTTTTATTATTCCAACTAGAAACTTTAAGTTTACAAAAAAATATTGCTATTGCAGCAGGTATAGATCAGCCTAGAGAAGATGCTCCAGGATTTCCAAGTATGTTGCAAGTCAACACTTATAGACAAGAAAAAACAGGAATTCTAAACGGCTATTTAGCTATTGAACAAAAAATTCAAGAAATTAATAGATTAATGGAAAATGGTAATTTTCAAAATAATAATACTCTTGAATATGAAACTAATATAATTAAAGCAACTTATCAAATAAAATTAAAAAAATTAGATTTTCTAATAAAATTTTACGATTTAAAATTAGATGGAACACCTTTAAATAGTTTTTATGTAATGCCAAATTCCACAAAATCTTTTACTCTTGATACTACTGTGCCTTATACTAAATATTTATATGCAATAATAAGCTTGTTAACTTCAACTCTCATACTGTTATTTTATAATGGTGGAAGATTAAAAAAAATTAATTTATAATTTTTTTTAATTATCTAAAGTCAAGCAAGAAAGTCTTAATTTATAATGTTGTTAAATCATAATTTTTTAATTCTGCTTAGTGCTTTAATCTATGCATTATTTTCTATTATATTCTCTTATTATTCATATCCACAAGAAGATGCTTTGATATTGTTCAGATATGCTAATAACTTAGCAGAAAGTGGAATGATTACTTTCAATCTTTATGGTGAATTAGCGGAAGGTGGAACAGACTTTTTGTGGCTTGTAATTTTGGCAATATTTAAATCATTAGGAATTGATACATTTGTATCTACAATTATTTTCAGCTCCATTTCATTAGCGATAATTTCAAAAATAATCATTGAGGAAATAGCACCAAATAAAAATAATTATTTTTATATTTTAATATTGATTATATTTTTAAATATTGGCCAAATTGTTGGCGCATCTATCTTAGGCTTTAGTACTTTAATTTTCTGCACAATAGGCTTACTACTTTATAAACATGCCTATCATCAAAATATGAAAGCATGGGTATTTTTATCTATTATTTTTTGTTTATTTAGGCCAGAAGCTGTCATTTTTTTTATTCCAACAATTTTTATGGTTTTTCAAAAAGACAATATTAAGTCTTTTTTAACTCATTTGTTAATTATAGTTATTGTAGGCGCTGCATATTTTATATGGAGGTATTTATATTTTTCTGAATTGTTGCCACTCCCATTAATGGTTAAACAAATTGGTGGAGAATTAAGCTTGCAAAGACTTTTTGCAACAATCTCTATGTTTACTTCAACATTAACTATTTCCCTGGTTATTCCTATTTTAATTTACATAGTTCAATATAGAAAAGAATTTTTTTCCTTAAAAAATAAAAACTTATATTTTTTTTCAATTATTCTAATATTTGCTTTCTTATATGTTTTTAGTATCTCAACTGGATATTCATCACAAAATATATTTTTTAGATATTTTGCACCTATTTATTTTATCATTTTTATAATGTCAGTTTATAGCCTTTCCAAAATAGGAAGCAAATTACTTATATTTTCTCTAATATTATTAACTTTTGGTAGCATTGATAATAGCAATCTTATTAATCGGATTTTAGACATTGAAAATAGAAAAATCAGTCATCCAACTTACAGAGCAATATATCGTGAATTTACTGAAAAATCATTTAGAAATCACCCTCTTGTTCAAATGGGTAATAGTCTTGGTGCCATAAAAAATAATAAATTTACAATAATGTTAACTGAAGCTGGAGCGATTCCATATTTAAGCAATTCAAAAGTGATTGATATGGCTGGTTTAAATACCAAAGAGTATGCGAAAAATCCTGTAAAATGTGAGGATTTTAATAATATTAAACCTGATTTGATTGAAATAGATGTAGGGATAGTCTCTAAATTTAATTATAAAGCTATTGTTGAAAACGAAAGTATTCCATCTTGTGGATTTATAGATAAGGATTATTTATATGAAGATGACAATGTATTAGACAAAGATTTATTATTTCTTATTGATACATATCATAACGATCTTTACGATGAGAATCATTTAAATGCAACTGTGAGAGTTGCAGCTTTTAACACTTTATTTTGCATGAAAGATAATGAATTATATGATGAGGTTTTTATTAATAAAAAGTCTGATCAGATTTTTTTCTTAAATTCATCAAATAATATTAAAAATGCTGTAATAAATAGCTGTAATATAGATAAGCATGGTTATTTTAATTAATGAAAAAATATGACGAACATGTAGTTGAAAATAATTTTTTCTCTAGCATTATTTTGTACCTACTGGTTTCGACTCTATTTTTACATTTTTTAAAAGCTACCTACATAGAATATTCTATTTTGTTAGCATCTTTTTTTTTAGTTGCGCTTATGTGTAATCCAAATAAAATTTTTTACTTTAATTCACAAAATAAAATTTTTAGATCTTCAGTAATTCTATTTTTTTTTTTAATTATATTAGTTTCAGTTTGGTCATTTAATTTTTATAATTATCCTTTAGCAAAAGGTTATGTAGATACGTTTGATATGCTAAACGGAATCATGAGAATGTTATTAATGCCGTTAACTTGTATAAGTCTATACCTGTTAATCAATCATAGGGATCAGTACATAATAATCTTAAAAATTTATATAATTTTTATAATTTTAGCTGCGTTATCAATGATTGTTCAGCAATTTATTGGACATATCGCTTTATTTGGAACTGTTGGCCCACCTAGGTTTACTGGCTTAATGCCTTACCCATCTATTGCTGGAAATATTACTGTCTTCCCTGCTATAATCGGTATTGCACTATTACTTTTAATTTCAAAGGTGCCTTACAAACTTAATTTGTTTTATAAAACTATTTTAATATCATTGGTTATCGTAGCAGGGTTTTTGTCACTACAAAAAGCTGCGTTTGTAAATTTAGGTCTTGGTATTGCATTTGGATTTTTTTTATTAACTTATAAAGAAATATATACTTATGTAATTTTTGCAATTCTTTTTTCAATAACTACCTACTTGATATTTCCAAATCTTTTTTTGAGTATTTTTTCTCTAATCGCCAATACTACTGGTGTCGAAATTTTAGATAACACAATTCATAGAGGTATTTATGAACCAATTTATGTTAAGTTTTTTGACAGAATATTAGCTGCTAATTGGAGAACTGAACCTTTGTCTACATTAGAGTTCTTTACTGGTTATGGAGTCTTAGGTGGCACAGACATGTTTGGGTTCATGTTCAACACAACATCCAATACAATTGATCCTACACATAATCCCAATGGTTTTGCTTTGGGATCAAAACATAATATGTATTTTCAGCTTTATCAGATAGGGGGTATTTTTCTTCCAATTATTTTTATTTTAGTATTAATATTAGCAATAATTAATTTGTATAGAATGTTCAATAATCACCAAGATTATCTAGCTTTAATATTATGCTTATGTAATATAAATTTTCTGATAAATTGTATCGTACATAATGGAGCCCTATTTCATCCATATATATCATTTACATTTTGGTTATCCATTGCATACCTAGTTGGACCTCACTCAATTAATGCTTCTCATAAAGGCATCAATGATATAAAAGTTAAATAATCATTATGAATAATATTAAATTAATAAATAAAACTTTTAAAAATAAGGTTGTTCTTGTGACTGGTCATACAGGCTTTAAAGGTACATGGCTAATTGCTTGGTTAGAGTTGTTAGGTGCTAAAGTGACTGGTATCTCAGTTGATATACCCACTAATCCCTCACACTTCGTTAAAAGCAAATTATCAAAGAAAATTAATGATCTAAGATTTGACATAAAATCAAATAAGGTTTCTAAAACAATAAAAAAATTAAAGCCTGATTTTATTTTTCATTTGGCAGCTCAATCTCTTGTTACTAAATCATTTGATGATCCTATTTTAACTTGGAATACTAATGTGCTGGGAACGGCAAATGTTCTCCAAAGCTTAATCAAACATAATAAAAAATGTGTCGCTTTATTTATTACAAGTGACAAGTGTTATGACAATAAAGAATGGGAGTGGGGATATCGTGAAACAGATCAATTAGGTGGTTCCGATCTTTATAGTGGATCAAAAGCAGCAACAGAAATATTAATAAATTCTTATAAACACTCTTTCTTTAGTAATAATAAATTTATTAAGATAGCATCAGCAAGAGCGGGCAATGTAATTGGTGGAGGTGATTGGTCTTCAAATAGAATTATACCTGATATAATTAGAGGATGGAATAAAAACAAAGATGTTTTAATAAGAAATCCTAGTGCAACAAGGCCTTGGCAACATGTTCTAGAGCCTTTAAGTGGCTACTTAGCTTTAGCTGCTCATATGTATAAAAACAAAGATCTGCATGGAGAAGCATTTAATTTTGGCCCTAGTGATGGTCAGATTAATACAGTTTCTAATGTTATTAATGCAATTAAGGAATATTTGCCAAAAAATGCACTTAGATTAAAGAAGGCAAATATTATTATGAATGAGCACCACTATCTAAAACTGAATTGTGATAAAGCGCTGAACTTATTGAATTGGAACGCAAGCTTAAATTTTGAAGAAACAATTAAGTTTACGATGGAGTGGTATTTAAAATATTATAATAATCCAAATCAAGTTTATGATACGACCATGAAGCAAATTAAAGAATATATAAAAATTGCGTCGATAAGAAATATTAAATATTAAAAAATAAAGATAGGTAAGGATAAAAAATATGAGTGAAATGGAAGGCGTTAAGATAATACCTCTAAGAAAAATACCTGATGAAAGAGGTTCTATAATGCATATGCTAAGAAGTGATGATGAGCATTTTGAACAGTTTGGTGAAGTTTATTTTTCTACAGCCTATCCTGGATCAATAAAAGGATGGCATGAACATACTCAACAAGTTCAATTTTATGCTGTAATTCAAGGAATGATAAAATTAGTTTTATTTGATAATAGAAAAAAATCAAAAACATACAAAAAACTAATGGAAATTTTTATGGGTGAACAAAACTATGTTTTAGTCAGAATTCCAACTGGAGTAATAAATGGATATAAAGGGATAGGAGATAAGACATCTATAGTAGCAAATTGTGCAACAATTCCACATTTGCCAAACGGTGAAATGCTGAGGTATGATCCAATGGGAAATGATATTCCCTACAATTGGGATATAGTGCACAAGTAATGAGAGTTTGTGTTATTGGCTGTACTGGCTATTTGGGAAGTAAAATTTCTCAAATACTTAAAAAAAAAGGTCATGAAGTAATAGGTGTATGTAGAAAATTTCCTGAGAATGATAAATCTTTTAAAAAAAATTTTAAAAAAATAATACAATCTGATATTACAAAAAAAGATACAATTAAAAGAATCTTGAGTTTAAAAATTGATTCAATTATTTATACTGTATCTTTAAATCATATTCATTCTGAAAAAAATTTAGAGAATTCAATTAATATTAGTTATTTACCTTTAGTTAGGTTATGTAATGCCATAAAAAATAATAAAAAAAATATTAAATTTATTTATTTTTCTACAATGCAGGTATATGGAAATTATACCAATAGAAAAATAATTACTGAAGAGACGCCAAAAGAAATAAATAATATTTATGCCTTAACACATAGTTTGTGTGAGGATACTCTTTTAGCAATGAATAAAAATGATTTTTTTAATTCAGTATCAATTAGACTATCTAATGGATATGGCTCACCTTTACTAGAATCATGCGATTGCTGGTGGCTAGTAGTAAATGATTTTTGTTTGAATGCATTAAAAGAAAAAAGAATAAACCTTAATTCAGATGGATCTCCTTTAAGAGATTTTATTCATATTTCAGATATTGCTAATGCAGTAAATACTCTAATTCTGTCAAAAAAATTAATGCCTCAGACTTTAAATCTTGCTTCGGGAAATACTTTGAGTATGCTAGATATTGCAAATAGAGTTAAAAAAATATCAAAAAAAATCAATATTAATACCGTTATATCAATTAAAGATATTGAAATCTCAAATATGGATATAGATAAAAAAATTAAAAAAATTAAAAAACTAAAAAAATTTAGAATATCAACATCATTATTAAGTAAATTTGATATAAAGCCAAAATTAGATATAAATATGGGTATTCAAAACACTTTGGAGGAAATAAATAAAAATAATGGATAAAAAAACCAAAGTATTAATTGTAGGTAATTTAGGTTATGTGGGTTCAGAAGTATGCAAATTTTTATACTCCAAGAATGTAGAGATATATGGAATTGATCCTAATTGGTTTGGTGATCAAGATCTATTAGATGAGATAAATATTTGTGTTAAAAAACAATGGATTAAAGACATTAGAGACGTTCTAGTGGATAAGGAAATTTGGAAAGTAAAATATGACGCTGTTATTTATTTGGCAGCTGTCTCTAATGATCCAATGGGTAAAAGATTTGCCAATGTAACACACAAGATTAATGCTGAGTATTGTCATGAAGTTGCAAAAATTGCTAAATCAAATGGAATAAAAAAAATAGTATTTGCATCAAGTTGTAGTATGTATGGAGCGTCTGATAGTAATTTTCCATCAGAAAATGATGACCTAAGCCCCATGACTGAATATGCAGTCTCTAAAGTATGGGCTGAAAGAAAATTAGAAGAGATCTCCGATGAATCTTTTTACTCAATAGCACTTAGATTTGCAACTGCATGTGGACCAAGCTCTAACCTGAGACTAGATTTAGTTTTAAATGATTTAGTTGCATCGGCATTAAAGAATAAAAAAGTTGAGGTTTTAAGTGACGGTACTCCTTGGAGGCCTTTGATACATGTTAAAGACATGGCAAGAGCTATTTTTTGGGCAGTTAATTATGTTCCTAAAAATTATTTTCTCCCTATCAATGTTGGAAGTAAGGAATTTACATTTCAAATTAAAGATTTTGCAAAACTAGTAAGTGAAGCTATCCCAGAAACTACATTAACAATAGCAACAGGAAAAGCGGTAGATTCTCGTTCATATAAAGTAAATTTCGGATTATATGAAGAATTAGCTGGTGAAGAATACTATCCAAAATTTGATGCAAAAAAAGCAATTGATGATTTAATTAATTTTATTAAAGAATTAGATATTCCAGATAATTTTAGGGAGTCAAAAAAGTGGATGAGACTAAAAGCGTTAGAAAATAAAATAGATAATAATTTAATGGATGAAGACCTGAACTTTATTAAAATTATATGAAAACAATAATATTAGCTGGTGGGTTAGGTACAAGGCTATCAGAGTACACTCATGAAGTTCCAAAGCCAATGGTACCAATTGGTAAAATACCTATGCTAGTACATGTAATGAGTCTTTATGCAAAGTATGGATTTAATGAATTCATAATAGCAACTGGTTATAAATCAGAAATAATTGACAATTATTTTATTGAAAAATCTTCTGAAATAATACTGAACACTAAAGAAAAAAAAGTTATTAAATATTCTCCAGAAATAAAAAATGTCCTAGGTAATTGGACGATAACAATAATTTTCACAGGAAATAATACAATGACTGGTGGCAGGGTTAAGAGAGTTCAAGCAGAGATAGGTAATAATCAATTTATGCTAACCTATGGAGATGGTATATCGAACGTGGATATTAAAAAATTGGAAGAATTCCACAATAAAAATAAAAAGTTGGCAACTCTAAGCGCAGTAAGGCCTCCAGTTAGGTTTGGCGAACTTGAATTAAAAGATGATCAGGTAATTAATTTTGCAGAAAAACCACGACTACAAAAAGGTTGGATTAATGGTGGATTTTTTATTTTAGAAAGTAAAATATTTGATCTTATTGACGGTGATGAAACCATGTTTGAGAGAGAACCGCTAGAAAAGATTGTAGAAATGAATGAATTAATGGCGTTTAAACATGAATATTTTTGGCAATGTATGGATACAAAAAGAGATAAAGATATTTTAGAGGAAATGTGGGCAGAAAATAAAACGCCGTGGCTAAAATAATTATTGATATAGTAAAACAAATATAATATATCGTAATTTTTTTATAATTTATTCATCTTAAATAATGACAAACGTTAATCTTGTATCGGTAGTAATCAATTGTTTTAATGGTGAAAAATTCTTAAATCAGTCAGTAAAATCTGTTCTTAATCAAAGCTATACTAATTGGGAATTAATTTTCTGGGATAATTGTTCTACTGATAATACAAAATTAGAATTTAATAAAATATCAGACCATCGTTTTAGATATTATTTATCCACTGAACACACGTCCCAATATGAAGCAAGAAATCAAGCTGTTGTAAAATGTAAGGGCGAATTTATTGCATTCCTTGACGTCGATGACTGGTGGAGTAAAACTAAATTAGAAAGACAAATATCACTTTTTGAAGATAATGAAATAGGATTTTCATCCACAAATGCATGGATAATTAATGAAAGGAGAAATAATAGAAAATCAATAGCATTTAAAAATATACCGAATGGTAATGTATTAAATAACCTTTTAAAAAAAGACTTTGTAACCATGTCTTCGTTAATGATAAGAAAAAGTATTTATAATTTATTAGACAGTGGATTTAATCCTAAATATGAAATTATCGGAGATTTTGACTTAGTTTTACGACTTGCACAAATCAGCAAATTTAAATCTATACAAGAACCACTGGTATATTATAGGCAGCATCAAAATAATCTGACATTTGTAAAGATTGAAAAGAACATTAGAGAACTTATAGAGTTATTTAATGACAATGAAAATAATTTAAAGATTAATAAAAGTAAGAATTTTTATTTATTTAAAAATAATATTATATTTAGTCATGCTTTAATGTTAATTTTGGAAAGCAAAAGATTATTAGCTTTTAAAAAAATACTAGAAGTTACAAATATAAGACATTTTTTGAAATTTCTATTAATTTTTATTTTACCTAAAGGTATTATTAGAAAAATAAGATCAAGATGAGTATAGCTTTATTTGATATTTCAGTAATAATTCCATTTTATAAGAGAGATAGCTATGCACTAGCTACATTTGAGGCGTTAAAATTACAAGCTGAAAGTGATTTAATCAGAACCGAGGTAATTTTTGTTGATAGTAATTCTAGGCAATCAAATTTTGATAAATTTCTTATTAATAGTAAAAATATAGAGTATAAAATTTTTGATGTAGATGACTATGTAAGTATTAAGAGAAATTTTGGCATAGAAAAAGCCGCTTCTCAAAATATAATCATTATGGACGATGATTGTTTGCCGCAAGCTGGATTTCTTAAGGATCATCTAAAAGAAATTCAAAACAATAATGACAAAATTTTTTTCTGTGGAGTAATAAATTATCAAGAAAAACTAGTAGAAAAATCTAACTATTTTAGGTTTAGAGACTATCAGCATAGAATTTTTGATGAAATCTATAAAAATAATCATGAATTAAATTTTCATAATATAGTGGTAATGAATATGGGTTTTAAAAAATCATTATTTATTAACGCCGGGATTAGATTTAATGAAAAATATAATACATATGGCTTTGATGATATTCAGTTTGGTTTAGATGCGCTATCAAAAGATTTTAAAATAAAAACTTCGCAAGCCAGAGTATTACATCAAGATAGTACTTCATTGTCTAAATATTATTTAAAACTGAGATCTTTCGGTAAAACTTATTTTTCCTTATTCTACAAATTTAACTATAAGTATTTTGATATGGCTTATTCGAATAAAAATAATATTATTAGTAAAAATATTAAGGATTATGAAGCCCTTTTTTATCTATGTAGAATAAATGATAAATTAGATAGAAAGTCCTTATCAATTAAAATTATATTATCAATATTCCTTCTACTTATAAAATTTCTTAATTTAATTATCATGTCCTTTCTTATTATTACTGATAAATTAAAGTTTCTATACTCCTACAGATTATTTAAATTTTTTGTCAGAATGACTTTACTTGAAAGTTTTCTTGATAAACAAGAAATAAATAAAGAGTGGTTATAAATGAAAGTATTAATTCTTGGAGCATCTGGATTAATAGGAAGTGGAGTAAAAAAAACTCTAGATAAAATTCCAGGATATAATGTTATAGGAACTTATAACAATAAACTGATGGATGGGAATAATTTTCTAAAACTCAATATTCTTGAAGATAATCATATTAAAATATTTATTGATAAGATTAATCCAGATTTGATTATAAATTGCTTAGGGATTACAAAACATCTTTCATCTGAATTTAATGATAATGAACATATTAAGGTAAATGCAATATTCCCAAAAGAACTGTCTAATATTGCTTATATGAATAACATTAAATTTGTGCATATTAGTACTGATTGTATATATTCAGGGGAAAAAGGAAATTACATAGAAAATGATGTTTCTGATGCAAAAGATATCTATGGTGTTTCAAAAGCTATGGGTGAAAATATTCATCCCAGTAGTACTATTTTAAGAACTTCTACTTTAGGTAGGGAAATAATAACTAAATATGGACTACTAGAATGGTTTTTAAGTCAGGAAAATGAGTGTGAAGGGCATCAAAATGCAATATTTTCTGGTATTACCAGTATAGAGCTAGGAAAAGTAATTCAAAATTTTATTATACCAAATAAAGAATTTAATGGGCTATATAATGTTTCTTCTGATCCAATTAATAAATACGAGCTTTTAAAAAAATTAGCCATTTTCTATAAAAAAGATATTAAGATAAATAAAAATAAAACTTTTAAAATAGATCGGTCTTTATCGGGAGATTTATTTAAAGCTAAGTTTGGTTATGAAGCTAAAACTTGGGATTTAATGCTCAGCGAAATGAATAAGTAAATATTTATTTGATATTATTAATTTAGTATTTTAATTAAAATAATTTCGTTCATTTACTTACAAATTATAGTATAAGTAATTAGTAAAAAAGTAATGAGACACTATATTTTAGATTAAGTGTATGAATAAAACTAATCTTTAATAATCACTAAGGAGATTTAATTGGATTTTATAAAAAAAAATGTATTCTTAATAACTGGTGGCACTGGATCATTTGGTGAAACAATGGTTAAGAAACTCTTAAAAAAAGGTGCTCCAGAAATAAGAGTTTTAAGCAGAGATGAAAAAAAACAAGAGGAATTAAGAAATAAGCTTAAAAATTCTAAAGTTAAATTTTTTATCGGCGACGTTAGAGACAATGAAAGCATTGCTTCAGCATTTATTGATGTTGATTATGTTTTTCATGCTGCAGCATTAAAACAAGTACCTTCATGTGAGTTTTATCCACTGGAAGCTCTTAAAACTAACTCTATTGGTACTGAAAATGTTATTAATCAATCAATTTTAAATAATATTAAAAAAACGGTTCTTCTAAGTACTGATAAAGCAGTATATCCAATTAACGCGATGGGAATGACAAAAGCGATCGCAGAAAAAATTTTAATAGCTAAATCCATGCAAATTAAAAATAAAAAAACTATATTGTCTGCCACAAGATATGGAAATGTTATGGGTTCAAGAGGATCTGTTATTCCTTTATTTATTGATCAAATTAAGTCAAATAAGCCTATTACTATAACAGATCCAAATATGACTCGTTTTTTAATGAGTCTTAATGATTCAATAGATTTAGTAATAAAAACCTTTGAAAATAGTAACCAAGGTGAAATATATATAATGAACTCTCCTTCAGTAACAATGAAAAATCTTACTAATGCACTTATTGAAATTTTTAATTCAAAAAGTAAAGTAAGGACTATTGGAACAAGACACGGAGAAAAACTTTACGAAACGCTTATTTCAAGAGAAGAAATAACAAGATCAAGTCGTAGAGGTAAATACTATATAATAAAACCGGACAATAGATCGTTAAATTATGAGCAGTATTTTAATAAAGGCAAGAAAATGATATCTATGACCACTGATATTAATTCACACAATTCTAAACTTTTATCTGTACCAGAAACTATTAAACTTTTATTAAAAATGGATTTTATAAATAGTGAATTACAATAATAATTAATGATTAAATTACTTAGAGATATTAAATGACAAAAATTATGACTATTGTAGGAACTAGGCCTGAGATAATTAAAATGAGCTCAGTTATAGGTGAAATAGATGCACACTTTAATCACATATTAGTGCATACAGGGCAAAACTATGATTTTGAATTGAATGAGGTTTTTTTTAATGATCTAGATGTAAGAAAACCAGATTATTTTCTTGAAGTAGCTGACATAACAGCAGCTAAAACTATAGGCAATGTAATTAGCAAATCGGATGAAATTTTTGAAAAGGAAAATCCTGATGCACTTTTGTTGTATGGAGATACTAATTCGTGTTTAGCAGTAATAGCAGCAAAGAGAAGAAAAATACCAATATTTCATTTCGAAGCTGGAAATCGTTGTTTTGATTTAAGGGTACCAGAAGAAATAAATAGGAAAATTGTAGACCATACTAGTGACATTAATTTTGTTTTAACTGAGCATGCGCGCAGATATTTAATAATGGAAGGTATAAGGCCTGATAAAATTTTTAAAACAGGATCACACATGTATGAAGTAATTCAAAAATATAAAGAGAATATTGATCAATCTAAAATTTTAGAAAAATTAAAAATTAAGAAAAATAAATATTTTATAGTAAGTATTCATCGAGAAGAAAATTTAGATAATGCAGAAAATTTTAAATCTTTAATGAATATTTTTGAAAGTATTATTAATAAATATAAAATTCCCATAATTGTTTCAACTCACCCAAGAACTAAAAAAAAGATAGAAAAAGAGAAAATTAATATTTCAAAAGATATACGCTTTTTAAAACCATTTGGATTTTTTGACTATATAAAACTTCAAGAAAATTCATTTTGTGTATTATCAGATAGTGGCACAATAACAGAAGAAGCCTCTATTCTTAAATTTCCAGCAATAAACATACGTAATTCACATGAGCGACCAGAAGGAATGGATTATGGGTCTGTAATAATGTCAGGTATTGACTCAAATAGAATAGAAGAATCAATTGAAATTACAGTAAGTCACTTTAATAAAAGCAAAGATTCATTTTATGATATACCTGACTATAAAAATATGCATGTCTCCAAACAAGTAACTAGGACTATTATTAGCTATATCGATTCTATAAATAGAGATGTATGGAAAAAAAAATATTAATCCTTACTCCATATTTTAATCCAGAACCATTTCCAATAAACACTTTTGTAAATGAATTGATTGAAAGAGAAAATATATCAGAGGTTAAAGTTATTACATGCTTACCTAATTATAGAAAATATGGATTTTATAAAGGGTATTCTATACTGGGTCCATATGTAGAAAATCATAAAAAGCTAAAAATATTAAGGTTACCAATAATACCAAGGCTCTCTAACTCAAGGTTTTTTATTTTATTATTTTATTTTTCTTTTTTTGTTAGCTCATTTTCTTTTATGATTTTTTTTAGCATTTTTAATAGAAATAAATATAATCACATTTTGACATTTTGTGGTTCACCAGTTTATGTTGGATTTATTGGATACATTTCTTCTAAGCTTTTAAATACATCTTCATCTCAATGGATTCAAGATATTTGGCCTGAAGCGATAGAAAGCACCGTAGGCTTAAAAAGTGAAAGATTAAAATTAATTATAAGTAATATACAAAGCTTAATGTGGAGTTTATCTGACACTTTATTTTCTGAATCAGAATCGTTAACTAAATATTTAAGAAAAGATTCCAAAAATAAAAAAATAGTTACACTTTATAATCCTATAAGATTAGAAATAAAAAATTTAACAAATAATATAAATAAAGACAATAAAGAGTTAACTTTTTCATATATAGGTAATATTGGCGAAGCACAAAAAATAGAACTTATAGTCGATTCTTTTATTTCAGCGAATTTGAAAGAATGTGTATTAAATATATGTGGTGATGGAAGTCTTTTTAAAAAATTGTCTAATATATACAAATCTAACAATGTTAAATGGCACGGATGGATAGAAAAAGAAGAGCTTGATAAAATATATTCTGAAAGTGACTATTTGATACTTGGCCTTGAGTCTAAAGGTAGGCAAGGTCTCATTATTCCCAGTAAAATTCAATCATATTTTATGAATAAAAAACCAGTTATTAGTATTTCACCTGGTTCTGTCAGTGATCTAGTCCAAAAGAATAATGCAGGAATAGTATGCAAGACATTTGAAAAAAACAAAATAATAAAAACTTTTGAAAAAGCAACAAGCTACAGTAACGAAGAGAGAATTGATATGGGAGAAAGTGCATATAAATATTACTTAGAAAATTTTACAAAAGAAAAAATAGTAAATCAATTTTTGATGAATATATAAACCATGAATTTAATTATATTCATAAGTTCAATATTAATTTCAGCATCACTTTGTTTTTTTTATAAAAAGATATGGCTTTTAAGTCCTTTGCATGCAAAAACCCCGACGGGATATGGTATAACTTTAATTTTTCTTATTTTATTTCACTCTTACTTCATAGAGAATTCAATTCCTGATTTTTTAATATTTTTTATTATTTTGTTTTTTGCAATTATTTATTGGATAGACGATATTAAATATTTGTCATCTATTTTCAGATTTTGTATACAGTTTATTTGCGGATCATTAATAGGTTATTTTTTGCTAATTCATTATAATTATGAAAATTCATCCACTTTTTATTTACTAATATTATTATCTGGGCTACTAAATTTATTTTTAACAAATGTAATTAATTTTTATGATGGTTTAGATCTAAATATCGTCACCCTTACATTAGGCTTAACTTTAGTTATGATTTATTTATCTTATATTAATAAATATGATAATTATTATAGCTTAATAATAGCAGGGTATATAATAGGATTTGCTTTTTTTAATTATTTTCCCAATAATATTTTTTTTGGTGACTCAGGTTGTTATGTTTTAGCATCATTTGTATGTTTTTTTATAATGAAAGCTATTATTTCACATAATTATATTAATATCTTAATTGTCATACCGTTACTTTTGCCAATATTAGATGTTGTATATGTAGTTTGTTTAAGAATTTATATGGGTGAAACATTATTATCAAGAAATTATCACCATTTATATCATAAGCTTGAAAATAAATATAAAAGTAAAGTTTATTTATTTCCTCAGCTATTTAATATTGCAAGTATATATTTGATTTACAAATTATTATTTATCGATTTGATTGACTTAAAAAAAATAATGATTTTTTTATGTTTATCTTTATTAATTACATTAATTAATTATTTTTCTATTAGATTTTATTTGATTAATGAAAATAAACTATAAGTACTATGAAAAATAATTTTTTTTGTATTGTTGGGTTTGGTAATCATGCAAAAAATAAGATTCTTCCTTCAATAAAAAAAATTAAAGATTCCATTATAACTGTAGTAAGTAAACATCATAAAAGTGATGGCACGTATCATGTATATAATTTGCTAGATGATGCAATTAAAAATGCTCAAGCTGGAACAATATTTATCGTTTGCTCTTCACCAGATAATCACTTTAAAGAATCAAAAAAAATTCTAAAAGCTGGATTTAGTTTATTTATTGAAAAACCCATTGTGATTGAGGCCAATGAACTTAATAGCTTAATAAAATGTTGTAGTAACAAAAAATTATTTTTTGTTGAAAATTTTATGTATAAATATTCTTTGATGTATCAATGTTTTATTGATTACTGGTTAATTAATAAAGATACTTTAAGTGAAATCATAATAAATTTTACAATTCCAGAATTGCCAAAAGATACTTTTAGACAACAGATAAGTGATTATTCAATAAATTTATATGATATTGGGTGTTACCCGATTTCTCTGATAAGTGAACTTGACGACAAAGCAAAATTTACATTGAGTCAAGTAATTAACAAAAATAAAATTGATCATGAAATTTTTATAATTAGCAGTATGTTAGATCATATTAAAGTAAGCATTAAATTTGGGGTAACAAATGAATACAAGAATAATGTAAAGTTAATAGATAAATATAATAATAAAGTTACTTTTGAGCATTTTTTTTATGGACGGGAAGGAGAAAGAAAAATAATAAAGATGATAAGAGGCGATATTAAATCTGAAACTATCAAGGATATAGATTGTTTTAAAGTTATGTTTAGCAATCCTTTTGAATATTGGTTTAAAAATCAACACGAAAGAAATATAAATATGAAGAATAATTTAAGTATACTTGAAAATTTATCTAAACAGTATAAGGGTATGTAAAGTAATTAAATATGATATCTAACCAATCAATTATTATTAAAAATAAAATTCGAGATCAAGATGATAGAGGTGGGATTGTTTCTATAGTTGATGAGAAAATTAAAAATGTATCCTTGATTAATTGCAATCCTGGGTCAATAAGATCTAATCACTATCACCATACAGATTACCATTACATGCATGTACTTGAAGGTGAAATTGATTATTTTTTTAAGGAAATTAATAGCGAAATTATAAATTATTTAAAAGTTAAACAAGGTGATAATATATTTACTCCACCTAAGGAAATACACGCAACATATTTTCCAGTTAAAACTATTCTTATTGTTAGCAGCATGAATCCTAGGGATCAACAAACTTATGAAAAGGATACAGTGAGAGTAGAGTTTGTTGATAGTAAAAATATTAAAGATTTACTAAAAATTTATTCTAAGAACTAGTAATATGCTTAATACTAATGAATAAAGCTAAGTATATTAATAAGTGTAGACTATGTACATCGAGTAAACTTGATGAAATCATTGATTTCGGAAAAATTCCATTAGGTAACAATCTATGTAATACAAAGTTAATTTCAAAAAAAGCCAAAGTATTTAATCTTAAATTAATAAGATGCAGTAAGTGTAAACATTTTCAATTAAATTATGAAGTTTCTCCAAAAGAACTTTATGCAACAAACTATACTTATTTAAGTGGAGTAGGAACTAGCTTTATTAAACACTTTAGTAACTATGAGAGATGGATTAAAAAAAAATGTAAGCTAAGTAAGCAAGATATGGTTCTAGATATTGGATCAAATGATGGAACTTGCTTAAAGGCATTTAAAAAGAAAGGCTTCAATGTTCTTGGTATTGATCCAGCAAGACTACCCTCTAAATTAGCTAACAAAGATGGAATAAAAACTATAAATTCTTTTTTTGATACTAAATCTGCAAAAAAAATAAAGAATGAATATGGTGGGATAGATTTTATAACGAGTCATAATGTATTAGCACACATAGGAGATATCAAAAATGTTTTTGAGAATATTTATTATTTACTAAAAAATGATGGGTTCTTTTGTTTTGAGGTCGGTTATTTTCTTAGTGTATTAAAAAATAATTTATTTGATACTATTTATCATGAACATTTAGATTATCATCATGCAGCACCATTAATTAAATACCTGTATTCAATAGGATTCAGTATTGTTCATATTGATACAAATAAAATACAAGGTGGAACCTTAAGAATCTTGTGTAAGAAAAATTCTAATAAAAAAATTTATTATCAGCCAAAAAAATTTCTAGCAAATGAAAATAAATCAATTATTAATAATAAAATATTTCTCAAAAATTGGCCAAGTAATATTTTTCTAAATATTAAGAAGTTTTCTGACCTAATTGATGAGGAGCTGAGAGACGGGAAAATGATTTATGGATATGGAGCTCCAACCAAAGCTACATTAATTTTAAAACTAGCTACATTAAGAAATAATTCAATAAAGTACATTATTGAGGATAATCAGTTAAAAGTTAATAAATATTTACCTAAAACAGATATAAAAGTGGTGAAACTTGGTAAGCAAAATTTAAATGAACCAGATATAATTATTATTTTTGCTTGGAATTTTGTTTCAGATATAATTAAGAAGATAATAAAGATCAGAAGTAGACCGTTAAAGATAATAATACCTTTACCTAAACTGAAAGTAATAAAAATATGAATTTAGATTTTAAAAATGTTGTTGTAATAGCTCCACATCCAGACGATGAAACTTTAGGTTTAGGTGGCACAATTAAAAGATTAATAAAAAATAAGATTAAGGTATCCATATTAGTAGTTTCTGGTCATTTGCCACCATTATACTCAAACGCCTCATATAAAAAAACTTTGGAAGAATCAAAAAATGTTTTCAATTTTTTGGGTGTCAAAGATTATGAATTTTTAAATATACCTGCTACCAAAGTTAATGAGGTACCAGTTTCTGAATTAAATGGAAAAATTAGTGATTTTATAAAAAAAAGAGGTCCTGATACTGTCTTTGCGCCTTTTCCAGACAGGCATATAGATCACAGAGTTATATTTGATGCTACAGTAGTTTCTGCTAGGCCAATAAATCGACATTCTCCAAAAAATTTATTATTATACGAAACACTATCGGAGACACATTGGAATGTACCTGGTGTAGAAGCAAGTTTTAACCCAGATTTTTTTATAAATATTGATAATGAAATTAAAGATAAATTATTTGCACTTAAGATCTACAAATCTCAAATTAATAAAAAAACACCATCGCGCTCTCCAGATGCAGTAAAAGCACTCGCTCACTTTAGAGGTAGTCAAAATGGATGTAAATATGCTGAGGCATTTAAAGTTGCAAGGATTATAATTTAGAATTACATCTAATTTATTTTTATGATTAAAAATATAAATTCAATTTTAAAAAACTACTTTTTATATTTTATTATATTTGATATTATATTATCAATATTTTCAACTTATTTAGCTTACTCATTAAGAATTGAGACATATCATATTCCTTCTTTAATAAATTTAAGCACTTACCTTATTTGTGCGACAAGCTTTATTCCAATTTTTATTTATTTTAATATATATGAAATATCAATAAAATATTCTAGCCTTGATACAATAAAGAAAATTATTCTTGCAGTTTTGATATATAGTATTTTATTGTTTGTAATATTTTCATTATTAAAAAATGGAACGCCTAGATCTCTTTCAGTAATCCAACCATTAATTTTTTTCCCAATTATTTGTATTTCGAGAATTTTAATCTTACTTCAAAATAGAGCTAATATTAATCAAGATATTCCAAACTTAGTTATATATGGAGCGGGGAGTGCAGGGACTCAGTTGCTTAATTCAATTCAAAGTAATAATTTGTATAACGTAGTGGCATTTATTGATGATGATGTATCAAAGAATGGAAAGCAAATTTCAAATGTTAAGATATATGAAGAAAGTATGATGCAAACTCTGATTGCAGATTTTTCGGTAAAAAATATTGTAATTGCAATGCCATCAATGAAAATAACTTATAGAAGAAAGTTAGTTAAAAAATTAAGTAAATATAAGATTGAAACTAAGATTCTCCCTGATATTAGTGATTTAATTAATCATGACATATCTATAAATGATCTTAGAAGTGTAAATATTGATGATCTAATAGATAGAGAAATAGATACAAGTAACCAAAATATAACTGTCCTGAAAAATAAAAATGTACTTGTGACTGGTGCTGGAGGATCTATAGGGAGTGAATTATGTAAGCAAATAATTTTTCAAGAACCAAAAGAAATAATATTATTAGATCACAGCGAGTACAATCTTTATCGAGTTCAAGAAGATCTAGAAAAAATTGCTACATTTGAAGGAAATAATATTAAATGTAAAATCATTCCAATACTATTATCAATTAATAATTTTAAAAGATTAGAATTGTTATTTAAAGAAAAAAATCCAAAAATTATATTTCATGCTGCTGCCTACAAGCATGTAAACCTAGTGGAGATAAATATATTTGAGTCAATTAGAAATAATTATTTTGGCACACTTAATATTGCCAGGTTATCAAAGAAGTACAAAGTTGAAAATTTATTATTAATTTCTAGTGATAAAGCAGTAAGGCCAACCAACATAATGGGAGCGACCAAACGATTATCTGAACTAGTCATTCAGGCATATGCCAATGAAGAAAAAAATTCTAGTAAGTCAAAAATTTTTTCTATTGTTAGGTTTGGCAACGTATTAGCTTCTTCAGGATCTGTGATTAATAAATTTAATAATCAAATAAAGAATCGGGAACCATTAACATTAACACATCCTGAAGTTACTAGATATTTTATGACAATTTATGAAGCGGTGCACTTAATTCTTCAGACTATTATGATTTCCAAAGGTGGTGAAGTTTTTTTATTGGATATGGGAAAGCCAATAAAGGTAATAGATTTGGCAAAGAAAATGATTAATTTAAGTGGTCTAAAACTAAAAGATGAATTAAATATTGATGGTGATATTGAAATAAAGATTATTGGATTAAGGCAAGGAGAAAAACTTTTTGAAGAACTATTAATTAACAATAAATCAATACCCTCAACCAATAAAAATATTTTTTACGCAAACGAAAATTATATTACAGTTGATAAATTAAATACTATTTCTGAAAAACTAGAGTTGAGCATAGAAAAGAATGATCTTGCGTCAGCTATATTCACTCTTGAAGAGCATGTTAGTGGATTTAAATATAAAATTTAATTAATTTTTTTTTCTTACCCAGTGACTTATGATTGATTGTCTAACTCGAGCCAAAGCTAGTTTTTTAGATGGCACATTTTCAGTAATTACTGAGCCTGATCCAATAGTAGCATTTGAACCAATCTCTATTGGCGCAATCAATTTACAACCAGAGCCAATATAAGCCCCTTCTCTAATTATCGTATTATTATGCTTAATACCATCATGATTACATGTAATAGTGCCTGCACCAATAACTACATTATTTTCAATATAAGTATCACCAATAAAACTTAGATGATTTATTTTTGTTCCATCACCTATCAAAGATTTTTTGATTTCAACAAAATTTCCTATACTAACTTTATTTTTTATCTCTGTTTCAGATCTTAAATTAGCATATGGCCCTATAGTACAATTTTTTCCAATTATAGTCCCATCAAGTGTTGTAAAAGGTTTAATAATAGTTCCCTCTCCAATTATAGAATTTTTTATAATACAATTTGCTTGTATTTCAACATTGTTACATATCGTGTTATTTCCATCAAATATTGTATTAATATCAATCTTTATGTTATTTCCACATTTTAAAGGACCTCTTATTTCTACACTTTCTTTATTAGTAAAATTTGGATAAGTCCCTTTAATGTTTATATTGTCATCTTTCATAATAGCTTTATAAATTATACTTATTAATATATATGATATCAAAAAAAATAAATATCAATCTAACAATAAGATAAAATTTATGTGGACTTTAAACAAATCAAAAATACATGGAACAGGGGTTATTTCCTCTGAAAACATTAAAAAAAATACAAAAATTATTCAATATATTGGAGATAAAATTTCAAAAAAAGAGGGTGATATAAGGTCTGCGTTGAGAATTAAGAAATATCTAAATAAAAAGAATGAAGGCTCAGTATATATATTTGAATTAAATAAAAAATACGATATTGACGGATCACCAATTTATAATAAGGCTAGGTATATTAATCATTCTTGTAACCCTAATTGTGAAGTAGATATTATTAAAAATGAAATTTGGATAAGCTCAATAAAAAAAATTAATAAAGGTGAGGAATTAAATTATGACTATGGATACCCATTTGATGAAGATGATTACAATGATCATGTTTGTAAATGTGGTTCAATTAAATGTGTTGGTTATATTATTTCACGAGATGATTGGCCTAAGTATAATAAATT
>MDTF01014582.1_pt1 | contig 44726 bp, 40 predicted proteins | sample 811191 | NCBI WGS metagenome assembly MDTF01 (sample SAMN05326649, study PRJNA326480) | marine metagenome | isolation source: seawater | place: Southern Ocean | collected 2011 | reverse complement strand
TGATTGAGGAAGGTAATATTTGTACTTTTCTTCAATTACTCCGTTAGCCATGTTATAAAACTCATCAGAAGTAAAGTAAGCTTCTAGTTCAGCTGGACTATAACCAGAGGAATACAAACTACCAATAAGAGCTCCCATACTTGCTCCTGTAATGTAATCGACTTGAATATTGTTTTCTTCTAACGCCTTAAGTAAACCAATGTGAGCTAGTCCGTCTGCACCACCACCACTTAAAACTAAACCAATGGTTTGTTCTTTTTCCTCTTGAGAATAGGAGTTTAGGGGCATAAAAGCCCAAACAGATAGTAACAGAAAGAGGAGGTATTTCGCCATACCTAAATTTATTAAAGCAAATCTATGAAAGCTTTTAGTATGGGTATATTTACAGATCAATATTAGATCGTAAAGTTGATAGGTATTTTGGAAATAACTTTAACCGCGATCCATACCACGAAAACATTTCACCATCAACCAAAACGACTTTTGAAAACGGAAATTGTTTTTGAATTTCGGCTCTGTTTTTTTCTTTGAAAGGATAAGGTTCAGAAGATAAAAAGATGAAGTCGGGATTTAATTTTTGAATTGCTTCTGAAGTTAGCTCTGGATATCTATAATCATCTTGAATGCAATTTTGAAATCCACTAACCGATAACATTTCAGAGATAAACGTGTCTTTACCGACACTCATAAAAGGTTTTTGCCATATTAGATAAAGCACTTTTGGAGCAGATTTAGCTTTAGAAATAGATAAAAACTGCTCAAGTATGTGGTGCTTTAATGGTTGAGCTTTGTGAGGAGTATTGGTTATTTCACCAATCTTTTCAACCATATCAATTGCATGATGAAAGGTAGCTATATCACTCGTCCAAACAGGAAATTTACTGGATAAATACTCAATTGACTCTTTATCGTTTTCCTCTTTATTAGCAATGATTAAATCGGGTTGGAGTTCTTGAATTAAATCCAAGTTAGGAGTTTTGGTACCACCAACTTTTGTTTTAGTGATTCTCCATTCTTTTGGATGAACACAAAAGTTAGTGATACCAACTACTTCGTTGTCTAAACCCAGATCAAAAAGCAATTCTGTTTGAGAAGGTACCAAAGAAATAATTCGTTTGGGCTTTTCAATAACCTGAATCTTCTTGCCGATTTGATCTGTGAATTGACGCATTATCCTAGTGCTCCGATAATATCATGTTTAGTTATAATATACCACTTTCCGTGGATATTGGTTAAAACAGCACTGTTTTCTTTGTTAATCATCTTAGCTAAATCTTTAACTCTAGATTTAGGATCAACAACTGGAAACGGATCTTTCATGACATCTGCGATCACTTTGTCTTTGATGTCTGGATCTTCAATTAGTTGTTGGAATAAATACGAATCGTCAATAGATCCAACAGGTTCTCCATCTTTTAAAACAGGAAGTTGAGAGATGTTATTAGCTCTCATTTTATCAATAGCATGTTGAACTAACTCTTCAGTTTTCACTGAAATAAGTTCAGCATTCATGCGAGAGCGTAAAATATCTTCAGCTGTTTGTTCATCTTCTTCTAAGAAACCACGGTCACGCATCCAGTCATCGTTAAAGATTTTTCCTACGTATCTACTTCCATGATCGTGGAAAAGAACAACTACAACATCATCTTCAGTTAGTTCATCTTTTAACTGACGAATACCTTGAAAAGCTGATCCAGCAGAATATCCCAAGAATAGACCTTCTTTTTTCGCCAATTCTCTAGCTGTAACAGCACCGTCTTTATCGGTTACTTTTTCGAAATGATCGATCAAATCGAAATCTACATTCTTAGGAAGAATGTCCTCACCAATTCCTTCGGTGATGTATGAATAGATTTCGTTCTCATCAAATTCACCAGTTTCATGGTATTTTTTGAAAACAGAACCATAGGTGTCAACACCCCAAATCTTAATATTTGGATTTTTCTCCTTCAGAAACTGAGCAACACCAGAAACAGTACCACCTGTTCCAACACCTACCACAAAGTGAGTGATTTTACCTTCTGTTTGTTCCCAAATTTCAGGGCCAGTAGATTCATAATGAGCCTGACGATTGGATAGGTTATCGTATTGATATGGATAAAATGAATTTGGAATTTCTTTGTTTAAGCGAGATGCAACTGAGTAGTAAGAATCAGGATGTTCAGGAGCAACATTTGTTGGGCACACATAAATTTCGGCACCCATAGCTCTCAAAATATCCATTTTCTCTTTCGATTGCTTGTCGCTTAAGGTACAGATCAACTTGTAACCTTTTACTACTGCCGCAAGTGCCAAGCCCATACCTGTATTACCAGAAGTACACTCGATAATTGTTCCACCTGGTTTTAACTTACCTGATTTTTCAGCATCTTCAACCATTTTAAGAGCCATTCTATCTTTTACAGAATGTCCTGGGTTGAAGTATTCTACTTTGGCGAAAACCTGAGCAGGAATGTCTTCAGCAATTTTATTGAGTTTTACCAATGGTGTGTCACCAATGGTTTGTAAAATATTGTCGTAAACGCGTTTTTCTTTGTTCATGACGAAGTATATGATTGATCTATATTTAGTTAAAACGAATTGCCTTAATTGGCGATATCTTAGTTACAATGTAAGATGGACCGATAAGTAACGCGGTGCAAAGCACAACAGTTCCAATATTTAGCAGAACAATATAGCTCCACTCAAAGTTTACGGGAACGTGTGTTAAATAGTATGATTCTTGAGATAATTTAACAAGCTGATAATGTTTCTGCAAATAGCCCAATCCTAAACCGAGTACATTTCCCCAGAATATCCCCAGAGAAATTAATACTGCTGCTTGATACAAGAATATTTTTCGGATACTCCAGTTATTTGCTCCCATTGATTTTAGCAATCCAATCATCGGAGTTCTATCTAAAATCAGAATAAGTAGGGCAGAGGTCATGTTAATGGCAGATACTAAGATGATAAGTAGAATGATGATTACAACGTTAATATCTTGAAGCTCTAGCCAGCTAAAAATATCACTATGTCTTTCTTGAATAGTGGATGTTTTAAAGGTGTATGGAATAGCTCTATAGAGTGCTTCATCAATTTCGGTGATCGCATCAAAGCTTTTTAAGTTGACCTCAAAACCACCAACTTCTTCTTTTGACCAACCATTTATTTTTTGAATATGTTGAATGTCGCCTAAAATGAAGAGATCATCAAAATCAGCTAAACCTGTGTTGTAAATTCCACTGATTATAAATCTTCTTGGTCTGGGTTTGTTGTCTTGTATGAAGTAAACGATGAACTTATCATTTAAGCTAAGTCCCATTTCTTTGGCAATGGTTTTTGAAATAATAACCGAATCAGATCTTTTGGAGGTGTAATTTGGAACTACTCCCTCAACCATATTGCTGTTGAAGAAATTCCAATTGAAAGTGCTATCAACACCTTTTAGTACAATACCTTGTATGGCATCATCTTGTTTGAGAATACCTGCCTTATTGGCAAATACAGAAATAGATTCTACATCATCGATATGATCGAGTTTTCCAATAAACTCTTGATTTCTATCAATCGGGATTTGCTCAAGTCCATCTTTACTTTCAAACTTGGTAATCTGAATATGTCCACCAAATCCAATAACCTTGTTTTGAATTTCTTTTTGGAATCCAGTTAAAACAGCAATACTGATAAGCATTACTGCAACACCTATAACAATGCCTCCGATAGCAATGGCTATAATGGGTCTTGTACCTGATCTTTTAGGCGAGTTGTTATCACCTTTTACAAGTCGTTTAGCTATGAAGAACTCTAAATTCAAAAATTAGGTGAATTGTTTTGCTGTTATACTTTTGGTTTAATCTATGTTAGCCCAATGTTAGCACCCCGAAAAACAGGAACAATGGCAAAGGCCACGAAAATAACCAAAATATACGCGCTTCTTTTTATAATCTTCTCAGCTTTTACAGTTCAATCTCAAGTAAAAATGCGACTGGATTCTGCTTCTCTAATCTTCCCCAAAGATATTGAGTCAGGAGCCCAAGTATTATTAGAAAACACATCTGAGCTTAAAGGCAAAAAGGTAGCCGTTGTAGCCAATCACACCAGTGAAATTAATGGAATTCATTTGGTAGATACATTGTTGAGTATTGGTGTAGAAATAACAAAGGTATTTGCACCTGAACATGGTTTTAGAGGTATTGCAGATGCTGGTGCTCATGTGAAATCGTCAGTTGATGAAAAAACTGGATTGCCAATTGTATCGCTTTACGGAAGCAATAAAAAGCCAACGGCTAGCCAGCTAAATGGAGTTGATGTAGTGATTTTCGACATACAAGATGTGGGAGTTAGATATTACACTTATATATCAACCATGCATTACGTGATGGAAGCTTGTGCTGAGCAAAAAGTTAAAGTGCTGGTGTTAGATCGACCAAATCCGAATGGTTTTTATGTTGATGGTCCTGTACTTGAATCAAAGTTTCAGTCGTTTGTTGGAATGCATCCTATACCAGTTGTTCATGGATTAACGATTGGTGAACTGGCCAAAATGATTAATGGTGAACAGTGGCTCAAAAACGGAATTCAGTGCGATTTATCAGTTGTAAAGTGTAAAGGATACGAACACAAACTGCTGTACCAATTACCAATAAATCCATCTCCAAATCTGGGGAATATGACCGCGATTTATCTCTATCCGAGTTTAGGTTTTTTTGAGGGAACTGAAATAAGTGTAGCAAGAGGAACCCATTTTCCTTTTCAGGCGTTTGGTAATCCCAAGCTTACCATTGGCGATTTTTCTTTTATCCCAAAACCTACTTCAGGAGCAAGACATCCTCGATTTGAAACCCAAAAATGCAATGGATTTGATTTGCGAAACATGAATGAAAAGTTTGCAGTTGAGTTTAAAGGCATTTATCTGAAATGGATTTTATTGACTTATGAGAATTATCCGGATCAGGATAATTACTTTATTAAGTCAGGATTTTTTAACTTATTGGCTGGAACTGATAAATTAAAAAATCAAATCGAAAGTGGTTCAACTGAAAACGAGATTAGAAAGAGTTGGGAACCAGATTTGGCAAATTATAAGTTGGTCAGAAAAAAATATTTGCTGTATCCAGATTTCGAATAAAACTAAAGTCGCTTGATTTTGTTGAGTGATCAAAAACTAGAAAGTATGAATATGTTGAAAGAAGGAGATAATGCTCCTGAATTAGAAGGTGTTGATCAAAATGGTAATTCGATATCTTTAAATGACTTTGCTGACAAAAAGATTGCTTTGTATTTCTATCCAAAAGATAGTACTCCTGGCTGCACCGCACAGGCTTGTAACTTAAGAGATAATTATCAAGAGTTGTTGAAAGCAGGTTATCAAGTAATAGGTGTTTCAGCTGACTCAGAAAAAAGACATCAGAATTTTATTGAGAAAAACAGTTTGCCGTTTCCGCTAATTGCTGATACTGACAAAAAGTTTATTGAAGCTTATGGCGTTTGGGGTCCTAAGAAATTCATGGGTAAAGAGTATGATGGAATTCACCGTACTACATTCTTAATAGATGAAAATCGTGTAATCACCAAAGTGATTAAGAAGGTTAAGACCAAAGAACATACAGCACAAATTTTAGAAGATTAGGATACTGTTTTTTTTCACCGTAAATTCATTACGGTTTAATCATCTACTTTTGTCAAAACACTAACACTAAAACAAGAAAGAACATGTCACAAGAAGTATCTAAAGAGAAATTAAAAGCCTTACAAATGACACTTGATCGTATGGAAAAAACATACGGCAAAGGTGCTGTCATGAAAATGGGCGATAACGCAATAGAAACAGTAGAAATTATTCCTTCAGGATCATTAACTCTAGATTTAGCTTTAGGAGTTGGTGGATATCCAAGAGGAAGAATTGTTGAGATTTACGGTCCTGAGTCTTCAGGTAAAACAACCTTAGCAATTCATGCTATTGCAGAAGTTCAGAAACAAGGTGGAATTGCTGCTATTGTTGATGCTGAGCACGCATTCGATCGTTTTTATGCAGAAGCACTAGGTGTTGATACAGAAAACTTGTTGATTTCTCAGCCAGATAATGGTGAGCAAGCACTTGAAATTGCTGATAACCTAATTCGTTCGGGTGCAATTGACTTAATTGTAATTGACTCGGTAGCGGCATTAACTCCAAGAGCTGAGATTGAAGGTGAAATGGGAGATTCTAAAATGGGTCTTCAAGCACGATTGATGTCTCAAGCGCTACGTAAGTTAACAGCTTCAATTTCTCGTACTCATTGTACAGCCATTTTCATTAACCAGTTGCGTGAGAAGATTGGTGTTATGTTCGGTAACCCAGAAACTACAACAGGTGGTAATGCATTAAAATTCTACGCTTCAGTTCGTTTAGATATCAGAAGATCTAGTCAAATTAAAGTAGGAGATGAGGTTATTGGTAACAGTACCAAGGTGAAGGTTGTTAAAAATAAAGTAGCGCCTCCATTCCGTAAAGCTGAGTTTGACATCATGTATGGAGCTGGAATATCTAAAACTGGTGAAATCATAGATATGGGTGTTGATTTAGGAATTGTTAAAAAGAGCGGTAGTTGGTTTAGCTATGGCGAAACTAAATTGGGTCAGGGTAGAGATGCTGTGAAACAATTGTTGAGCGATAATCCTGAATTAGCTGAAGAATTAGAAACAAAAATTAAAGCTGCAATTGCCGAAAAAACAGCTTAATTCTTAAATAGATTTAAAATTTGCTAGCCTAATCGATTATTCGGTTAGGCTTTTTTATTTTGCAGGCTATGAATAAATGGTGGTTGATAGGTGGGCTGTCGGTATTAATTTGGGCATGTAACGATGAGCCAAAGAGCGACAATGTTAAGGAAGTGTCTGAAGGTGTGCAGGTTGAACAAGTTGTAGATTCTATTGATATCTTGAATGAGATGATAAAGAAAGAACCTAAAAATGCATCTCTTTATGCTCAAAAAGCACGTATTTATCTGACTCAACAGCAAAGTGATTTAGCCATTGAAGAATATGAACGTGCAATTAAAGCTGACACTACCGATCCGACTTATTATTTAAAGAAGGCTGAGGTATTTTTTAATAGAGCTCAATTTGACAAATCAAGAAAAGAAACTGAACGTGTATTGGCTTTTGCTCCTGAAAATGCTCAAGCTAACTTAAGAATGGCATGGATTGCATTTGTTGTAAAAGGTTATGAAAAATCTTTAGAATACATCAATGAAGCTTTAAAAGCTGATGTACATTTAGCTGAGGCCTATTATTTAAAAGGACTTGTTTACAAGGATACCGAGAAATATAAAATGGCTGTCAGTAGTTTTAGAACGGCTACAGAACAAGACAATAACTACTACGAAGCTTGGGTTGAATTGGGCTATTTACATGGTTTAGCGAATAGTGACCTAACTACTTCGTACTACGATAATGCAATTCGTATTGATAGTACAAAGTATGAAGCACACTATAACAAAGGTTTTTTCTTGCAAGAAAGAGGCCGATACCGTGAGGCTTTAGATGAGTATGATGTTATTATTCGAAATAAACCATACTTCTATAATGCCTATTATAACAAAGGTTTTATTTATCTCGAGTATCTAGAAAAGTATGATAGTGCAGCTTATGAATTTACCCGCGTGATAGGTGTAAATCCTATGAATTTTAAAGCATTTTACAATAGAGGCCTAGCTTACGAAAGAGATGGAGAAGATAAAAAAGCACTTCAGGATTACGAAGAAGCGCTTAAATTAAAACCAACTTTCGATTTAGCAGCAGAAGGTAAAAGTAGGGTACTCGGAAATTAATAAATAATTTCCGAGTCGAATTTACCTACAGGTTGTTCGTATAATTTCCAGTATTCCTCTGCAATAGCATTTGGACTGTATTTCTTGTCTGACTCAGATACCTTTCCAGTTACAATAACCGATGCTACGTGAATTGGTGTTTCTTTTAAAGACTCATTCAATACTTCATTTAGATTTCTCAGGGCTGCTTTTCCTAAACCAAGTGATCCAAAATCAGGATTAGGTTTCAGTGCAAATCCACCTCCAGTGAAGAATATACTTCCAGATCCTTTTTCAAGCATTCCAGGTAAAACTGCTTTGGTAGCTGTTAGTGCACCCCCTACATTGATTTTGAAATCATCTGCGATTGATAAAGAAGTATCGCTTAAAATGTGAGTCTTCTTAATTTTTGAAGCGTTGTAAAGCAACACATCTACAGTGCCATGATCATTTTCAATTTTCTTGATGGCTTGCTTTACGGAGTTAGGCTCACCAGCTGTGGCGATGTAAGGAAAAGAGTCTATTCCTTCTTTACTCAGTTCTGATTGATATTTTTTGAGATTGGTGATATTTCTTGAAACCAAGACTACTTTAAAACCTTCTTTTCCAAACTTACGGGCTACACCATAGCTAATGCCTTTGCCCATTCCTATGATTACGAGGAGTTTATTGCTATTCATATTTCTGCGTCTTTATTCCATGAAAAATAATAGAATTTTAGATACACAAACATGATTTTAACCCATAAAAAAAGGGACTCATTTGAGTCCCTTTATAACCAACACAAAGTGTTATATAATTTATTTTACTTTTTCCACAACAGCTTTAAAAGCTTCTGGGTGGTTCAAAGCTAAATCAGCTAGAACCTTACGGTTTAATTGGATTTCAGCTTTCGCTAATTTACCCATGAACTGAGAATAAGACATTCCGTGTTCACGCGCAGCAGCGTTAATACGCTGAATCCACAAGCTGCGGAAGTTGCGTTTCTTTTGTTTACGACCAGTGTAAGCGTATAACCATCCTTTTTCGACAGCATTTTTACTTACAGTCCAAACATTTTTTCTGCGGCCAAAGTAACCTTTGGCCTCTTTCATCATTTTTTTTCTCTTTGCTCTACTAGCAACACTATTTACCGATCTTGCCATAGTATCTTGTGTTTTTTGGCATAAAGCGCTTCACTTAAGAAGACTTGTTTTATTTGCTCGATGCCGGGTTTAAACAATAATTATAAAACCTACTCTAAGCTTAGATGTTAAGCATTAACTTAACGTTCTTCATGTCAGTTTTATCAACTAAACCAGCTTGAGTTAAATTACGCTTACGTTTCTTTTCCTTTTTGGTAAGGATGTGAGATTTGAAAGCGTGTTTTCTTTTGATTTTACCAGTACCAGTAAGCTTAAAACGCTTCTTTGCACTGGCATTTGTTTTCATTTTAGGCATAATACAACTTCCTTATATATTGTTGTGTTGGTTACTTCTTCTTAGGAGCGATAAACATAATCATACGTTTACCTTCCATTTTAGGCATCTGCTCAACAGTTCCTAATTCTTCCAATTCAGTAGCTAAGCGAAGCAAGATCAATTGTCCTTGATCTTTAAACAAGATTGAACGCCCTTTGAAGAATACGTATGCTTTAATTTTAGCACCTTCTTTCAGGAACTTCTCAGCATGCTTTTTCTTAAACTCATAATCGTGCTCATCCGTTTGAGGTCCGAAACGAATCTCTTTGATAACCACTTTTTGAGCTTTGGCTTTAATTTCTTTTTGCTTCTTCTTTTGCTCGTACAAGAATTTCTTGTAGTCTACAATTTTACAGACTGGAGGATCAGCTTTCGGAGAAATTTCTACAAGATCTAACCCTTGCTCATCAGCCATTTGTAGGCCTTCTTTGAGTGAATATACACCCACTTCAACATTGTCTCCAACAACACGTATTGGATCAGCTTTAATTGCTCTGTTAATTTTGTGAGGATCTTCTTTTATAACCCTCGCTGGTCTTCTTCTCCTAATTGCCAAATTATTCTATTTTATTTTTTTAAATCAATTAATCAAAATTGAATTCACCAACTTCTTCACTTACTAAGTTGTGAACCAATTGCGTAAATTCACTTACGCTCATTGAGCCTAAGTCTCCGTGACCATGTCTACGAACAGAAACAGTTCCATTCTCAACTTCTTGCTCACCCAAGATCAACATGAAAGGTACTTTTTTTACTTCATTGTCACGTATCTTCCTGCCAATCTTTTCGTTGCGGTCGTCAACAAGGGCGCGAATATCGGAATTATTGAGCAGTTTTGAAAGTTTTTGCGCATCGTCATTGTATTTCTCAGAGATTGGCAAAATCACAGCTTGTTCAGGCATTAACCACAATGGGAATCTTCCTGCACAGTGTTCAGTCAAAACAGCAACAAATCGTTCCATTGAACCAAATGGCGCTCGGTGAATCATCACCGGACGGTGTTTTTGGTTATCACTACCTGTGTATTCCAATTCGAAACGTTCAGGTAGGTTGTAATCTAATTGAATAGTACCCAACTGCCATTTTCTACCAATAGCATCGCGTACCATGAAATCTAATTTTGGTCCGTAGAATGCAGCTTCGCCATATTCTACAGTAATTGGTAAGCCTTTTTCTTCAGCAGCCTCACGGATTGCAGCTTCAGCTTTGTCCCAATTTTCTGGTAAACCAATGTACTTACCCGGATTTTCAGGATCTCTTAAGGAAACCTGAGCAACAAATTCTTTGAAATCCATGGTTTTAAAGATGTATAAAACCAAATCGATTACTTTTTTGAATTCGTCTTTTACTTGATCTTGCGTACAGAAAATGTGCGCATCATCTTGTGTAAATCCACGTACACGAGTTAAACCATGTAACTCACCACTTTGTTCATAACGGTAAACTGTTCCAAACTCTGCATAGCGAATAGGAAGGTCTTTGTATGAATGCGGTTCCGATTTAAAAATTTCACAATGGTGCGGACAGTTCATCGGCTTTAGCATGAACTCTTCACCCTCGTGTGGTGTAGTAATAGGTTGGAATGAATCCTCGCCATACTTCTCGTAGTGACCACTACATACATACAAATCTTTGTGCGCGATGTGAGGTGTCATTACTGGCTCGTAACCTGCTTTTTTCTGTGCTTCTTTCAAAAAACGCTCCAATCGATCTCTCAAAGCAGCACCTTTTGGAAGCCAAAGTGGTAATCCTTGACCTACGCGCTCACTGAAAGTAAACAAGCCAAGTTCTTTACCAATTTTACGGTGATCACGTTTTTTAGCTTCTTCCAATTGAGTAAGATACTCATCAAGCATCTTTTGCTTTGGAAATGTGATACCATAGATACGAGTCAACATATCTTTAGTTTCATCGCCTCTCCAATAAGCACCAGCAGTACTCAAAAGCTTAATAGCCTTAATGTATCCCGTGTTTGGAATGTGAGGTCCTTTACACAAATCTGTAAAGTTACCTTGTGTATAGAACGTGATTTTTCCGTCTTCTAAATCTTTAATTAGATCTAGTTTATATTCATCACCTTTTTCGGTGAAATACTCAATAGCATCGGATTTGCTTACTTCTTTGCGAACATAATCGCTTTTTTTACTAGCAAGCTCTTTCATTTTCTTCTCGATTTTTTGGAAATCGTCAGAAGAAAATTGTTGACCACCAAAATCTACATCGTAGTAAAAACCATTTTCAATGGGAGGCCCAATACCGAATTTAATTCCAGGATAAAGTTCTTCCAAGGCTTCAGCCATCAAGTGAGCAGAAGAGTGCCACATGGTGTTTTTACCTTCGTCATTATCCCACGTGAGCAACGTTAAGGTAGCATCGGTTTCAATGGGGCGATTGGCATCCCATACTTCTCCATTTACCTTGGCTGATAGAACATTACGCGCTAATCCTTCGCTAATGCTCTTAGCAACTTCCATAGCCGATGTTCCCTTTGGAACTTCACGTACCGACCCGTCTGGAAGTGTAATTTTAATGTTATCCATGTTGCTCATAAAGGCTGCAAATATAAAACGGCTCTATAGATTACATGCGGCTTTTATTGAATTCTGAATCAATTCAATAGAATTTACTTAATTTTAACTTTTCTAACTCGTTTAAACACCTATTAGTCATGAGATTAAAGTCATTTTTTAGACTGATTACCCTTTTCAGTCTTGTTCAATCTATTTCATCAACTGCTCAAACGGTTGAGTATGATGTTGAGGTAAGTAGTTTACCTAGCATCCATGAAATTTTTGATGATGGCTCACTTCATACAACAAAAATTGAAGAAAATTCTACTTTTTATCTGGACTCAATTTCGCCTTATGGTGTTGATATACCTCTAAATGATTTTGAGGTATATGATTCAGCCAGTAACTTATGGTACTACCATTACACCGATTCTAACAATCTTATTGTTTCAAGATCATTTAATGATACTAGTATTTATTACGGAGACTGTGGAGCTGGTAAAATAACAAAGTATGATTCTCAGGGTGGAGTTATTTGGGAGTTTGTAGATGATACCACAGGTTGTAATTTCTATCCAAGAAATACGATTCATATAAATGGAAACAATTTGTTTTCTATTTCAAGTTATGCTGATGAAGGAGACTGCACTCCAGAAATTAAGTTGCTGAAGTTAGATATTAATACAGGGCATCTGATCAAACGTAAAACAATAGGTGATTGCAGTTATAAATGGGTTAATTCTATTGGGGGAGATTTAAAGTTTATTCATCACAGTAATTGTTCGTGTAACGATAGTGAGTATCTACAACCAGATCAGATTGAAACGTTTGATGAGAATTTCAATAGAGTAAATTCTTCAAGATTAATTCTATTGGATGAATATGGTGATAGTGTGATGTCTGTAGGTACCACAGCAATAGATTCTAACACTTATTTAACTGGAGGTTTAAGAAGGCAGTATTCAACATCGAATAACAAGTACTCACTTTTAAGATTAGAAAATTCAAATCAGATAACCAGATATAGCTTGCATGATACATTGAATTTGAATGAATACATGAGTAGATTATATGATGTTATTGTATATGACACTTTCTATCTCATAGCCTTCGGACATAATTACACCACTTTAGTGAGACCTGATGAGTACTACAGATACGACTCAACGGAGGTAAATATCATATGTGTCACAAAAGACTTTACACAAATTGGCAATATTTGGACAGAAGTTAAGTTGGGTGAAGTTTATCATTTAAATCTAGAGCACCATTTTATCTCAGAAGATGATGGTAGTTTGTATTTGTCTTACAGTAAGAACATTGGAACCTCAATTAACAGAGAGAGAAAGAATTACATTGAACGCATTTCATTCAATACAATCATTAATTCAGTTGAGCCGGAGTTGAAGGAAAACAAGTTAAGTTTTGAGGTTTATCCGAATCCAACATCAGGTGAAATAAACGTTGAAACTACAAATTCAGGCAAGCTTGTGTTTTATGATTTAGCAGGTAAAAGCCAACTTGCCTCAAATATTAATGCAGGAAGTAATAAACTAGAAGTAAATCAACTCCCAGCTGGAGTGTATTTTTTAGTGCTCACAACTGAAGATGGGAGTAGAACAACCCAAAAATTAATCATCCAATAACTACACCTATGCAACTAACTCAAAATCTCTGGACTTTATTTTTCGCCTTTTTTCTGGCTCATAATATTTATGCTCAAACGGTTGAGTATGATATTTCTTTTAATGGAACCAATAGAATAGAAAAAGTGAATACAGATGGAACGGCACTTTATTCGAGAATAGAAAACGATACTTTTTTATTGGATTCGGTTGATATAAATGGAGATGGATACAATTTGTTAAGTATACCAATTCAAGATTCAGGATCCATAATTTCATCTTATCTGTATATCGAAAATGATGCGATATATGTAAACTACTTCTTCCAACCAGATACAATACAGGAGGAATGCTGGCTTACTAAAGCCATTAGTTTCGGATTTGATTCAGTAATAAAATGGGAAACAGATTACACACAGGTATTAGCTTGTAATTTTTCAAGAGGAACTAGACTGTTGACGATTGCAAATAAGTTAATTTCCATAGGATCTTTTAGAGAAGAAGGTGATTGTTCGTCAGGGTTGTATTTTACTGAATTAAACAAGCAATCGGGGCAGTTTAGCAAGGAAAAGATAATAGGTGATTGTTCAGTAGATATCAGCAGTTTTAATGATGATGGATATTCATTCATTTTTTCCAGAACCTGTACTTGCAACGATCTTAACTGGGCTAGAGGAGATCAAATTTATGAAGTTGATAGTTCTTTGGATGTCATCAATGAGTATGAGCTAGAAATGATGAATTTCATACCAAATTCTAATCAAAATTGGGCTTCAATTAGCACAAAGAGAATTGCCAAAGATATTTTCTACTCTTATGAAATCAGAAATGAAAACATGAATCAGGAAATATATAAGGGTTTGATATTGAAAGAGAATGATGACTTCAAATGGATAAACCTGACTGATAGCTTTAACTTACCAAATACATATCAAAGTGGGTTGTATTCAGTAGTAGAATACGATACTTTTTTGTTGTTTCTATTTGGCAAACCGTACAGAACTGTAACTCCAAATACTTCTTTTGCCACTTATGATTCTACTGAGTTCAATATAGTTTGCACTAACAAAGACTTAACTCAGGTTGGTAATATTTGGACTGAAACTAAACCCGGAAATATTCAATATGCTAATTTGAAGCATTCCTTTTCATCACCGAATGATGGTAATTTATTTATTCAGTATAACACCATTACAGGAAATTCAGATAGTTCCAATAATCAGTATTATTTTGAACGCATCTCATTCAACTCAATTATCAATTCGGTTGAGTCAGAGTTGAGGAGTAATGAACTAACCTTTGAAGTTTACCCCAATCCAACATCAGGTGAAATAAACATTGAAACTACAAATTCAGGCAAGCTAGCGTTTTATGATTTAGCAGGTAAAAGGCAACTTGTCTCAAATATTAATGCAGGAAGTAATAAACTTGAAATAAATCAACTTCCTGTTGGAGTGTGTTTTTTAGTGCTCACAACTGAAGATGGAAATAGAACAACTCAAAAATTAATCATCCAATAACTACACCTATGCAACTAACTCAAAAATACTGGACTTTATTTTTCGCCTTTTTTCTAACTCATACTATTTATGCTCAAACGGTAGAGTATGATATTTCTTTTGATGATTCATATCGAATTGAAAAAGACTATTTAAACGGAGCTCTTAAAGTGTCATTACTACAGGACGGGACAATTCAGTTAGATTCAATTAGTCCAAATGGTGATGTCTACCATCTGACAGATGTCTCTGTTGCTGACTCTAGTTTAGAAATTAGAGAGTATTTATTCGATGAACAAGATGGTGTATATGTTTCATATAGCTTTCCAGATACAAACTATCCAAATACAGATTGTAAATTATCAAAAGTTAAGAGGATTGATATAAACTCAAATATGGTATGGGAGAGCGATTTTAATGAAATGCCTAGTTGTAATTTATGGCCTGGAAAGAAGATCTTAATGCTAGACGGCCACTTGATATTCTATGGTTGGTATAAAGAAGAGAGTGATTGCAGTCCACCGATAAAATTTTTTGAGATTGATAGGCAGTCTGGTCAGTTCATATTAGATGAAATGATAGGGTATTGTTCTGTAGATATATCAAGAAATAATACAGGCTATACTTTAGTGTTTTTTAGAAATTGCTCGTGCAATGAATCAAATGGAGGGGCTGGCGATCATGTTGTTGTAGTGGATGATTCATTGAATTTTTTAACTGATAAGTTACTTGAGACAAATAACTTCATAGATAATAATGGCAAAGACTATGTTTCTGTGAGTACAGAGAAATTATTTCCTGACTTGTATTTTTCACATGAGATAAAAAATAGAATTGGATCAGAGTCTTACAAAGGGGTAATTCTTGATAAGGGTAATGATTTAGTTTGGATTAATGTTAGTGATAGTCTAGGCTTAAATAATAATTCAAAGACATTGTACGATGTTGTGCCTTATGACACATTCCTGTTGTTTTTATTCGGTAAGTCTTATTCTACTTTATTACAATATGGAGGTCCCGCTTCTTATGATTCAACAGAATTAAACATAGTTTGTACCTCAAAAGATTTAACTCAAGTTGGTAATATTTGGACAGAAATTAAACCTGGTTATATACTTAAAGCTAATATCAAACATTCTTTTTCATCTCCGTCTGTTGGAAACTTGTTTATTAAATATGGTTCAACAACGGGAACAACATCCAACCCAATTTATCATCAGGATTTAGAACGCATCTCATTCAACTCAATTATCAATTCAGTGGAGCGAGAATTGAAGAGTAATGAACTAACTTTTGAGGTTTATCCCAATCCAACATTAGGTGAAATAAGCATTGAAACTACAAATTCAGGCAAGCTTGTGTTTTATGATTTAGCAGGCAAAAGGCAACTCGCCTCTAACATCAATACGGGAAGTAATAAACTAGAAATAAATCAACTCCCAGCTGGAGTGTATTTTTTAGTGCTTACAACTGAAGATGGAAATAGAACAACCCAAAAATTAATCATCCAATAACTACACCTATGCGACTGACTCAAAAACTCTGGACTTTATTTTTTGCCTTATTTCTGACACGTATTATTCATGCTCAAACGGTTGAGTATGATATCGAAATTGAATTCGGCAAGTTTAAAATTGAAAAGAAAAACCAGGATGGCTCATTGCTGATATCTGCCATGCAAAACGAGTCTGTTTTTAAATTAGACTCTATCAGTTCAGATGGAATAGAGTATAATTTATTATCAATCCCTATTGCTGATTTAGCTTATTCATTTACCGATTATTTGTATGAAAAAAACAGAGGCTTATTTATTTCATATACTGCAGTTGATTCAAATGGGATTAGTTGGGATTGTAGAAATACAGTGATCAGAAAATTTGATTTACAAGGCAGTATTCTATGGGAAAGTACATACAACTCAGGTTTATGGTGTGATTATGAAGCTACTAGGTATTTGTATTTATATAATGACAGAATATATGCCATTGGTAGTTCATACGAAGGCGGTGATTGCCTTCCTACTAGTGTAGCTAATATTTTAGAACCTAATAGTGGATTAATTACTTCCTCTACAATTGTAGGTTCTTGCTTTCCTGGAGCCAGTGGTTTTAATGAATTTGTTTACATTCCTAATCTTTCAAATTGTACTTGTGGTGATAATGATTTTTATAACGGAGATTGGTTTAGGAGGTATGATGAACACTTGAATTTATTAGAGAAAGTTCAGCTAGAATCATATGATTATAAACAAGGTGCAGGCAAGTATGTAGTTGTAGGTTTTGATATGATTGATTCAAATAAGCTTTATTCAATTGTTGTAGATAGATTTGGTCATGATAATTCAATCACAATCATATCAATGTTAGATAATGATACGAGCTGGTATAATATGAATGATTCATTAGGTATTGACGATATGCACTCTTATCGAACAAAAGCAATAGCTGTTGAAGATGAATATGCTTTGGTTAATGTTCAAAATTACATTAGGTATGATAGTTTAAATAACTACAATTTAGATTCAACAACTGTAACTCTCATATTTTCCAATAGTGATTTCAGTTCTAATGACACAGTAGTTTCTTTACACAAATCAAATAGGATTGATCTAATCAGTAGCCTGAATTATGAAGTAGAATCAAAAAGTGTATTTGTGACTTATAAAGATACTACCAATAAACTGATGCGAATTTTATTGGATGAGTCCTTGGGAACTAAAGAAGATAAATTGTTTAGTCATGAGTCTTCCTTTGAAGTTTACCCCAATCCAACAGATGGAAATGTAACTGTGAAATCAAATGTGGGTGGAGTTGCAGAGCTGTATGATATTACAGGGAAATTACAGTTCAGAAAACAAGTTGCAGAGGGAGAAAACCAATTTCACTTAGACTCATTTGAGAAAGGAGTTTATATTTTTAATTTTCAAACTCAGTTTGGTGAACGTCTCTCTAAAAAGCTGATTTTAACTCATTAACTTCAGCGCTTTTGGTAAATCTACATTTCCACCAGTTAAAATAATAGCGGTATTCGTGTCTTCAAACATTTCAGTGTTTTGTAAAGCTACTGCCAATCCAATTGCCGCTGATGGTTCAACCACAATTTTCATGCGTTCCCAAATCAGTTTCATGGCTGCAATAATATCAGTATCCTCAACCCGAATAATTTCATGAATGTTTTCTTGAATAATTGGGTAAGTAATATCTCCTAAAGAAGTTAGGAGTCCGTCAGCAACTGTATTCGGGTTTGTTTGCGGAATAAACTTTTCAGATTTCCACGATTGATAAGCGTCATCGGCACCCATTGGCTCAGCTGCAATAACTTTTACATGAGGAGCAATGTTTTTTACAGCAAGCAAAGTTCCACTTAGCAATCCACCACCACCAACGGGACAAATAATGTAATCTAAATTTGAGACATCCTCTAAAATTTCTTGGCCAACGGTACTTTGACCAGCAATTACATGCGGATGATTGTATGGATGTATAGGCGTTGCACCTGTTTTATCGATAACAGACTGCATGTAAGTTTCACGAGCTTCTAGTGTGGGAGGGCAAAGGATAACTTCAGCACCATATCCTCTCACAGCATCAATTTTAACTTGAGGTGCATTTTCTGGCATTACAATGTAAGCAGGAATGTTTCTTTCTTGAGCAGCCTTGGCAATTGCCTGCCCGTGATTACCGCTTGAGTGTGTGGTTACACCATTTTTTTTGGACTCTTCATCCAACAACATAATTGCGTTGGTTGCACCTCTATATTTAAATGCACCAATTTTTTGAAAGTTTTCTGGCTTGAAAAATAGATTTGCCTTAGCAAAATTGTTGATACTGGTTGAGGTTAAAATAGGGGTTCGGTGTACATGTGGTTTGATTCGATTTTTAGCATCAATCAGATCTGAAAATACGATCATAAATTAGCCAATTACAGGTTTATTTAAAGGTATACTAAGTATAAAGGTTGTGCCTTCTCCCTCGTTGCTGGTAAGTGAAATATCGCCTTCCATCATATCAACACAACGCTTCACAATGGCTAAGCCTATTCCAGATCCTTCAATGTTTATGGTGTTTGATGCTCTGTGGAATAACTCAAATAAATGATCTTGATCTCCAGATGGAATACCAATTCCGTGATCGGCAACTTCAATAATTAATTTGTCATCGTTGCAATTCACATTGATATCGATGCTGGTACCTTCATCTGAATACTTAATAGCGTTAGAAAATAAGTTGTTGCAACTTGTTTTGAGTAAGCCTTCGTCTAACATTAAATGATCTGGTTCACAATTGATATTCAAATTCAATTGATGAGATTTACCAAAACCAGTCTGAAATCCATCAACAAGATTTTCAATAAAGTATTTAAAATTAACTTCTTGCTTTTGCAGTTTTACCTTTCCAGCGTCTGCTTTAGAGAGGAACAAGGAGTCGTTTATCATTCCAGTTAGCTCATGAACTGTACGGTCAATTGTTCTTGTATGACCCAATACCTTTTCAACTGGAGCATTGTTATCTACATGAAACGCAATTAGTTCATTCGAACTTAAAATTGTGGTTAGAGGCGTTTTTAATTCGTGCGAAACAATAGTAACGATTCGAGATTTTAGTTCATTGAGTTCTTTTTCTCGAGCTAAAGCTTCTTTCAGGTTGAGCTCAATTTCTTTCCTTCTATCAATCTCAGACTCCAACATCTGGTTGTTTAATTGAAGTTCAGCAGTTCTTTCTCTAACCTTTTCCTCAAGTTGCTCATTCAGCTGTTTGAGGTTATTTTGACTGCTCTTTAATTTTCGCTCTAATAAGTGACGTTGCATCGTCATCTCAATAGTGGTGTAAAGAATTTCGGGTTTTAGTGGTTTAATGATGTAGCCAAATGAGCTTGATTCTACCGCGCGTCTCATGGTTTCGTCATCGGCATGCCCTGTAACGTATATTACAGGTATACCATATTGGGTCGCGATATGATCTGCTGCAGTAATTCCGTCAATTTCTCCAGGAAGATTAATGTCCATCAAAACCACGTCAGGTTTTTCAGACTCAACCAGCTCAAAGGCATTTTTTGCATCAATGGCATTACCAGCAATATGGTAGCCTAATTTTTTTACAATCTGTTGCTCCATTAAAGCTGTTACAGGATCATCTTCTGTAATAAGTACTGAGTAAATCATATTCTGCGAAAATGGGATTTGTTCTTACTGCAAGATAAATTGTTTATCTATTTTTGAAACAACCGCAAATAAAAAAAGATGTCAGAGAAAATTGTTGTAATCGAAGACAATCCAGACGTTAGAAATAATCTTAACGAAATTCTTGATTCAGCCGGTTATACTGTTGAAACAGCGCCAAATGGAGAAGTGGGGATTGAAGTCATTAAAAGAACTCACCCAGATTTAGTACTATGTGATATCATGATGCCAGAGCTTGATGGTTATGGTGTTTTAAAAGCAGTGCGTGAAAATAGTGCTGTTGCATCAACTCCTTTTGTGTTTTTAACAGCTAAAACTGCTCGTGATGATTTGAGTAAAGGGATGGAATTGGGGGCTGATGATTACATCATGAAGCCATTTACAATTGCAGAGTTGTTGAAACGTGTGAAAGTAAGGCTCGATAAAAGAAAAGAAGTTCTCGATAAATCTGAGGCTAAGCTTAAAGAAGTAACTTCAAATATTGGCCAGCCAATTACTCATGAATTAAATGAGCCACTTAGAACCATTGTTGGTATTGGTGAGCTAATTATGACTGAGCATTACGGAATGGAGAAAACAGAGATTGTAGAATTTGTTTCTCTTATTCATAAGGCGGGTTTAGAACTTAAAGAAGTTGTGGGTAAAACGTTGAGTTATTATGAAATTGAAGAACTCAAAAACAACCCAGAACAACTTGAGGCACTTAAACAAGAGGTTATCCCTTCTAGCAAAACATTGATTAATCAAATTGCTTTAGACGAAGCAGATCAATATAGAAGAGCAAGTGATCTTGTAATTTCTTTGGTTGAAACGCCAGTTCAATTCCCAACTAAATTCTTTAGCAGAATTCTATCTAGCATTATTAACAATGCGTTGAAGTTCTCTCCAAAAGGATCAATGGTTCGTGTTATTAGCGGTGTAGATGGCGACCATATTGTAATTACGATTTCTGACGAAGGATTAGGTCTTACAGAAGATCAAGTTCAATCAATTGGAGCATATCAAAAATTTGATGATGGACAATCTAAGAAAGGTCTTGGCTTAGGCTTGTTTAATGCTAAAAGAACGGTTGAATTATTTGAGGGTAGTATCAATGTAAATTCCAACAAAGGTATTGGTACAATCGTAAAAATTAGATTGAAGGTTGGATAGTCAACAATCAGTATAAAAATGAAAAAGCCCTGAGTGATCAGGGCTTTTTTTATGTCTAGAATTTATTTTCAAGTGCTTTAACTGAAGTCTTAGGTGGATTCCAAGGATCTTTGTAAGACGAGAAGAAGAAGAATTCCTTGATGTATGCCATCGTTCTGATGAATCGCATATAATAACTGTTATAAAACACCATTGCTGGTACGTAAAAAATCAACTTCCATTCTTGTTTCCATCTTTCAGATATAGCCATGATTAGCCCAAATTGAGCAAAATCCATGAGCATATACATGATAATTTTCAGCGGGATAATAACAGAGAGCAATCCAATATTATGAATAACAATATCAATCAGGTAAATCCACCACAAAAAGTTTAAGACAATATCGTATGTAACATTTTCGAGGAAAGAAATGAAGTTCAACAAGTTGAAACTCTGACTCGGCTTGTAGATATCACTGTGCTTTCTAACTCTAAATCTTACGATAGATTTACTCCATCTTAAGCGTTGTTTAGATAAAACTCTAAATGTAGTAGGAGCGTTTGTTAACCCGATAGCTTTAGGCTCAAAGTGGATTTTATACCCCACTTTTCTAAATTTTACAGTGATATCACCATCTAATCCAGGACCAATATCCCATCCACCTAATCTCTTTAAAACATCGGTACGAAAAGCACCAAATGCACCAGAAATAATTCGGTAGATACCAAGCTCTGTAGAAACGATACGCGACATTGAAATCGTGTTGAGGTATTCAATAGCTTGTAGCGTTGCACACATACTCGCTTCAGGGTTTCTCACTTTAATGTTACCACCAACAGCTCCAATTTCAGGATCGAAGTAGAAGGGAAGTAGAATAGATTCAATTGAGTCACGGTCAAAAGACGTATCTGCATCTAAGTGAACAATGAATTTACCTGTTGCGTATCTCAAAGCTGTGTTTGCACCACTTGCTTTTCCGCCCCTAACGTCATTTCGAATAAATCGATTGATCATTCCAGCACGTTCTAGGTCTCTGCCAATCAGTGGTGTAGCATCATCGGAACCATCATCAACTACAATCAATTCATAATTGAAATAGGTCTGTTCTTTCAGTGAGTTTACAAGCTTATAAAGGTGAGGGCCTTCATTTTTACCAGGAACAATGATCGAGATCAAAGGCATCTCTGCCCAAAGTAACTTACGGGCATTTTGATATCTGTTGTTGAGGTTTTTCTTATTCATTAGATAAGAAACCACAATAATCATATCGAATAACAGGAATCGAGGAACCTCTAAAATAAAGAAGTACCAAAAGGTTCTAATGATCTGTACATAACTTTGATTGGACCAATAGAAAACAAAATATTCCCAGTATTCAACTAACATCTTACGAAGTTAAGATAGAAGCTCTAAGCTCATTCAAGATACTTTGGTATTCTGAAGTATCCGAAAGCTCTTTCATATTAGAAACGACTTCAATTTTGGTTTCTTTGATGTTATTTTCTAATAAGGTCTGAATAGAAGTAGCCAATCTTTCCAACTTCTTTTTACTGGCTTCAACGGCCATGTCAGGGAAGATGATAAAGAATGAATTGATTGATCTAGATAGAATATTAGCGCTATCAGTATTGTTAACGATAAACTCAGAAACTTCTTCAATTAATTTATCATAGCGTGCTCCAAGCATACCCTCAGTAGCAGATGAAATATTTAATCGAACCAATCCAATACTACTTGGTTTGCTAGATGATTTTACACGCTCAATCTCAAACTTCAAGAAGGTTCCGAATGTGCTATAAGTAATGAATCCATTATAAACAATTTCTTTACTGTTTTGAGATCCTTTAGGCTGTATAGCTTCTTGAACGCCCTTATCGGTTATTGTTAAATTGAAAACATCATATTGAACCAAACCTTCAATTTCGTTAGATGCGCCACAGCTCATGCATTCGGCTTTCATCTCAGGCTCTTGAAAGTAATTATCATTATCTAAACAATGATACATTACTGATGGCTTGTCATAGTCAACCCCAATATGACGTAACGTTTTATTACACTTGGGACAAACCATTTGCTCACCTCTAATAAAATCTGATTGAGGCCCGATGTATGCACAACTAAAGTGATGTACAAGGTTTTCAGTTACCAAGTTTGCAGATCCACTTTTAGGATCTACTTCTTTGTAATTCAAAAATCCACCGTAACAATGTCCACACAAGTGAATACGATCAACAAACTCTGGAGAGAAAAATTCTTTTTCAAGAGCTTCCTCAATGGTATTGATTTCTGTTTTGGCTTGTTCTCCAGTAAGAGACAAACTCAAAATAGGATATTTAAAACCGATGTTGCTTTTTCGGTCTTTAATAGGTTTCAACATGCGATCTCTAGTGAAAGCAAATCGCATAGTTTTTATGAGCGTACGGTTAATTTCAGGGTTAACCGTATATGGTTTTAACTGTCTTCTTTTGCTTTTAATTCCTTCGATAAAAGCATTAATTGAATCTGGCTGAATGGTTTGAACAACACCATCACCAAGTTCCATTATTTCAGGATCTTTGAGATCAACAATACTTAAAATGAAAGTTGGAATTAAGTAGATGGATTCAATATTCGAAGAACGAATTTTTCTAAGAGCATCAACACACCCAGTCTTGTCCGTGTAATCTAAAACCAATGCATCATATAAGGGGATTTTCTTCAAATCAAATGATGAATAATCATTGATCAGAACAATCTCTTTATCAAATGCATTAGAAATCTTAACTGTTTGGCTTGTATTTTCCCCGGGCTTAAACATACACTCTAAAAGTATTTAGGCTTGCTAACCACAACGTTGATTTTGTAGAATTCGTACCATTTTGATGAATCTTCCACATCTAGTGGTACAACTACCGCACGAACGCGTCTTTCTATCTTAGAACCTTGGTCATATAAGCGGTCAGGTAAGTTTGTGGTTTTAATATAAAGTTTGTCAACAATTCCTTTGCTCTTGCTTCCATCAGGAAACCTGATATCAACAATATCTCCATTACCTACGAATTTCAAATCTTCTTGTTTGAAATAAGCCAGAATGTGAAGTCCTTGGAATTCGATAATGTCAGTAACTAAGTTTTGTTTGTAGCAAACTTCATCAGAACGAGCGTAAACTTGAGAAATCATCCCGTCTTTAGGAGCATAGTAAATGAATTCATTTTCATCTAAACCACCGTTTGCTCCAATTACACCATTAACTTCTCCAAGGTTAACACTTGGTACCTGACTTCTTAACTCTTCAAGTCTCTGAATGGTGACGTTAAGGTATTTGTTTAGATAGCTGATTTCTTCGCTAACACTTTGCTTGTCGTTTTTAAGATCCATCAAGTTTTCTTCAGCATTTTGAAGTTTTGAAGGAGGATATATTTCAAGAAATACTTCTTTCTTGATTTTATCCATGTCACCTTCTAAAGTCTTGATTTTTCTATCGATTTCTTTAAGTTCAATCTTTTTAAGATCAATATTTTTCAGAGAGTTTAACTTCTCACGTGTTAACCAACTTTCAGTTTCTCTTGAATATTCTCGTTTGCTTGAGTTATCAATTATTGAAGCGGAATTACCGTGGATGTCCTCTAGGTTTAATCTGTAAGTGAAAAGAGAATCACCTTGCTTTACAGAATCACCTTCTTCTATGAAATATTCGGTTACGATAATGTCATCAGTAAAAGTTACATTGAACTTGTCCATAATGATTTCAGACTCAGCAGAAATCTTAACTTCTTTGCTGATGAAGTATGTACCGAAACTTAAAAGTATGATGAGTAGGGTAGTGAAATAGATAACTCTATCCCAGTTGAAACCTTTCTTAATCGGTTTCTCCTCGATCCCCTTGATTATACTTTCTTGTGATTTAAACTTAAACTTTTTCATGGATTACGGTTTAAGGAACTGGCATAATCAAGTTCAAATAGCGTGCCCAAATCATGGATTGCTATCTTGTCTAAATCCATTTCCTCGTCTAAGAGTTCAATAAATTTCTCCATCACTAACCTGTTCGGGAAATCTTTTGTTCTCAATGAAATAATTGTTTTTTCAGGATCTAAATTAAATTCTTCTTGAGTTTTTCTTTTAATAAACTCTATATCAGGTCTTTCGTAAGCCATTAAATACACTTCATCACAATACGGATAAATTTTCTCAAGGGCGCTTTCTGGATAGTGAATCGAAATACTCATTGATAATTCCAATCCGTTCTGATTACAGATGTCTCTTGAAATTTGTAAAACTTTCACCAAGTTATTAACATAGAATTCTTGATTTCCTTCCCAATCTGGGAAAGTTTGTGGCTCAATGTCAAAATGAAACCCTTTAAAGCCTAAAGCTATTAACTGGTTTAATTGATCTGTCAATTCTACTTCATTAACTTCAAGTGCTAATTTGTTATTGCCAATCATAGCGATTGGATTAATGTAATGTTTATTGGCAATTTTGTTGAAATCTTCAAGCTTATCAGTTAATGGTTGTGGTCCAGGAGATAGGAACACTTTTTTAACCTCATTATTACTCAAATAATGTATAAGGAAGAGGTTGTCTTGAGCATTAAAAAACTTAGACCAGATGTAAGCACTTCTTTTTTGTTGGTATTTGAAGAGCAATTCAGAAGGTGCTAACTCATTACTGTATGATAATGGTGAGTCTTTTTCCATGTATTCACTCATTCTCAATAGTTTCAAATACAAGTTTTGTTTTAAGTCAATTACTTCTAGCTTATTAGCCATTAATTCATCCATGTAATTGATTGCCATTAATGGACTAAAAGAAATATCACCAAATTGATATTTAATAATTTCTCTTCTAAGTCTTTCTTCTATCTTGAATCTGGTGTAATAGAAGTCAATAAGTTGCTCTAATTTAAACGAATATTCGTAGTAATAGTTAAGCAACTCATGACCATCGTTTTTTTCTTTTTTGTAATGGTTGTCAGTTAGCATTTGTTGCTCATATCTACTTGTAGATTTACTACCATGAAAATTGATTGGGACTGTGAGCGATAGTCCGGCCGAAGCGTATGTTTGATCAAAAGGAAAATCTTGATCAATTAGGTTATATCTAACAAACGGTCTGAAAGTATAGTTCTGAAGACTTTTGTTTTTCAAGTCTATATTCTCCATTTCTAATTGAATCAATTCCTCATAATAATCTGATTCCATCATGTTTTCAGAAAACAAACTATCGGGAATTGGTTCTAGAACCGGTAATCTGGCAGCATTTAAATCGAGAGGAAGATTGGTGTTGGTCATGATCTTGTCTCTCAGTAAGTTGTTGTAATTCTGCCATTTGTTGTACATATTTTGAGCCCTTGCAATCTTTCCTTTAAGCTCAATTACCTCTTCCCAAGTTTTGTCTTTTGTGGTATACAACATTTCGATGATCTGAATCTGTCTATTCAACAGGTTAATTCGCTCATCAATAGTTTTTAATTTCTCAGCATTAAATATGTAAATGATGTAGTTGTAAAGATCTTCGTAATTATAAATGCTTTCAATTTCGTGCTTTTGTAGTTGTTGGATTTTTATCTCATTTTCAACACGTTTGGCTTTTAATCTATTTTCTAGCAAACCGCTATTTAATAGATCCATACTTAGAGTAAGGTTGGCTCTTTGTGTGTAGAAAATTTCTTCATTTGGGCCAATGCCAGATTCTGTGTTGTAGATGTACCAAGTTCCAAAGTCTAATCCGATATCACCTCTGTATTGCTTTGCTAGAGCACTTTTGTAAGCACTATCCATTTCTAAAGGAGAAATGGTATCAAATTTCATTGAGAATAGTTGCTTAACCAAGTTGGTGTCAGTAACCACTTTCTCTTGCGAGTAATCTAATATTTGATTTTCAAAAAGATCGGACACCTCTTGTGTTGCCTCGCTTAAAATGTTTCCAGACTTAAGCTGAAAGTCAAATTTCTTTTTTCCTTCTTGTCCAGTAGGAAGCGTAACTAGAATAGGGTCAGTTTGTTCTTTTTCAGATGCAATTGGAGTGTTTTCTAATGAGCGCTCTCTCAGTTTTCTAAGGCTAATTCTTTCGCCATTTTCATAAGCTATAACAAAAGCACCTTTAAAGCCAGTAGTCAGCAATTCTTCTCGTCTAGCTCTCGCAAATTTGATATCTCTGAAAATCCCAGTAGAGTATCGGTATCTGCCGCCATTGATTTCTTCTAGATTGAGATCAGAGAGTTCTTCAAGTTGACTAGGTACATCAGCGTTTGAAAACGAACCAACTTGAACAGTATAAAATAACCCTTCAATTTCATTTACGTTAGTTACGTTTTGCGTCCAACCAATAATGCTCAAAAACGTGAACAGTACTAGCGTTATAAGACCGCGATATGTTTTTAATAACATTGGCTTTAATCTTGTTTCGAACCGCAAAAGTTCAAATGTTAAGCCGAATATTATAATTTATAGTGAAAAACTTATGATTAAGGTGGTAAAGTTCCCTATATCACTGGGTTATTCAATTAGAATAACTGCTATTTGTATGTTCATAACTAGAATGCATAAGTCTCAAAATGGGAATCTAATTCTACTATAGATATTTAATTGATTCCCTTAGTCAGATAAATATGTTTTGTATTTTTACATTAACAAAACGATCCGTATAACATAATCAAGTTCCAAATCAATCAATCAGATGAAATCGAGTAAATTTTTTATTGAATGTGCAGAATGTTCAGTCAGAAAAGACTCAAAGCTTTCTAGTCTATGTCATGCTGATGTTGAAAAATTCAGCGATAGCAAATCCTGCGCAGAGTATAAAAAAGGTCAAGTTCTTTTTCATGAAGGAACTCGCCCATTAGGTGTTTTCTGCTTAAACCATGGAAAGGTCAAAGTCTTTAAAACAGGCTTTGATGGCAAAGATCAAATCATAAAAATATCACGAGCTGGCGACCTTTTGGGTTATAAAGCCATGATTAGTGAAGATACTTATTCTGTAACTGCAGAAGCATTAGAAGATACTAAAGTGTGTTTTGTTCCTAAGGGAGACTTCTTGTCTATCTTAGATGGTTCACCTCACTTCAACAATATATTATTAAGAGAAGCATGTAAAGAGCTTGGTGTAATGACAGAAAGCTTAACATCGCTTGCACAAAAAAGTGTTCGTGAGAGATTAGCCGTTACACTCTTGATGTTGAATGATACCTACGGGTTGGATATTCAGGATGAAACTCCAGTTGAGATTAATCTTACACGCGAAGATCTGGCCAACATCGTTGGTACAGCAACTGAAACAATTATTCGTCTATTACATGATTTTAAAGAGGAAAAGCTCATAGAATCTAAAGGGCGAAAGATAAAAATATTAGAGCCGAAGAAATTGATAAAAATCGGCCAATTGTATTGATTTAAGAAACTATGTAAGTGAGAAACCTGTTGAATTTCAGCAGGTTTTTTCATTTATAAATACTGATTTTAATCACCTTAGGGTTTGATTTAAATCATTGAATAAAAAACTACCAAAACAGAAATTTGTAAAATCAATTAGTACCATGAAAAAGATTTTAGTACCAACTGACTTTTCAGAACTAGCATTTTATGCATGTGATGTGGCTGTTCAATTAGCTCGCAAAGTTGATGCGTGGGTTTACTTACTACATGTTGATAATTCAAAAGGCAACGAACAACAGGCGCAAGAAAAATTAGAAGAGTTAAAATCTCACCCAGTATTTAAAGGAGTAAATGTTACCGTTCTTTACAAGAAAGACAAACTGGAAGGATCGATTTTATCTGAAGCTCAAAACCACGAAGTAGACCTTATTGTTATGGGATCTCACGGAAAGGGAGCAAAAAAAGGATTAGTAGGATCTAACACAGCAAGAGTTGTTCGTTTATCAAACTTTCCAGTGCTTGTTATTAAGAGTGAAGAACAAGAGTTTACAAGTAAAAACATTGTGTTTGCATCTAATTTCTATGGAGAAGTTGATCAGGTTTTTCCAAAGATCAAAGACATTGCATATGCAGCAGAGGCTAACATTCACTTATTAAAAGTAATTACTCCTAAAAACTTTGAAAATACAGCTCAGTCTATCAAGCGAATTAAACAGTTTGCTGAAGAGCACCGAGTTGAAAATTATACAGTTAACACATACAACCATGAAACTAAAGAGCAGGGTATTTTACAGTTTGCAGATTCTGTAAATGCAGATTTAATAGCTCTTGTAACTCATGGAAGAAAAGGTTTGTCTCAAATGTTGCTTGGGAGTTTGGCTGAAAATGTTGCCAACCGATCTGAAATTCCAGTATTGAGCATCAAATTACCTGAGAAAAAACCATCTGACGCCATATTGTTTCCAGATTGATTCATATAACTCATGTATACAGGTAAGGTTTTAGTTGCATATGAAGATAAACGGGTTGAAAATCCGGTTATGAATTTTCTTTCAGATTGCTTGCTATTGGGAGATTTTGAGAAAAAAGGACATTCAAAATCTATCGCTGGTGATTTGAATATAGACTTTGACCATGATAAATTAGTGAGCCCAAATAAAGATCAGGTAAAGCACCTGTTAAGAGGGGTTCGCACTGAAATGGAATCAAAATTTCAATTCTTCAACCTAACTGATTTATCACACATCAAGCTCCTAGAATATTCTAAATATGCTGACTTATTTATCTCTACCTATTCTACATTTTACGATTTAGTGCATCCCATTTTTGGGCAAGATTCTGAAGAGAATACCAATCAGGTAAACTGTCCGGTAGTAGTAATTCCTGAAAATTATACAGGAATTAAGAACATTGTTTTACTTCACAATGGATCTGATGAATCACTGTTTATTATTAAAACATTTTGCAATGTTTTTTCAGAGTTGATTCGAGAAGTTGATGTAACCCTTCTCAATTTTGTTGACGAGAATAAAGTGGACTATACAGATTCATTCGTTCAGTTAAAATGGTTGGTTTCTTACTTAAAATTACACTGTGGATCTATAGCAGTACATCATTTTAAAGATGAAGATCCTGATTATCTGAAAAAATTATTGGGACTCAATCCATCAACTCTTTTGGTGCAAGGTAGTAGGCCATTAAACAATTATGCTTTACAGCTTTTTGATGGAGTTCCAACTTTAGAAATTAGAAGCACAATTTAGCGATTACATAATTTCATACAGCAAACAAATTGCTACATTGCAATCTGAAATTGATCGAGCCAATATGAAACGAATTATTGTACCTACTGATTTTTCAGTAAATGCTAGAAATGCCTTTAATTATGCTTATTCCAACTACGGAACAGACGTAGAATATGTGTTGTTAAATACATATGAAGCTCCTAATGCAGGTAATGGAATGCTAGTGTCTATTGATGAGATTTTAGAAAAAGAATCAATCAAAGGACTAAAAGTTGAATACGGGATATTATCAGAAATGTATCCTGATGCCAACATTGTTACTGAATCAGTTTACGGTGCTGTTGAAGATGGAATACGAAGAGTAAACACCAAAAAAGAATGTCATATAGTAGTTATTGGAACTACTGGAGCTACTGGTTTAAAAGGTGTATTTCTAGGCTCAAATGCTGAGCGAGTAATCCGCGAATCAATTTTACCGGTATTAGCTATTCCAGCTGAGTGCCACAAAGTTGAAATGAACAAGTTTGTTTTTGCTGCCGATTTCAAAACAATTCATCACGAGTCTACATTTGATCCACTTTTGGTTTTTGTAAATCAGCATAACGGAACAGTTGATATTGTTCACGTTCATGACCCTGAATTAGATGATGAACAAGAACATTCTTTAGGAAGAGAGCAATTGAGAACTATTTTCTCTGCTGTTAACTATAAAGTAGAGGAAATTCCTGATGATAATGTATTGGAAGCTGTTGGTGAATATATTGACAAGCACGAAGTAGATGTATTGGTGGTTATACCAAGAAAAACATCGTTCTTCAAAAGACTATTTAAAAAGAGTATTTCCAAAGGATTGGCATATTCTTCTAAAGTGCCATTATTAACATTAAAGGATTAAATCTTTGTCCTGAAAACAAAATAAAAGCCTCGTTTTTAACGGGGCTTTTTTATTTAATGCCTTGCTTCTTCAAAAAGCTGATGTACACTTGACGGTTTTTGTTGTGTGCAGAAAGAGTTGTTGCAAAATTGTGGTAACCAGAAAAATCGGGCTTAGCACACATGAAAATGTAATTGTGCTTCTCTGCATTTAAAACTGCATCTAAGGCTTGCTTTTCAGGCATAGCAATTGGCCCAGGAGGAAGACCTAAAACAATATAGGTGTTGTATGGAGAATCTACTTTTAAGTGCTTTAAGTAGATGCGCTTCATGTTCGGATCACCAACGGCAAATTTTACAGTAGGATCTGCTTGTAGTTTAATGCCTTTTTTGATTCGATTTAGATACAACCCAGCAACTTTCGGCATTTCATCTCTTTTACGAGTCTCTTCCTGAACTATAGAAGCTAAAGTTGAAACCTCACTCTGAGTTAATCCAAGTGCTTTTGCTTTTGCAACTCGATCTGGAGTCCAGTATGACTTAAACTCGGATGCCATTCTAGAAATAAAACCTTCAGGAGAAGTATCCCAATAAAACTCATAAGTGTTTGGGATAAACATAGAAATGAACGTTTCATTCGAAAAACCATAATGTTTAACAACGCTATCGTTTTGTAACATTCTAAGCATGGTGGTTGAGTCTGGCTCTAGATATTTACTAACCTTTCCCGCTAAATCAGGAATGGTTTTAACGTTGTTGAAAGTAACATGAACTGGAGTTTGAGCACCCGAACGAAGTAAGTTTACCAATTCGTTGTTGTTCATTCTCGGTTCTAACTTATATCGGCCTGGTTTTACATTTTTAATGTAGTTCTTTTTTTCAGCTACCCATAAAAATGAATTTTCTTTAAGCAGTAGATTCTTGGTTTTAAGTAGATAGAGAACATCTTCAAAATTTGAACCCGTAGGTATGTAGAAATACGGATCAGTAGACTCTACGTTGTGCACATTTGGAGCTTTGATAAATTGGTAATATTTATATCCAATAAAAGCCCCAACTAATGCAATTGACGCAAAAGTTCCGATAACAGCCTTTCTAAGTAAATGCTTCTTTTTTTTAGACTTAGCCATGGTTTATTAGTTGCATGAAGATGGCATCTTCATATCCATCTTTGGTATTCATCCAATCAGAAAAAGTTCCAACCTGTTTAAATCCTTTTTTAGTAAAGAGTTTAATGCTGTTTTTGTTCGATGTTTGGATGGTGCAATACAATTGATGTAAGTTCAAGTGAAAGAAAGCATACTCAATAACAATATCTAAAGCATCTGAAGCAAAACCTCTATTTCTATTTTCAACTTCAGCAATTAACACCCCAACACCAGCACGTTTGTTCATGGGGTCAAAGTCAAATAAATCTACACAGCCTATTGGTATTCCGTTATTTTCTTGAATGATTAAACGGAGTTGTTTATCGGTAAAAATATCGTGAATAGAATCGAGGTAATTACGCAGCGTATTTTTTGAAAATGGGGATGAAGTTCCACTAACTTTCCATACAGATGGATTGTTTTCCCAATCAAATAAAGTATCTAAATCATCCGGTTCGGGAGCTCTTAAATGAATACGATCGTTTCTAAAAATCATGATTGATATACACCTTTGAAAACCTGAACAGCAGGACCTTTTAACCACACATTGCTAGCATTAGATCCATCCCAGTTGAATGAAACTGAAAGTTTACCGCCTAAAGTTTCAATGGGAACCTCGCAATTTTCTTTAGCAGGCTTACCTACATATTGAGCGATTGCAGATGCTGTTACGCCAGTTCCACATGAATAGGTTTCATCTTCAACGCCTCTTTCATAAGTGCGTACAAAAAGAGAATCGTTTTTCCACTCTACAAAATTGACGTTTGTTCCTCCACCTGCAGCAAAGTCAGATTTATTGCGAATTGATTTACCCGTATTAAAAACATCAAAATTATTTACGGCAGAAACACTTGAGACAACATGCGGTGAACCTGTATCTAAAAAGTGTCCATCTTCAATATTCGAAATTTGGTTTACACTTTGCATTTTAAGGTTTACCAAACCATTATCGTAGGTTGCGTCATGTAATCCGTCAATAGCCTCGAATGTAGTTTCGCGGTCAAAAATCTTCAAAAAGTGAGCAAAAGCAACCAGACATCTTCCACCGTTTCCACACATGGTACTTTCGTTGCCATCAGCATTGAAATACACCATTTTAAAATCGTATTTATCGTGATTTCTAAGTAAGATCAAACCATCTGCACCAATTCCAAATCTACGTTTACACATAGCAGCAACCAGTTCTCTATTTGTCTCGGGAAATTGATTATCACGGTCGTCAATCATCACAAAGTCATTCCCAGTTCCGTGATATTTATAAAAGTTAAATTCCAAAATCGATTATTTGATTAATAATGTAAGGTCTACATTCCTTAAGCAGAGCTTTCATTTCGTATGATTCTTCAATGATATAGAACCCATCAAAATGGTGCAAGTATCTACGGTTATCTAATTCAAAAAGTTTTGCATTTTCATCAGGTTCTAGACCGTAAATACGCAACACTTTGTTGTTCATCGTGTAGCCTTTACTGTTGAGTGGTGTTTCCCAATATTCTAATTGAAGAGCAATGTGAGTAGGTTTGATGTCACTTTGTTTTGAAAGCTTATTGTCTATGGCCGTGTCGGTTAATGTGCTGTCGTATTTATCTGTTATTTTAACCAATGGAAGTTTTTGAGAAGACAATAAAACATCTTCACGAACAACAATTTCATCACTAAGCTGGATGCTTTTTGAAGGTTCAGGCAAAGAATCTTCCATTGAAGTGTCAGCTATATCAATCGAATCAGCTTCAATTACAACAGAATCATTAATGATTTGACCTTCATTTGGTACAGTTGTTTCTTCAGTAGAATTGAATTCTACTGAATTTTGAGCTACTGTGTTTTCAGGTTCTTTTTTAGCAGCAATTGGTTTTGCCGTGACTTTCTTCGGCTTTTGCTTAATCGCATACGGATCCTCAACTACTGGTTTTTCTTCAGCTGTAAATTGATTGACATAATACCCTCCAGCAAAGCCAAATATTAGCCCTACACACATAAAAAGAATGGAATTTAACAATTGTGATTTCAAGTGTTCTTGTATTACTGTGCAATCAATTAGATCATTACAAATTTATCTAATTCTTCATTCCATAAAAGCTTGATGTCTATGAAGTTTCAATGTTCTGAAACCCTTGTGTAGCTTAACTTTTTTTAACAGCGACCCAAAAACAGAAGTTTAAACTTAAGCGTAATAATTCTGTAACTAAACAGAAAATGCTATGGGAAAAATAAATCAATTCATGTCGCTAACTTTATCTGCAGTAACTGGTGGATTAGTAGCAGTAGGGTCATTTTATTATTTAGGCGAACAAAATCAAAATCAATCGTTTGCCATTCAACCTAACCAAGCTCAGGTTACGCATACCAAAATGCCTGGGGCAACAGCTTTTGAAGCAGTTGACTTTACAAGTGCGGCTGAACAAACTGTAACTGGTGTGGTACACGTTAAAACAGTTTCTGCTGGTAAGGAGTATTATCAAATTAATCCGCTGCAGTATTTCTTCTTTGGGCAAGCTGATGCAGTACCACGTAAAAGTCCAGATCAATTAGGCTCGGGATCTGGTGTGATTATTTCTTCAGATGGTTATATCGTAACCAATAATCACGTTGTTAACGGAGCCGATGAAGTAACTGTTGTTTTGAATGACAATCAATCTTATAAAGCTGAGGTAGTTGGTAAAGATGCCAGTACCGATGTTGCTCTATTAAAGGTTGAAGCCAAGAACTTGCCTGTTGTTCCATTCGGAAATTCAGACCATGTTAAGTTGGGTGAGTGGGTTTTGGCAGTTGGTAACCCTTACAATTTAAATTCAACCGTTACAGCTGGAATTGTATCAGCCAAAGGACGAAACATTAATATTATGCCAACAGGAAGCAACAATGGTGGATATGCTCCAATTGAGTCATTCATTCAAACAGATGCAGCTGTAAACCCAGGAAATAGTGGTGGGGCATTAGTGAATACGAAAGGCGAATTAGTAGGAATAAATACAGCTATTAAATCACCAACTGGAACGTTTACAGGATATTCTTTTGCTGTGCCTGTTAACATTGTGAAGAAAGTGGTTGAAGACCTTAAAGAATATGGTGTTGTTCAACGCGGGTTTATTGGTGTTGCTATTCGCGATGTAAATGAAGATTTGTTGAAAGAAGAAGATCTTTCGGTTACTTCAGGAGTTTACGTGAGCGGATTGTTAGACGAAGGAGCAGCCAAAGATGCTGGATTAGAAGAAGGTGATGTGATTGTTCAAGTTGGAACAAATGCAGTAAAAAGTGTTCCCGAATTACAAGAGCAAATTGGCAGATATCGTCCTGGTGATGAGGTTTCTATCACTGTAAATAGAGATGGAAAACTAAAACAGTTTCCAGTTGTGTTGAAAAACAAATTTGGAAATACAGATTTGGTATCAAAAGAAGAAGTGCATTCAATGTCGGCTTTAGGAGCAGAGTTCGAACCACTTTCAGCAGAAATGAAAAATAAGTTAAGAGTAGATCACGGAATTCAAGTGAAGAAAATTGATGGTGGAAAATTGAAATCTGCTGGAGTAAAAGAAGGCTTTATCATTTTGAGAGTTGATAAAGAAGAAATAAATGATGTAGAAGATTTAAACAATGCCTTTGCCGGAAAACAAGGCGGAATACTGATTGAGGGTGTGTATCCCAACGGTACTCGCGGTTATTACGGTGTAGGAATGTGATTTTAGTTGTTTTTTATCTGGTTAATAAAGGCTGTTCTTAGGAGCAGCCTTTATTGTTTTATGAAGTTTCAAAAATCTATCTTTGCACTCAAAATCTGAAAATTAACTTAAACTTTAGATTATGTCTGTTTCTTCTTTGAAAGAATCGTATAAGCAAGAGTTGGATAATCAAGTAGAGCAGGAACGCGCTGCAGTGAGCTTGATAAACTCTATTGGAAAACTGCTTTATGACAATGCAGTTGAATTGGTTTTATTTAGAACTCACTTAGTAGATACAAGCGTTTCTGAGATCTTAAATGCTCACAACTACGCAAGAACGGTAGTAAATCGTCAAGTTTCTATTTTCGATACAGCTGAATTAGCTGCCGAAATGGTGAAAATGGACTTAGCTCCAGCGAAAGTAGATATCGGTAAACTTGCTGCTGAGTTTAACGAAGAAAAAGATCAGTTTGGTGGTTCAAAAGCAGATTTCTTAGCTGCTAAAATAGGGTCATTTAATAAAGAAAACTCTTCAGTAGAGCCTAAAGACGTAGTTCTTTTCGGATTCGGTCGTATCGGTCGTTTAGCTGCTCGCGAATTAATCAAGCAATTCGGTAAAGGCCAGCAGTTGCGTCTACGTGCCATCGTAACACGCGATGATTCTGATGCAAGTATCATTAAACGTGCTGCTTTATTGAGAAACGATTCAGTTCACGGTCATTTTGCAGGAACTATTGTTGAAGATCTTGAAAACAAAGCGTTAATCATCAACGGACAGCGTGTTCATATGATTGGAGCTAATGATCCTTCAGCAATTGATTATACTGCTTATGGTATTGAAAACGCTATGTTGATTGACAACACTGGTGTTTTTAAAACACGTGACGAATTGGGAATTCACTTAAAAGCAAACGGAATTTCAAAAGTAATTCTGACTGCTCCAGGAAAAGAAATTCCAAACATCGTGTACGGAATCAATCACTTCGATTTAGATATTGAAGATGAAAATATTTTCTCTGCAGCATCTTGTACTACCAATGCCATTTCTCCGGTATTGAAAGTAATCAACGACAAATACGGAGTTGTTAAAGGTCACATCGAAACGGTTCATGCTTATACTAACGATCAAAACTTGTTAGATAACATGCACAAAAAACCAAGACGTGGTCGTTCAGCTGCTATCAATATGGTAATTACTTCAACAGGTGCTGGGTCTGCAGTAACTAAAGTAATTCCAGATTTAAAGGATAAGTTAACAGCAAACGCAGTACGTGTACCAACTCCTAACGGTTCATTAGCTATTTTGAGTTTAGAGTTGAATCAAGAGGTTTCTGTAGAAGATATTAATGATGCTGTTAAAGCTGCTGCATTAGAAGGCAACTTAGTTAATCAAATCAACTTCAACATAGATCCTGAGTTAGTATCTAACGATATTATCGGTAACTCTTGTTGTTCAGTATTTGATAGCAATGCTACATTGGTTCACCCAAATGGAAAAAGTGTTGTTCTTTACACTTGGTATGACAACGAGTTTGGATATACTAAACAAGTTATTCGCTTAGCTAAATACGTAGCTAAAGTGCGTAGATTACACTATTATTAAGATTCTGATTTGAATTTTAGATATAAAAAAAGGAGGCTAAACAGCCTCCTTTTTTGTTTGGGTAAACATCGATTCCAGTTTTGTATATCTAAAGTCGAATATGGAGTTGAGTTTCTTCTCAACAAATATCAATCGAGCAATTTCACCTAAAGGTCCAAATGGAATGGCGTAGTCAACAATGTCTGTCATTTTAACACCATCTGGGTGAGCTTCAAAAAAGTGTTTGTGATGCCAAAACGCGTATGGTCCAAAGCGTTGTTCATCAACAAAATAATGCTGTTCTTTTACGTGTTTAATCTCAGTTGTCCAACGCATCGGGATGTTTAGCACAGGGCGAACAATGTAGTTGATGATCATTCCTTCATACATGTTCTCATCTGGTTTTGGAGGAAGAATCTCAAAACTCATATCATCAGGAGTAATTTCGTTTAGGTTTTGTGGAGTGCTAAAAAAACTCCAAGCTTCTTCTAAACTCAGCGGCAATATTTGGGTTCGTTTTAACTGGTAAACACGCATCTTGACTTACTTTGTTTACTGAAACAAAAGTTAAAATAGATTGTTTATGAGCAGCTCCAACATCGTGTGGTATTGTAAATCTTTCAATGAATTATCTGGTTCTGAGTTATACGATATTCTTCAGCTTAGAACTGAAGTCTTTGTGGTTGAGCAAAACTGTGTATATCAAGAATGCGATGGAAAGGATCAAAAAGCTTGGCACTTGGCAGGAAGATTAAACGGTGAGTTGGTTGCATACAGCAGAATATTACCTAAAGGAGTTTCATATCCAAATTCAGCTTCAATTGGAAGGGTAGTAGTAAAACAATCGCAGCGCATGAATCAGATTGGTATCGACTTGATGAATCAATCAATAGAAACAATTGGTCAGTTGTTGGGGAAACAGGATATCACAATTTCGGCACAACAATATTTAACTGCATTTTACCAGAAGTTTGGTTTTGAAACCTATGGTGAGCCTTATTTAGAAGATGGTATCCCACATATTGGAATGAAAAAAGCCGGAAACTAAGTCCGGCTACGAGCAAAGTAATTTTGCATCGGGGGTACTATTAATACGATAATTCGCTTCTTCTTAAAAACAGTTTCAATATTTGAATTTTGATGAAACTGATAAGCATTCAATTGAGGATTAAATACTTGAAAAAATAAGTACCGAATATTCTTTTAATATTTCAGCTAAAATCAAAATCATTTTTTGATAAGCTCTTCAAATTCGGCCTCGTTAGATTCAACAATGTGTGAATCAGTCATTTCAATAAGTGCACTGATGAAAATAATTTCAGGATATTGCTTAGCTTCAATAAACTGAGTGAAAACCTTTGAGCCAATTATTTGTATTTGATAAAAAGACCTTTCACTTTCTATCTTAAACAAATTTTTACCGTTTGTATATTTGCGATAAATCGGAAACTGTATCATAAATAGCTATCAAAAAAATGGAAAACGAATATTTCAATACCGGCAAAGAAAAGTACAAAAATCGTGACTTTGAAGGTGCGGTACTTGATTTTACATATGCCATTGAAGCCGAACCAGATGTTGCCGATTATTATTACGAAAGAGGATTGTCTTATTTCCACTTGAATAAGAAGAGTTTGGCGCTTATGGATTTGAATGAAGCTCAAAAGCTGCAGCCAAATTATCCGTTCAGATACTCGAGTAGAGCATACATTAAAGATTCTTGTGGAGATACAATTGGAGCCATTGAAGATTATAAAAGAGCCATTGAGCTAGACCCTGAAGATGCTGTTTCGTACAACAACTTGGGCTTACTCCAAGAAAAATTAGGATATGAAGAGGCTTCTAAAAAGAATTTTTCAAGAGCCGATTTACTAGCAGAGAAATCCGATTTTTTGAATTTGATTTCGATGGAGGATTCTAAAAAGCAAGAATCTGAACCTACAACTCAAGAGGCGGACACTCCAAATAAACCAGGAGTATTTAGTACTATCTTCAAGGTGTTTACAGATAAAAAAACCTTTCGCGAATTTGTTACTTTCGTTAAGAACGGATTCAAGTAAAACACATGAGCACCTTTCTTCAGGAAGCAGCTACCAAACTTTACGAACAGGTAGATTCAAAATCATTTAGAAACACACTTATTTTTCTTCCATCAAGAAGATCGGTTCACTTTTTTAATCGTGAATTAGAAAGAAGGTCTTCTGGAGCATCTTGGTTTCCTAAGGTAATTTCAATTGAAGATTTTATTCTGGAGTTAACAGGATTGATGATTCCTGGAAATACGGAGTTAACGCTTAAACTGTACCATCAATACAGCATGTTGGTGAAGCCTGAAGATCGTGAAACACTAGATCGTTTTGCTCAGTGGAGTGGAACACTTTTGTCTGATTTCAGTGATTTAGATGCTTATGCAATTGATACCGATCAGCTTTTCCAGAATATTTCTGATATCCGAAATATTGAAAAGTGGAATCCAGAAGATGGAAGTGTAGAAGCTACCGATTTGCAGCAAGCTTATTTGAGAAATGGTGCATTCATGGGAAAGTTATACAAGGCTTTTTCAGAATCACTTCTCGAAAATAATGAAGCCTATTTAGGCCTAGCATACCGCAAAGCAACAGAAGGGCTTCAGCAGCAATACGAGCGTAGTTTTAAAGCGTTTTCAAATGTGTGGTTCATTGGGTTTAATGCATTGAATGCATGTGAAATTCAGTTGATAAAACAGTTACGTCAATTGGTGCATTTGAAACTCGTTTGGGATGTTGATTCTTACTATTTAGAAAATAGACATCAAGAGGCGGGGATGTTTATCAGGCAATATATTAACCTGTGGCCTGAGAATAATATTGTTATTAAGTCTACTGGATACGAATCGCCAAAAGATATTTATGCTTATGCTACCAACGGTAAAGATGGAATCGCTCAAATTACTGGTCAAGTTCTCGAAAATCAGCCACTTGAATCTGTAACGAAAACAGCGGTTGTATTAAGCGATGAGAAATTATTGACTCCAGTATTACATGCAATTCCTGAAAAAATTGATGCCTTTAATATCACAGCGGCACTTTCTTTAGAGCAGTCGGTTTATTCAGATTGGTTGATCCAATTTGTGCAAATGCACATCGAAACGGTAGAATCAAAAAAGGAATTTTATCACAGAAATGTTTTGTCTATCGTCAATCACCCCGCTGTTGGAGCATTTATCCTCGATGAGAAAAAACTGCATCAAGCAGTTCAGAAACTGGTTAAAGAGAATTTTATTTACACCAACTCAAAAACGTTAATTGATCTTTTTGAATCTGCTATACATGCGGAGGTATTAACGCTTCTTTTCGCCAAAAAGACAAGTTTAGAAGCCATCATTCAAGCTTCAATTTCATTTTTACAAGTCATTCAAAAAGGTAAGAAAGACGAAGGTTTTTCACTCTTTCAGCGAGAACAAGCTTTAGGTTTGATTCATGCTTTAGAGGGCCTTGAACGATTAATTATAGATTACCAGATTCAGCTAAACGGGAAATCGCTTCGGATGCTTTTGCAGCAAGTAGTTTCTTTAGAAACTGTGAATTTTATTGGAGAGCCTCTTAAAGGGTTACAAGTAATGGGAGTGTTAGAATCTAGAACGTTAGATTTTGAACGCGTAATACTGACATCCGTTAACGAAGGAGTTCTTCCAGCTGGAAAAAAAGGAAGGTCTTTTATTCCGTTTGATGTTAAACGCGAATTCCAACTACCAACTCACCACGAGAAAGACGCGATTTATGCCTATCACTTTTACCGTTTGTTACAACGGGCTAAAGAGGTTCATCTGATTTATGATGTGTCTAATGAAGGCATCGGAAATACAGAGCCCAGTCGTTTTTTAAAGCAATTGGAGGTAGAATGGGCAAATGAATCTAAAGGCAGGAATTTTATCCATCGAGAATGGACAATTTCATCCAAACACAATCATCCAAACACACTTGAAATAGCTAAGTCTGATTCAATTTTATCAGCACTTAAAAGCCTATTTGAATATGGTATTTCGCCAACTGCGATGAATACTTACATCAATTCTCCAATTGATTTTTACTTCAAATATTTAGTAGGATTGAGAGAAGTTGATGAGGTTTACGAATCGCTTGAGAGCAGGCATATTGGTGACGTCATGCACGATATATTAGAGCAAACGTTAACGCCCTACCTCAGTCAAATTTTATTTGAGCAGGTTTACAATGACCTGAATAAGAATTTGGGAGATGAAGTTCAAAAACGTCTTTCAGAATTGTTGGGAGTGAAGTATCTACGTGGAAAAAACTACCTAACAAAAGAGTTTATTGTTGCTTACTTAAAGCGTTTCATAGACTTTGAAATTGATAGATTTAAGAAAAGCGAAGTTCATCTGATTGGAGTTGAGGTTGGAAAAAAAGAACACGGTGAGCCGTTGCAGCGAATTATTGAAGTTGATGGAGTTTCAATCTGTGTGAAAGGAATTGCCGATAGAGTAGAGCATGAAAACGGGCAGCTTAGAATTGTTGATTACAAATCTGGTGTTGTTACTCCAACTGACCTAAAGGTGAATGAGATGGAGGAGTTATTTACAAATCGTAAAAACTCCAAAGCACTTCAATTAATGACGTATGCTTGGTTGTATTTCAGTTATTCTAAAACTGAGCGTTTAGAGGCGTGTATTGTTAGTTTTCCACGAATGAGTCACGGATTAATTCCACTCAGTATTAATGGGGAAACCATCCTAGATACTGAAATGATGGAATTGTTTGAAGTGGAGTTGAAGCGTTATTTTGGAGAGATGTTAAACGCTGAAATACCATTTGTATCACATCCCGATGAGGAGTATACTCTATTTGAACTAACTCAATAAAACTGACAAATGTCAGATTCATATATGAGTTGGATCATTTTACAGGAGAATAGATATTTATCACTTTGAGGGCGCAGCTGATTTTGACAGGGTCATGCTTCAAGCCCAGCGGACTTGATCGGAATGTTTTGTTACCTGTCAAATGATAAAGCCCCGTATTCACGGGGCTTTTCTTGTTTTATGCATTGGGTAATTTACCCGGATATTCCTTCAATCCTGCGGCTATACACTCGATAGCTTTTTGCAAATGTTCTTTCTCTAATACGTATGCAATACGCACTTGTCTTTTTCCATGTTCTGGATCTGTGTAGAAACCAGCGGCAGGAGCCATCATTACAGTGTCACCATCTAAATCAAATGAATCTAACATCCATTGACAAAAGCGTTCTGCATCCATTACAGGCAATTCAGCTACACAATAAAATGCTCCACTTGGTTTTGGACAAACCACTCCTGGAATCTCATTCAATCCGTCAACAAGTAAATCACGTCTTTCAACATATTCTTGTTTAACATCATCAAAATACGCTTGAGGCGTGTTTAATGCACCTTCTGCAGCAATTTGAGCCAGAGTTGGAGGACTTAGTCTTGCCTGTGCAAATTTCAATGCTGTAGCAATTACTTCATGGTTTCTCGAAACCAAAGCACCGATTCGAGCGCCACACATACTGTATCTTTTAGAAACTGAATCAACCAATACAACGTTGTCTTCGATATCCTCTAAGTTCATTACAGATACATGCTTTTTGTTTTCATAAACAAACTCTCGATACACTTCATCGGCAAATAAGAAAAGGTCATGCTTTTTCACTAAAGCACTAATAACCTCCAGCTCTTCTTGAGTATATAAATACCCTGTTGGATTTCCTGGGTTACAGATTAAAATGGCTTTAGTTTTTGGCGTAATGATTTTTTCAATCTCGCTTACTGGAGGTAATGCAAAGCCGTCTTCGATTTTAGCAGTTACCGGAACTACATTTACTCCTGATAAAGTTGCAAAACCATTGTAATTGGCATAAAATGGTTCGGGAATAATGACTTCATCACCTTCATCTAAGCATGACATGAATCCAAAAACAAGAGCTTCAGATCCACCAGTTGTTACTAAGATATTCTCATAAGAAATATCAATACCAACTGATTTGTAATATCCTGCTAATCCTTTTCTGTAGCTCTCATTTCCAGCCGAATGGCTGTAAGCAATTACATCAAGGTTTGCATTTTTAACAGCATCAATAGCTGATTGAGGAGAGTGGATATCGGGTTGTCCAATATTTAGGTAAAATACGTTTTTACCTGCTTTTGTGGCTGCTTCAGCAAATGGGACTAGTTTACGAATGGGTGACTCCGGCATGGAGTGCCCCTTTTGAGAAATCTGAGGCATAAACTTATTATTTTTTCTAGTTGGCCGCGAATGTATTCTATTTAACCCGAAACAAAAAAACCGTGATTAGATTGATCTAACCACGGTTCTTATATTTTTTGTTGAGCTACTTATTAGTGAGCAACAGGAGCCGCATTTTGGTTAACCGGCATTGTTTCTTCTTTTGGCGTAGCTTTAATGTTTCCTTTAATGCGAATCACTTGCGTTGGAGCATTTGAAGCATTCGAAGTAATCGTTACACTTTTGTTGATCGGACCAACACGCTTGCTATCGTATTTTACTTTGATTGCAGCTTGAGCACCAGGAGCAATTGGCTCACGAGGCCACTCAGGAACTGTACAACCACAAGATCCACGAGCGTTTGAAATTACTAATGGCTCAGTACCTGTATTCGTAAATACGAATTCAGTAGAGGCGTCACCCCCTTGGTTTAATGTACCGAAATCATGAACTTCTTTTTCGAACTGAAGTTCAGCACCTCCTACATTTTCTTGAGCTGTAGCTTGGAAAATGATACCAAGTAAAAATGCTAATCCTAACAGAATTTTCTTCATAGTGATAATATTTTAATACTCACAAATGTAGTAATTCATTTTACCTGTTAAATCGTTTAACACATCGTTAACACGGCAAATAATACCGCATAGCAAGTATTTAATCTGTTGTTTGAAATAAGTATATTTGATGCCAAATCTAAGCCCAAGCCATTATGAAAGCAATATACTTTACCATTTTTTTATCTGTAGCAATGTTTGGGTTTTTCACTTCGTGTGAGAATTCAAATCAAAAACAAACTCAAACAGTAACTGAAACTAAGCGAGTTGAAATTACGGTGAAAGATATTCGTGGTAAAAACATTACCTACGATTTTTACCAAGTAAAAGGTAAAGATGAGTTGGAATACCTTTCTACAGAGGTTGCAGACAAAGATGGAAATACAATTG
>MDTF01015702.1_pt1 | contig 44808 bp, 28 predicted proteins | sample 811191 | NCBI WGS metagenome assembly MDTF01 (sample SAMN05326649, study PRJNA326480) | marine metagenome | isolation source: seawater | place: Southern Ocean | collected 2011 | reverse complement strand
CTGCCGAACCTGTGATTGCTAAATTAGTAACTACATTTGTATTCTTTGCAACATTAGCAGTGTGTTGGTCAAAAATAGCTTTAGACATAACACCACCTACGCTAGTAGTAGCTACAGGTACAGTAGCGTTATTACCATCAGAGCTAGTCACTATTACTGTAGTCTCGCTTGTAGTAACTCCTAGATTAGTAGTAACGTTTGTAGACTTAGATGTATTTGCGCTTATAGCCGATGCTTGGCCAGTAGTAATTGTAGTTGTATTACCAGCTAAGGCAGTTGAACTACTTGTACCTAAAGCAAGTAGAGCAGTGTTACCTGCAAGGGCAGTTGAACTGCTAGTCCCTAATTGTAGTAAAGCAGTATTACCTGCTAATGCTGTTGAAGAAGATGTTCCTAATCCAGGAAATGATACTTTACTGTTGTTTGTTGAGACATTAGATTCTATAGTATCTAAATTAACAGCCTGTGTAACCGATATATAATCTGTCTTTACTTTAATAGCATTTATATTATTGGCTTGAGCAGATGTTATACCCGTCTTAGCAGTATTTAAAGGAACTGCTGAAGCTATATCTATACCGTCTACAGTTCCTGCTAAAGATATATTACCATTTAACGTAAGATTAGTTGCTGTTACTGTGCCTGTTAAAGTTGGGTTTGTTTCTATCTTAGCACCTGTAATACTTCTTTCTTGATATTTTATAGTACTAAGAGAGTTGTTTGCAATCTTACCCTCAGTAACAGTAAAGTCCTCAAGCTTACCTCCTTGAATAGTACCATCAGATATAAGCTCTCTAGTTACAGTACCAGCCTGTATATGACCTGCATTAATAGCATCTGCAGCTATTTTAGCAGAAGTTACAGCGTTGTTAGTAATCTTAACTGTAGTTACTGAGTTAGTACCTAGCTTAGCTGAAGTTATTTGTTGATTACCTATATCATTAGTTGCTATGGTATTGTCAGCTATTTTATCTGAAGTAATAGCGTTGTTTGCTATTTTAGCTGTAGTAATAGAGCTGTTTTGAATGTTTGTTTCTCCTTGAACACCTTGAGGTCCAGCAACTCCTATTGGCCCTGTAGCAACTACACTTATAGTAGGTGAAACCAAAGCAGAACCAGACAAAGTACCACTGTCTACGGTAGTAATATTTACAGTAGGCTGTGACTTAACTTTAAGAGATATGTTTATTTTTGTATTAGACATTACAAATCTACTATCTTAAACTTTCCATACATAACTGTGTTTGTTTGATTGTCTGTTGACTCCTTAACGTATAATTTGTACTTATAAGAACCAGCTCTTATACCCATGTTAGTAGAAGGAGAGTCTATAGTAAGCACAGCTGTAGAACCAACTACAGTTATTATTTGAGCTTGTACATATCCAGCACCAAAATTAGAAGCTAAAGAATTAAACCCTAGAATCATTTCGTCGTTTGCGTTATATACTTCCATATAAGCAACGTAGTTTGAACCCCCTACACTTACTATATTGTATATAGTACCATCAGTATTAGTTAATGTTATTTGTAAGTAAAAAGAATCATTTTTCCTTGCGGTAATGTCTATTTTTTGTGCAATATCTGCTGAAAGTTTACTAGCCATTATATATTATTTATTTTAATGCTAATTTAACATTTTTTTTTGACACTACTTTTACTTGTATATTATTATTTAAAGCAGTAACTTTAATTGATTTTATTTTAATCTTCATATTACAGTAATGTATATAATAAGTTGTTATATGTTTTTAAGTTTAGTGTACTAATAGATAAAGAAGACACTCTTATTTGACTTAAGTTTGCTGCGACTGTAGGACTAGCTGAAACAGTAAGAGGGACTGTATTACCACTATCATCAGTCAAGTGATAAAATACTGTTTCGTTAGCTGCAAAACCATCTTTAGCTGTAGTAAGGGAGTCATTTAGAGGTGCGCTAAAGGAATAAGAATTATTTGGCAACGTAACTGACTCATTATACTTTAAAGTCGCAGAGCTTGCGTATGTTACCCCTCCAGAATCTTTAAGTTTTATATCAAAAGATATGTGTTGTTGAAATTTCTGTATATCTTGCAATATTTCAGCATAACTTAAACCCACTTCAGCACTTTCTTCATTAAAATTTAAATCTCCTTCATTATTATAAAAAGCCAACCAAAAAGCTCTGTACCCATTATTTCTATAGTACTCTAAAAGGCTACCTTTTAGTTTGTTTATTATATTTAACTTAAATCTTGTTAATGAGGAAGTCTCAAGAGTAGTAAAAAAATTATATAACGTGTTATATATAAAAATAACCTGAAAATCAGAACCTTTAGATACTATATCGTCAACCTTATCTGGAATAGTAATAGGGTCAGCAAGGCTAACAGTTACTCCTGTAAAAACGTTAGACACTCTAATAGCATTTAAAGTTGTTGACCTTGAAAACTTGCCTCTTCTCTTTCCCATATCGTTACATTGTTATTTCTATACTTCCAGAATTAGTTTGAGACCCTGTATACTCTATCTTTAATTGATACCCTTGACCAGCGACTAAAACCCCTATACCATCAAACCCCCATTTTGGTAAATAAACATTACCTTGAAAATCCTTTACAATAATTAATGTACCATTTAAACCTTGTTCAATGTTAAGAAAGTTGACATTATTAAAATCAGAGTTAGTAACTCCATTAAATATCATTGGCCAAGTAGGGTGTTGAAACTCTTCTCCTGTTAGTCCATCAACATTAGGTAATGGATTTCCTATTAAATTATACCCAGTTTTTAATGGAATAATACTGCCGTAAGCTCTATTTCCATTAGAATCAGCTTCACTTAAAGGATTTCCTTTAAAGCTAAAAGATTGAGCATTTGTTAATTTCATAAAATAAGCTTTATTATTAGTAAAATTACCAATTCCATTAAAATTAAATGCTGGTAAATAAGAATTACCAAGGTTGTCTTTTACTATAATAATATTATCTGAAGGATTTTGTTGAGCTCCTAAAACACTTAAGTTTTTACTATTAACAAAAGAACCACTAGAATCATCATAATCTCCATCTACATCTATAGTTAAACAGAACATAGACCAACTAGCTGGAGAAACCCTAGTATGTATTTCAAAATAATTTGAATCTGAAATATCAACCTCTCCCGAACTACCTAGAGTATTAGGGAAAACTATATCTATACTTTCGTATGAAGATACTACGTTTGGGGCTGAAAAAACTGCAGGGTATAAAGCTTTTTGACCTTCTACGTCGGATATTTCTAATACTGTAAAGTCTGGCATATCATGTAAAGCTAAATATATTACTAGTTTCTATTCCGTTTATAGAAAAAACTATTTCTGGATAAGACTTCCAATCAAATTCTGATATTGCACCTGAATTTTGAACAACACCTACTAATTGAGCTTTAAATTCTAATATTAAAGAATTTAATGTAGAGTATTTTAAAACTAATTCAGCATTATGTATATAATTAGCTGGAGAATTAGGAGCAAATAACACCTTAAAAAGAAGCACTTGGTTGGTGCTAGAAAAAGGACTTAAAGTAATAGAATTAACTAACCTTATATTATTTATAATACCCGTTAAAGGTATTAAAGGGGTTTCAGACCAAGGATATTCATTAGAATTCGCTATAAAAGAACCCCCACTTTGCTGGCTTATCGGTATATACCAATTAAATTTAGAATAATTACTAAATGTTGCATAATTTATAGCAGGAATAACGCATCCAGAATGTATAGTTACATCTTGATTAGTAGTATTTTTAATTTCAAATTGCATATACCTAGCAGGTGTTGGCTCTAGATTTAATCCAGAGCCATTAAACACACTAGCTACGCATTCAATAGAACTAGGCATATTAACCTATACTTATATTCCCAAAGTTTATAGTCTGACCACTTGAAACTGCATCACCTTCTGCATCAGCTGTTATTATTTGAGCATTATTAGCTACTGTAGTTTTAAATAAATAAATAGACTCATATAATCTAATACCATTTGAGTTGTAAGCAGAAGGTGTTAAGACTTCAAACGCATCGTTTGTAGTATTATAATACCTGTGATTATAATAATCTGCAGGCATAAATACAATCCTCATCCAAGACTGGTAATTACCAAAAGAATTTGCTGAAGATGTAGCAAAAGGAATTTCCATTTTTATATTTAAAGTAGGATTTACTTTTGCCCCACCTACCAAAGTCAATCCCGTGATTGTTGTAAGTGAGTCGGCTTCTAAAGCAGGGTCTTTATCAAGTCTTTCTATAAGCCCACTTGAAGAACTTGGAGTAAAATTTAATGCTCCAGCCCCATATCCAGCTTGATTGTCTTTAGCAAGATTCTCAAAATTGTTAACGGTAGATTCACCAGTATATTTATGAACCAATAAAGAATGAACTGCAACAGCGTTTTGTCTTCCTAAATTTTTATAATAAGTTGTTGGGTTATCTGAATACCATCTATTAGAATCACCAACAGTACTAGTACTAGCAGCGTTTTCTGTGTAAAACGAATATTTTGTATTAAACGATGGTGTTCCTCCTGTTCCGTGGACATTTCCATCTACACCTTGTATAGAAACCAAAAGAACAGGGTCGTTAGCATTTGTATTTGGTTTATACCCTAAGTCAGCTGAACTATTGTTTGTTAAACCATTTATGTTATAATCATACATTCCAGAGTTAGTACCAGTCTCTATACTATGTAAATATAAAATACTATCTCCTGGGTTAGTTAAAAGAACTCTACCAAAAGAAACGTACTTACCTGAACCATCAACTGCTGCAACTGCACTTAACATCTTATAGATGTTATTGTTTGGTACAAAATCTCTAAGTTGTGAGTTGTCTGCTTTCTTTATATAAGGAGTGTACGTGTTGTAAGATTTATTTCCTTTAAAATATAACGTCTTATTAGGACCTTGATTAGCAACAAGTATAGCAGTATCTATTTTAAATGCAGTAGAATTAGTTATAGCAGATACTTTACCTAAATAAGCCCCACTTTCATTAGTTAAATAAACTTTCATACCAACAGTTACATAGTCAGTATTACCTGTAATGTGGTCAGCAGCAGCAGCATTACCGCTATCTAAAGTAGAAGACGCTTGTATATGTGTTTCTGGATAAGATAAATTTGTAGAGGTACTAATAGAATTAGTAGCTCTACCAATAGTATCTGCAAGGGCTGACCAACCAGCACTAGTGCTAGAACCAGAAGCTTGAACAGTAACATTTTCGTTTACATAAACTCCACCTCTATGTCCAGAATACATTGTTCTAACGCCCATAGCCGTGCTAAGAGGAAAACTACCAGTCGTGTTGTTAATTGTAGCATTACTAGCATTATACCAACTTGTTACTGGAGATTTATTTATAGTACCATCCATAACACTAGTAGCACCTGAAGTAGTGTTTGGAACATTACTTAATTGTGTGTATATAGACGAAGGAAAGGAAGTATTAACACCATTTTCTTGTGGTGTCAAATCAGGATAACTAGGTCTTAGTTGGTGTTTTAAAGTATAAAAGTTTGCACTAGGAAGAGTAATATGAGGATAATCACCATCTATATTCCATCCAATTGAGTCATTTGAATCCATTGTAAAAGAAGACTTAGCTACACCCCAATCATTAAGGTATTCAGATGTAATCTTAGAATTATCATAAGCACCACCCCAAAGTTTACTTGTTGTAAGTGATATATTACAGTCATAATGTAATGCTACATCTTTAGTGTCTGCATTAGAAAAGCCAAAAGCAGCAAATGAACCTGTAACAAAATTACCATCACCGTTATTGGCAGCTGTTATTGCAAATTTTGATGGCTCAACACTACTTGAAAATAAATCAGTATTTGTCAAATTAAACACTCCAGATTTACCTCCAGTTGTAAATGTAATTTCTGAACCGTTATCTTCTCCTGAAGTTGCTCTTGCCCAATTGTTCCAACGAACATTAATAATTAAATTAATTGTACTTTCATTTAAAGCTACAGAGTCTTGAGAGTCTAAATTAGGTGGTGTAGCTCCATTGCCTGTAGATTTTCTATTATATCCTGCAACTTTTTGTGACTGAGTTGATGGTATTGTCATTCTTTCGTAAATACCAGCCTTTAACTTAAACATAAAGTTTTTCTGAGCAGTTGTATAAGCAAACGAATCACTGTTAAATTGAAGTCCATAAACCTGACCAATAGCAAATTCATTTAGAATGTAATTATGTCCTGTAGCTTGAGTGTTTGTGTCAATCAAATTTTTAGTACCATTAAAAAACCCAGTATTAAGGTGAGTGTAATCTACATTTTTATAAAGACTTATATTAGTATTATTTACATCAAAATCCGAGGAATCTGAAGTTAACGTATATAAACCTTCCTCTACAGAATCAATATCAGTAACAGCAGATATTTTCATCCAACCAGAGGCATTACCTCCAACAAAATTTTGGCCTATGTTATGTTTTGAAAGGTCGCTAGAAACTGCAACCGCAGTGTCGCCACCTAAAGATAGAGAACCACTAGAAGCACTTACTTCAGAAGTAGTCCAAGCAAAATCACCTCCAACTTGAGTACTTACGTCACTAACTTCAATAACACTTTTAGTTTGACCTACATGGGCTCTAAAAAGAGTATTTGTTTTTGCTGTACCATAATAACCTAAATCTAAAGTACCAGTATCAACAGCCGTCTGTTCTGTAGTAAATACTTCACCAGAAAGAGACCCTAACTTTGCATTAAGAACAACGTTATTAAAAGATTCACTTTGTATATTAATAGTATGAGAACCTGTATTTGAAGTTATTTTTATTGCAGTTGAAGAGTTTTGTGTTTCTACGACAATAGGATTGTATTGTAAAATAAAAGCTCCGTAAGAGTTAGCTGGAATACTATTAGCTAATAAGCTATCAATTTTATATATAGGAATAGTTCTTCCAGTTTGTCCTAATTGAGTGTTGTTAATTTGAGTACTATCTATATTTGCATCAGCTGTAAGATGAAGGAACATATTAGCAGCATGAGCAGTGTTATCACTAGAAACACCAAATTTTGGAAGTGCTACAGGGTTAACTAAAACGTTAGTTCCAGTAGCAAGATTTTGTGGCTTTCCCATAAACACTTTACCTGCATTGTTTTCAGGGTTCATTTTAAATGAACCAATAGTACTATTACCCGTAACGGTTGAAAGAAGCACATATGATGTTTGTCTTTCTAATTTTATTTCACTTATGTTTAACAAACTACCAGCAGCTCCTGTGTTTTTTACAACAATAACAGCGTAAGCTGCTTGCACACTATCGTTAGTGTTTTGAAATGTGTAAACATCAAACCCCTCCTCTACAGCGTTATTGTCTAAATCAAAAGTGCTTGCAGCTACGCTATTTGCAGTAGTGTGATTGTTTCCTGTAATTAATGGGTAATGTGCCATTTTATATTAGTTTTAAATAAGTTGAGTCCGATTCGAACCATATTCTTTTAGTTGACGTTGTATTAGGTATACAAAAACCTAAAGACTTTATCCAATGCCCAGAAGAGGAAGTTGGGGTGGTATCTAAATTACCACTTGAATTTAAATATATTGTTCTTCCAGCAGTCCAATTAGTTATATTAGAAGCTGAATTACTAAAATCAAAATACCCCTTATGCAATAAAGTTAATGTAGTTCCTGTATAAGATAAAAATAACATTAAATTATTATACGCTCCTCCAGTTGTGCTATTTAAGTTAACTTTATTTAAAGTTGAAGCGTAAGCGTTAGCTGTTCCTGAAGCATCAGTTGCAAAGTACACTATATCTCCTGCTACTAAAGTAGATAAATTAAGAGTTCCTGTGCTTGCAAAATTAGGAAAAACATACTTAAAGCCATCAAGCTCTTTAGCTAGTTGACTGTAAGGAAGAGAACCCATAGTAATATTAACTGCACCAGACAAATCAAAGCTTCCAATGTTAGCTGTCCCTGTAGTATTTGTTAAACTATATATCTCTTTAGGTACGTGAGTAAATTGATAATTATTAATGGGTTGAGGTTCAAATACATCTGTAGTAGCTGCAGTTGGCGATATTGCAACATTAGACACAGACGTTGTAATATTTAACGTCTGTGATGCTGTTGATACTGATATAGCTACTTCTGTTGCCATTATATTTGTGTTATGTCAGCTCTTAATGTAAACTTTCCGTACAACCATGTTATATACTCTACACTTCCTCCGTCAGGATACTTATAAACTTGGAAGTCATAATTGTATTCTCCAGATTGAAAATCAATATTGTTAAAAGGAACATTAATCGTAACAACACCTGTGTTTGGAGCAAAATATATAGCAGAGCTAGTTGTTGTACCCCCTGTGTAAAACCCTTCTTGATTAGCTTCAGGGAATCTATCTTTAGGATGAATACCATCAAAAGTACTACCGTGCTCTTGGTTATCTCTCCAATAATCACTAAAAAAACTTATAACTTTATCTCCACTAGAATTAACAATAGTCATTTTTCCTTGATAAGAAGGACCAGCTCCCCCACTTGCAGCAGGGAATGCTACTACATTACTTACAGAATCCTTAACTGTAAGTATCATTTTAAATGTATCGTTTCTTCTAGCAGTAATATCTAAGTTTACTGCAACATCTGTATTTAAAGTAGTAGCCATGTTTTATTATTTATACAAATATACTAATTAAAGTTTTTAGTTTTTTTTGTTAGTTTAAAGGTCTTTGTCTTTTGTCTTTTTTATTTTCTAACTGTAAAGGTTTTCTAAGAGGAGCTGGTAATAACCTTGCAAAGTGTGCTACAGATTTTAAGTCTCCTTTATCTCCATACTTAGCTTTACGTTGGTATTCAGTTTGTTTTGCTGTATGATAAAGTGCAAGAGCTAAATTTTCTATTGTGTCTGTTGCAGGTATGTTAGTCATATACGTAAGCTTTGGAACGTTACCTAATAAAAGCATATCTCCTAAAAGTTTCTCAAACAACTTAGCAGTTTCATCTTCTGGCTCGTCATCATCATTAGTAGCAATAGCTATAGCGTATAGTAAAGAAGCAACCATAATACCGTTAGTTCCATACATTACTCTCATTACAGCTTCACGTTCGTGCGGTTTAAAGTTCTCATTAAGTTCTTTTCTAAACTCACTAAATTTCCACAGCTTACCTTCCTTATGCATTTTATCTATAAACTTCCTAGCTCCTATTATTGAGCCCATACGTAAATTACCTAAGTCATCCACATCTTCAGACTTAAACCTGTCAGCTAAGAAAGTTGGAAACCATCTTTTAAACTGCATGGCCATAGTACCAAGAGAGAATAGTTGTATGTAACGTACATCAGTTTCGGAATACCCTCTACCTTGTACATCAATTACTTTTCTTTCTAAGGTAGCTACATCCTGTTGAGTTAGTCTATCTTCTTCTGCTCCATTAAATTTAAGGTCTCCGTTCTTGTCTATAAAATAACCATCCCATTGCTTTTGAGTTAATTGACCTAAAAATTGTGCTTGTTGTATCCAATTCTCTGCAGCTACCATAGGGTAGAAGACAACAGAACTTAAAGAACTTGCACCTAAACCTTCGGCTAATTCCTCTGCACGATATGTGAGTATACCTAGTTCGTCAATCATCTTACGAGCTTTAAGCCTAGCAGAGTTGTCGTAAATCTTATCGCTACTTAATCCCCAATATCTAGCTTCACCTTTTATTAAGGCTTTACCACCAGCTTGTCTATAAGCATTGTATTTACCAATCAACACGTTACCTTTTGCAGCAGGAATATTAAATCCTAATGCAATATACATAGTCCATTGAGTGAAGAAGTTAGCTAGAACTTTTTCTGGTTGTTGTCCAAATGTATACCTCGTAATTTTAGATGAAGAGTCACTCAAAGTAAGATTTTTTTCTTTAATAAGGAATCCTTCTTTAACTACTTTCTGTAGAAACTTTCTAGCGTTTATATGATTATCTCCAAGACTTGACATAGCTGCATCTATCTCAGCAGTCTTATCATTAAATCCTGAAAAAGCCAGCTTGTAATCCTTAAGACTTGCATCTCCTTCGTTTGACCTTATATGCTTTAATCCAGAATATCTAGAATCAGTAACTTTTTTGTCGCTTATATAAGAGTGCTCTAAAGCTTTATCGTTTCCAGCCCACGAAAGAGTATTCCAAACTTTAGCTTTAGGGTCATAGAACATATTACCATGCAAGAACATAAAGTCTCTTACATAAGTGTTTAAAGCCTGGTGTATATTATGAGTGGCTAAGTAACCAGAAGTCATAGAACGTGAGTGTACATACCTGTTAACAGCTTCTTCAGATTCTAAAGCCATAACGTCATTAACTGGTGATGTTACGTTTATATCGTTATCGTTGTCGTCTTTCTTGTTGTCCCATAACTCTTGAGCTCTTTTTTGTATAACTCTATATGCTTCAACTCTTTGAGTTCCAGTCATAACTTGTTTGCTATTACCTTTAGAAGAAATCATCTTTACCCCACCTTTAACTATCTGAGCTCTTGATATTTTAAACGACTCTCCTGGAGCATGCATAAAGATAGCCTTCCAACTAAAGTAATCTAAAGTTGCTGGTTCACCCGTTATAGGGTTAACACCTTTAATCATTACATCAGAAAGCATTTCATCACCCTTAAACATTTGGTAGTACATACCGAACAAACCTCTTCTATGGTAAGTTTCCCAGGTACTAGAGTTTATGTTAGCAACATAGTTAGCTCCTTTAGTCGTCTTATATAAGTTTTTAGCTTTTATTAATTCTTTGTAGAAGTTTGTATACTTAACATACATTTCTATATACTCTTTCTCAGACTCGTGTAAATTTTTGTATTTTTTACCTTCTTTCTTTAAAGATATAGTATTACCATACTTACCACCTTTGTTAAATAAATCTGGGTGCAACTCTAAATTAGACCTATCTCTGTAAGATACTACACCTTCCTTATCTGTTATCTTTTCAAGACCAGTGTAAGACTTGTAGAAATTCTCAAACAACTTTTCACTATAACCCATTGTACCTATAGGCATGTAAGCCATAAAAGCCTTAATTCCTTTAGCAGCTAAATCGCTACCAAACTTGTGCTTGAATAAGGAATCCAATTTATCGTTCATTTCTTTAGCAACAAGAGATATGTTTCTTGTATACTTCATATGAGTCATTTTGATGTTCTTGTTTATATAAGCTATCGCTGGCTTAGTTTTACCAAAATCACCTGGAGACATCCATAGATTTAATCTAGAAATATCTTTAGATTTTTTGTGTTGTTCATTGATAACCGTTTCTACAAATTTCTTACCGTGTGCATACTCCCAATCAGTGATTTGTTTTTCAGCTATATGATTACCAAAGTTATGTTGAGCTAAACGAAGTAATGTATCAAAAGCCATAGAATCTAACTTGTAAGACTCTTTACCTATAACTACAGTACTTTTATCTATTACATCTCTAAGGTTAGTGTATATATCTCTAACATCTTCAAACTTTTTATCTAAAGCTTTCTTGCTCTTTTCTTTATTATTATGGTCTAGTCTGTATATGGTATCGTCTAATTCCTTACTAATTTCTTTATTTATTTCAGCAGCTCGTTTTACAGACTCTTCATAAACTTTAAACCTTAAATCCAGGTCTTCCTGCATGTTCTCACTTAAATCTTCTATTTTTTGACCTTTAAGTAGAACTTTAGCTGCATACTCATTTTTAGTGTAAGCAACACCTGTATCTCCGAAATGGTCTCTACTATGAGATGCTATCTTTAAAAACTTCTTTTTAGGCCCTTTACTAACCTCATGTACAGAAGTACCATTCTCAGCATGCTTAACTTTAGTTAAAGCTTCCATAGTGTTGAGCATTGATAACTCAGGAAACTGATTGAAATAAGGGATTCCTTTACCATATTGGAATGGGAAAGTTTCTGAAGGGTTTACATCTCTATAAGCAGAAGTTGCTTGTTTATCAAATTTAATTTCAGACACTTGATTAAGTGGGTTAGCACCTATCTTATTAGTTGTTACAGTAAACAACCCTCCATTATGCTTATTCCTTATAGTTGATTCTCCAGTCTTTGTATTAGTAGTCACTTTAGCATTAGGGCCATTCAACCCAATCTGAAGCACTAAAGCAATTCTTCTGTTGTCTAGTTCATTATCCCCAGTGAAGTTCATTATATGACTTAGCTTTTCTTTCATTATAGCCATGTCATCAGTGAAGTTACTTACAGCTGGGTCGTTTATAACACTAAACATACTATTCACTTTAGAAGAATAAGCAGCAGACATGTAAGGTATCATAGACTTTCCAGGGTTTTTAGAACCCCAACCAGTTGATAACAAGTCATTAAATACTAAGAACCTCTTAAGGGATTCAGGAAGCTTTTCAAAATCCTTTCTATATATATCAACATGCTCAGTAAACTCTAACTCTCGTTGAAGCTTAGCAACATCTATATCAAACTTAATATAATCTGCTATTTGTGTTTTACCTTTCTCTGTTATATAACCCTTAGTAGGCATAATCTTTAGTATACCGTCAGCTCCCAACCATTTGTTCTGATTGTTTGAGTTATCGTTTTGGAATGCTTTAGCTACATTACCAGCAGCAGTTGTTAGGTGTACTAACTTTCCTGCATTTGTTGGTAGTGCAGCAAACTCTTCGTATTTAAGCCCCATTTCCTCCTTAAACATACCACCTAGTTGTAGAATCTTATTAGATACATCATAACCAGCATGAATAAGAGCTCTTGATAACGTTAAAGCTTTAGTCAGTTGACTTATTAAATCAGAGTCACTAACTAGACCGTTTAGGTTTTTATTAAATATTCCAAGAGGTATATCTTCACCAGCACTATTTTGAATATTCTCTATACCTAAAATTCCTGAAGTACCTTTAACTTCTTCGAAATTGTAATCCCCAAGTAATCCTTCAGCATAACCATTACTTAATTCTGCAGACTCGTCTATAGCTTTCTGTATAAGCTTTTCGTTTGTTTCTAACTGTCTCTTATACAAAGGATTCTTTGCTCTTAATCTTTCATCTATACTTGGTTGAACCTTTAAAGCTTCTAACGCTGCTTGATGTTGTATTAAGTTGTCAAGAGGGTTTGCAGTAAACTTCTTATCTAAACCTACGAATAGACTTAAATCTTTAAGGTCTTGACCTATCTGACTAGTAACATAATAAAGAAGCATAGCTTTATCATTAACATCTTTTTCATCATTCTTAGACTCTTCAGCGATAGAAGGTATGTTAAAAGAAAGACCTACTCCACCACCAAAAACTGACTGTATAACTTGACTTAAATTTGCAGGCTCTTCACCTCCTATGTTGTATTCAGCATCTAAGCTCATTGCAGCCTCATTAGCCCTATCGTATATCTCCTTAGAGTTCAACCCTTTAAGGGCAGCCCAATTCATATCTCTTATATACGTAGATATTTGAGCAGGCTTAATACCATACTTCATCATCATTATAAACTGTCCAGCAGTTTCTTTTATGAATTGGAAGTTAGCTCTGTTATTATTCTTACCATCATCTAATACTAAGTTTAAGTACTTACATACCTCATAGTAAGTTCCAGTACCATCTTTTTTAACTACGTTATCTAGTGTAGTTAAAGTAGATTTATTCGATGCTACAAAATTATTAAATCCTTGTATGTCTTTTTCTGAGCCTAGTTCGTGAATTTGATTAGTATCCCTTTTAACAAGGAAGTGGTCGCCATCATTAAGCATAGCCCCGTCATGACCATTTTTATAAGCATCTCTATTGTTTTGTAAATCTTCTTGTACTATCTCTTCTTTGTATGAGTTTTTAATATTTAGCAATACTTCCTGTACCTTCCCTACGTCACTTGATTTAAAGTATAAAGATTTTAATTCGGCTAATAATTTTTTATAATCATCTATTGTGTCTCTATAGTCTGTATCATCAAATGGCTTCATTGCATCACTCTCTGATTCTATCTTAACTATATCATACATTCTTTTTAACTTCTCTATCTTGTTAAAAATAGACTTATCAGACGGACTAAGTTTGTTTATAGCATTTGGTACAAATCCTTTAAAAAAGTCATCTGGAGCTAGCGGCTCATGATATAAACTTTTTATTAGACTTTCATCATACTTATTTTTTAATCCCTCTTTAAAGTTTTTATCAATAGAATTGGTAGGATTTCTTTCAGAAATTATACCGCTTTTAGGAACGTTAGCTTTAGCAAAAAGAGTTGCTTCTCCTTTTACTGTTGTAAAATATTGATATGTTGAGCTTGAAGCTAATGGGTCTGAGCCTCTATACACAACGTCCTTCACTTCACTATTAGGGAATACTGTTTCCAAGAATTCTGAATACTCTTCTGCAGTTCCAATTTCTGATAACTTTTTATTGTTAGAATAAAAATCTAAACCTAAAGAACTTTTACTAAACCCTTTATCAATTTGAAACTCTATAGCTGTACCATCATAAAGAAGTTCAGGATTACCTTGAGATATATAGTTGTACATAAGGTTCTGAGATGCAATTATACCAATCATCGGTACATTACCCTTAGTCGTCTCATATATATTACTTGCACCTAATAAACCTAAATCATTATTTACTTCAGTACTTCCTTCTTCATTTCCAAACAAAGCAAGGTTACTAGATTTTGTAGTAGATTCAATTTCAATCTCTTGAATTAACATATTAACCACAGAAGGCTCTGAGTATAAATCTATAATAGATTGTATAACGTTATTTTTAGCATTCTGTAAGTCAGTTAAATCTTTACCTGTCTCTACTATATTAATGTGTAGCATATCCCCATCGAGGTCAGCTCCCATAATAGAAGAGGTCTTAGAGTTAACAGCAATAGTATTACCTTGCTTGTCAGATATTTTAGCAACTCTCAATACTACAGTAGAACCTGCAGATGATGCTGGTATACGAGTAGCAAGAAATAATATTTCTTCACCACTAGTTCTAGCTTTTTCTACATCCTCTTTAGTTACACCTAGCATTTTGGCCATGTGTTGAGATATAGATGCTTCAGCATGCGATACTTTTAAGTTACCTTCTGTACCGCTTACACTAATAGGCTTTAAAGCTTTGTCTGTTTCTACCAATTTACCCTCACCTGACATTTCAAATCCTTGAATTATATCAGACTCTTGTAAAGATAGAGTACCCTCAGTTCTTAATTTAAATCCTTTTTTTCTTAATTTAGAATTAGCCAACTCTAGAACTCTCGCTCTAATAGTAGGTAAAGAATCGTTACCTTCTTGGAACATAACAGCTTGGACAGGAGGCATAGATGATGACTCCATATCTTGTTTAGCTAATCCTTCGTATGTAAGGCTAGCAATCTCTTCGTCATATTGTAAATCTAAAGCAAGTGCGTAAGCATTCATAACCTTCTGAGAAAGAGCTTGTACGTTCGTATCCCAGTGGTCAGCAAATACATTCATGTTAGATATACCTTGCTTTGCTACAGTTGCTGAATTAGCTTCTTTATCTAACTCATTCTGTACACCAAAGAATCTACCATCAAATCCTCTAAGTTTGTTAACCTCATCGTAACTCCACTTATCTAAACGACCATTAAGGTCAAAGTTTCCATCATTTAACTCCTTTAAAGAGAATGTATTAACTCCTTTAATGTTAAACTTCTTAACACCACTATCTGCATAAGATAAAACTCTATGGTTCTTTAAACCTTCATCAGAATAGAACTTCTCTCTAGCTTTTAACGACTTATATACTCCACTAAGAGGTCCTCTAACCTTATTGTTTAATACAATAGTATGACCTTTAAAGTAGAATTGATTAGATTTCTGCCCTGTATGAGAAGCTATCCTTTTGTTGTCTACATTTCTACCGTATCCAACAAGCTTGAATGAGCCCTTAACATCAGATAAACCACCATGATTACCCTCTAATCTTGTTGCTTCCTCTTGCGTTATGTATGAGGCTGAATCAGCAAGCTTAGGAGTTAGTGTTACCTCTTCAAGTTTACCTGTTTCATAATTGAATATTTGTACTTTCTGAGATTCGTTTTCAAATTCTAAATCTTGGTCATCAAAAATAATGGTCTCTACTCTGTTGCCAGAATAAGAAGAATCGTGTGGAGCAATAAGACCCGTAGAGCGCTTATTCTTCATACTAAAATTCTGCTCTTCCATTGTGTTAGCATTCAGGTCTTGTAACCAGAACTTGTTTGTAAAGTAATTCATAGAAGATACGGCATCGAGAGGACTTCTTCCTAACTTATCCATCATGGCTACATGAGTCTCTACATTATTTAAGTATTGAATCTTACCATTTATAGTTTGTTGGAACGCTAGTTTACCTAATAGGTTAAGCTCTCCTTTTACCTTAGACTTCTGAGTGTCAGAGTTCTTTATTTTATAACCTTCTGATAATAAGCTATCTATAGTGGCTTGACCAGTAACCTTAAACAAGTCAAAGTCACTGTTGCTATTATGATTAGCTATAATCTCTCTAGTCTTAGCGTTGTGGTAATCTACGACCTCATCCATCTTGGCTTGCAACTCTGTGGTTACAGCCATTACATACTTTCTCTTAACATTATTTAAAGCTAATAACTTTTGACTTTTAGTAGCGGTTATATCAACCATTAACTCTAAGTGCTTATCTATAGCTCTTAATTGTTCTTCAGTAAAGTCATTACGATTGCTTACAGCATTCTCTATAAATATAGCAACACCACCTTCTAAGTTGTATTGATTGTCTGCAGGAATTAGAGTAGCCTTAGCGTAGTATCTTCTAGACTTATCAGAGTAGTCACGGACAACCTGATTATATTCTTTAGACCCAGACTTTAAAGCCCTATTAATTTCATTAATATCTCCTTCAGTAATACCTACACTAGATATGTTTTGTCTATCTAATTCAGATTTTGAATCACCAAGTAAAGAAAGGAACTCTAACTTATAGTCATCCTCAAGAGCCCTCATAGCATAAGGGTTTTGATACCCTTCGTAAGAGAATAATTCAGCAAAAGCCATTCCGTCACCCTTATTCATAAAGTCTCTTAGTGAGTCTGCATTGTATTCTAAGAAGTACTTTCTTGTATTAAGATTAAGAGTCTTGTCTTCTGGTGTCAATATAGTAGACATGTAACCTTCGTTATGCTCTGAATTAAATGTGGCTATAACTGCTTGTGCTAGTTTTTTATGCCCCTGTAAATCATTAAGAGAACTAGAATTATTCTTCCCTCCGTCTTCACCTATAACAGTATACATAGCAATAGAACCCCTTTCAGAAGTCTTCCACTCTTTTACTATCTCTCTCTCCCATACTTTTTCGCCAGGCTGTATTCCAGAAGTGGAAAAGGACATAAGCCCGTTTTTCTTAGCATAGGCTTCTTTTTGCTCTTCAGTCTTTAATTCTGTAAGCTTAATCTGTCTAGTAACTTTACCATTCCTTTGATATTCTGGTCCTTTAGGGGAATTAGTTAAACCAGCTTCAGGAAGTGTCTGAACATATTTAACATCATCTACTTTATCTGCAGGAAACTTATCCATAGAATTGTAAGCGTCTTCAATTTGCTTATCAAAGTCGTCTCTAATCTGAGACATAATATCTTTATCTATAAGTGTATTGTCTTGTATTTTATCTCCACCTATCTTGTTTCTTATTTTAGCAATAAAGAACGGCATAAACACATCAGCATTAGCTTTTTTCTTTAAGTCTTCAAGAGAAATATTGTTATTTTTAACGCTCTCGGCTAAATCAAAACTAATTGATTGGTTATATAAAGCTTTAAGCCTGTCGCCTTCAAAGTACTCTCTAAGCGTAAGGTTCTTTTTTGTTTCTTCATCGTATATACGGAACTCATCTAAAGCTAATTCATTGAAATTAAAAGAAGCTCCACTCTCGTTAGTACCAAATGGTAAAAAGAAAGCGTTTATAAAATGAAGTAAGTCTTTGTCTCGTTGCCCTTTTTCATATGTGTGTTTAGGAGCGTATACAAGACGTGCTAAATTCCTAGTGTATAGTATTCTTTTTCTAAGCTGAGATAACATTCCAGCTTGTCTTTCATTTGTAGGTGTTGCATTAACATTCTCAGTTAATAAACCTAATGGTACATTACCTGTTCTTTGTTTATTTAAAAACTCAGAACCAAACATTACAGCATCCTTAAGAGCAGTCTGTACTCTATTTGCGTCTTGTCTTGACAAAGCAGGAGCGTATCCATCAGCAGTAAGAAAGAGACCTTTCTCTGTAGTCATAGAGTTCATCTGAAGATATAACCCACCTAATACAGAACCAAATGCCATGTTAGCACCTTTCTTTGTGTATGGTATTGCAGTCTTTGGCATTAACTCATGTTGCTCTACTAAAGTTGTAAGGAATCTGGCAACATGCTCGTCGTTATTTTCCATGAAGGTAAAGCTCTTACCTGCTTCTTGTAACCTTAATGCATCTATAAGACCATAAGCATTTTTAACAAACTCCTCTTTAGTCTTTCCTTGGGCAAAACTTTTTATATGGAACAATAATTTATCCTTACCAATGATTACATCCCTTCTGTAAGTTTGACTTACAATTTGTAAATGGAACTCAAGAATAGAATATAACTTATCAGACAATTGCTGAGGGTTATCATCTATCATTGCAGAGAATATATCATCTGCATCAATAGATAACTTATCACCATTATTATCCGTAGATAGAACTTCCTTCTGAGCCTTAGAGAACTTAGCTTCTAAAGCTTTTAAGTAGGCATTATCAGATTCAGACAACTTCTTAGATAAAACCTTAGAAGCTTCAGCTGTAAGACCTGTAAGGTGTTGATTACGAATAAGAGCTTTTATCGTACCCTCATTGTTTCTTATTAACTGTAAAGCTTGTTTGTAGTCTTTTGTGTTATAATAATCAGATAGTACATCACTTGCTATATCTACATAAGATTTATTTATACTCTCAGTTAGTAGTAACTTCTCCTGTATATATTTAGATAATTCATCAACAGTAAAGTCCTTTTTCTTATCTACCTTAAGTATCACATCTAGTTCAGTAGCTACAAATGCTTTAGCTCTTTGATGAACAGAGCCCTTTAAGTCATTTAGTAAATAATTAACTTCATCTATTACTCTAGACTGCTTTAGAAGTTTCTTATTTAATGACTGTTGAGTTGTAGCAGTGTAAGCACCGTACTTAGCTTTGTTATCAGCTATTAACTTATTAACATTCTTAAACTGTTCCTCTAAACTCTGCTCTCCATTAGCTTTATACAAGCCTTTAGATACAGCTTCAAAAGCTGACTCTGCTTCTTCTTTAGTAACAGAATCTTTTATTTTTTCTTTCCAAGCTTTTAGCTTGCTATTGTACTCTGTCTTGTTTTGACCAGAAATGAATAAATCTTGATTAACAGAACCATACAAACCACCTAACTTAGCTAAAGCTTCATCTTGTATATGTACTTGTGCTTCTTCTTTTAACTCAACAAATCCTGCTTGTGTTAGCACATTTAAAGAAGACTCATAGAACTCTTTACGTAATTTCTCTGTAATATCTTTCCCATTATCTAAGGCATACTTCTCTACGGAAGTTACAACATTAAATAACTCTTGTTGAGATGCATTCTCTTGCTTAAGCTTTAAGTATTCTAAAGCTTCTTCTTGAGTCATTGTATTCTTATTACCTTCCTTATCTACAAAGAAGTACAAAAGCTCTTCTTGGTAATCTAGTTTAGTTGTCTTGTATACAGGCTGACCTACTACGGACAGCATCATATCTTTAACTTCTTTTAGATGCCCATAAAGCATTCTAAATATGTGAAAGTTCTCGTGAAATATAGCTTCTTCAGCACTGTCTGTCGCAGCGTCTGGGTTAATAAACACCCCTAATCCCATTGCGTAAGCAGCACCTTCATCGCCCCTACTATATATCTCATCTAAAAACTGTACGGAAATTAATCCGTCTGCAGATTTCTTTGCATATAAATTAGCAAGAGTTCTTTGCGAACCTTTACCCATTGTATACGCTCTACGTATTTTACGTCTATGTAAAGCAGCTTCAACCTTATCTACTATTCTTACGGCTCTTTCTTTATTAAAGAACGCTTTAATAATACCAGTTGTAGCGTCTAGAGCTAACTTTGCTGTAGCTTTTAAGTTGCTACCAGTCAAGTACTTAGGTATAGTTTCCTTACCTTTTTCTTCTACTTTCTTTTCTGCTTTCTCTTCTGCTTTTACTTCAGGCTTATAGTTTTCTATATCAGCCTTAGTAAGTCTACCATTTTTACCCTTACCATTACCTATTAAACCAGACTCTTCTAAGTCTATACCTAGCTTATTAGCTAAGGCTAGTGCCGAAGGAGATATAACCTTTCCTTTAAATTGACTATTCTTCTCAGTTAGATTTTTCTCCTTCTCTTCTTTTTCGTCTTTCTCATCTTTAGCTTTTTCTTTTTCAGCTCTAAGTGCTTTCTCTTTTTCTGTTTTAGCTTCGCTTTTCTCTTTAGATTTTTTCTCTATCTCAGATAAGTTCTCATCAATTGTATCAGTCTTCATTTCAACTGAACCATCAGGAGATACAGTTATAACACTTAAAGTATTATCCTTCTCATTCCTTTTAGTATATACATAAGTACCATCCTTTGAACTAGCAGCATTAGCTTTATGACCTTTAAACTTTCTACCTGCTTTCTTTTTGGCAGCCTTTAAAGCGTTAAACTTTTGTCCTTCTAGTTTCTTCTCGCTATAAAACTCCTTAGCCTTATCGTCTGAAGTTGTTAAAGCTAGTTCTTCAGCCGTTAAGTCCTCACCCTTAAGCTCCTTCTCTACAATACTTTCTAACTTCTTACCTGTATCTTTCTTCCAAGTCTTTTCATCCGTTCTAACTTTAGATTCACTATAGATTTCATTTATCCTTGACTCTGTAGCTGCAACTATCTCTTCTTGAGCTTGTAAAGAAGACTTAGTTAATTCTTTTAATCCATTAATTTCTATATCAGCACTAGGTTGGTCTAATGGACCATCATCAACCTGAGCTTGAATTTCATCAATCTGAGCTTGAAGAGCTTCTTTTTGTTTATTTAACTGAACTTTACTTGTACTGTTTAGCCAAGAGTTATAAACTAATTCAGTCTTACCTTTATTATCTAAGGTACTACTAGGCTTACCATCCATAGCAGCTTTAATCTCATCAAAAGTACCCTTGTAAGAGCTGTGCTGTTCTTCTGATATATTACCAGAATCTAATTTAGATTGGAAAAAGTCTAATATAACTTGTTCATCTCCTTGTTTTACAGCGTTAAGAATCATAGTATGAGCTGCAGCATCTCTACCCCAGTTACTAGCTTCTTCAGCGTTTAACTCCTCTATAACTTCTTTCTGACTTATTGTACCGTCTTCATTAGTTACATTAACCTTACGCTTAGTTCTGTATACTCCTTCATCTAAATCCTTCTCAAATATCTTAATCATTTCATGAGACTCATTTCTCTCATCTATAGCAGTCTGTAGTGTAGTTCTGTTTTCTGTAGCTGTTCTAATAGTATTACTAGCACCAGACATAAGTAAACTTGTAGCAAAAGAAAGAACCCTTGTAGGTCTTTGTTCGTCTGCTAAGAAGAAATCTAAGTAATCAGGAAATTCATCCCCCTCACCTTTAGCTTCTGCTATCCTTCTTTGTACAGACCAGTCTTGAAACACCTCTTGGAATTGCTCTACAACACCATCAGTAATACCATGAATCGCACCCATCCCAATAGCCTTAAATGAACTACGAATAACATCCTTCATTCCTGGAGCTTTTAAAGCACTAACTCCTGACTTTGCAGCTGCTTTACCAGCAACACCAGCAACAGCCTTAGCCGTGCTAGTACCTGCGAATTTAGCACCTAACTTCTGTGCACTTGCTATAGCACCTTTACCAATACCCATTTGTCCCATGAACAAACCATACTGAACAATATCAGCACCCATAGACGCAAGGTTGTCTCTATATACTAAACTCGCAGCATTCATTGCTTCCGCTTCAGTAAGACCTTGTTTGACACCTTCATTTAATGTCTGTCCTGCTAATGCAGCACCTTCTATAAGGTTAGCTGTAGCACCCGCAGATACAGTTGAGATACCAGCGGTTATTAAACCTCTAGCTACTAATGGGTCAGCATATTTAGTTATACCTATAGACTTAGAACCTTTAGCTATAGCTGCAGCAGCCTTAGTAAACTTACGACCTTTAGTCGCCATACCTGCTAATTTAGCAGCACCCGTAGCAGGAATCATTAATGATAAAGCAAACGGAAGCATACGAGCTACGCCCGTTCCCCAGAAATCTATATCAGATAAATCATCCCAAGTTACATTTTCTAAGTCCGCTAATCCAGGAACGTCATCACCATAAGACTGTAAGTAGTCAGCAAAACCATGCAATGAATCAGAAATAGGTTTAGATGTGTCTGTGCCATATACTTGTTGAGATATTTCAGAAGAAGTACTACCTCCCATGAAGTCAGCTATGTCACCAAAGCTATCCACCATATCACCTAAACCAACAACAAACGATTTACCAGCCATTTCAAACCAGTTCATATCCTCGTCTATTTCAACCTTTGGTTGCTCTGGTTGCCTCCACGCTGTAGTAGCGTCCTGTATAGCTTCGTTTTCTAGATTTAAATTTCGTCTATAAACAGGCACATCATCTTGGGGAACATCCAAACCTTCCGAAGAAGAGGGTTCATTAAACGAACTATCTAAAGAGGAGTCGTACTGTTGTACTCCTTCTTTAGGTTCGTCTATATTCCAAAAATCATTTGATGGTTGTATTGTCGGTGCTAACTTCTTCTCTTCCATAATTATTTTTAAGCCTTTTGTATTTTATTTCTTAACTCGTCTACCATTTTAAGGTAGCTTGACGCTTGTTCCGAACTAGCTCCAAGTCCCATCAATACTTTATAGTAAGCATCAAAGAAAACTTTACTGTCGCCTTTCATTAAAGCATCGTTTAGTTCAGGGAAATCGTTATTGTTAAACCTTTCAGAAAGGCCACTGATTCCTTTATCCATATCTCCGTCAAGAGCAGCTAAAGATAATAAAATACTTTTAGTAGTGTTGTCCTTTCTTTTCTCTCCAAGACCTAAAGTTTGCATAACTCTATTTACCTTAGCGTCGTAGTTAGGTAGTTGTGCAGATATTTCTTCTATACTAGAATCAAACCCTATGTTAGCGATAGCAGTAGGAGCTGGTTGCTCAAACGAAGCACCAGCAGTATACCTAGCTAAACCTGCGCTTTCACCAGCTTTTAAAGACTCATAAACAGACATAACCTTAGCGTCGTTAGGGTCTATTTCGTTGTAGAAATAACTATTAAACCACAAGACATCATCACTTTCGTACTCTTGTATAAGAGCATGTTCAGCATCTTTAGGTTCTCCTTCTAAATCTTCAGCCTTAACTAACTTGTAAGAACCGTCAGACTGCTTAAGTTTGTAACCCATAAAGATAGCACCAGGCCTTATGTCACCTAAGTCATCTCCTGGAGTTACAGTGCCACCATCTTCATCGTACCACATACCTTTAGCTTTAACATCTGGTATAAACCCTTCAAGGTCTACAACCTTTTCAACACCTAAAGAAGCTTTAGCCATATCAAGTTCATCACCGACAAACCCTCTATTACCCATTATCTCAGTGTTCTCAGGATTGATTCCATATTCAAAACCACCCATATCATAATCACCTAAAGCTACTTTGTGGTCGTTAGAGTTCTTACCTATCAAACTTGTGCTAATAGGTTTAAGTCTTCTGTGTTGTCTTTGTATTCTACCAGACACTGCTTTACTAACTTGTAGTTCACCGCTTGGTTGTAATGACTGTTCTGGGTTAATACCACCTATGTAAGACGCTGTATACCTTCTTAATTCATCTATAGGAATATCCATAGCCTCAGATTGAGTTAGGTCGTATTCCTTCATATAGTTTCCTGTAAATATCTGCATGTTAGAACCTTGATTTAAGAATCTATCAGCCTTAGTATTACCCTCTACGTCATTACCTGGTTCTTCCCATTGAGATAACTGTCTATGCTTGAATGTATCTATGTCACCATTCATGAAAGCATCAAACTCTCTCCTAACTTGATTAGGTATAAGGTGAGCAAGCTTCCCATTATCACTCTCTTGTTGTTCGTAGAATTGCTGTACCTGAGATGTGTTACCTTTAATTCTTTTAGCGTCCTCTGAAAATGCTATGTTGTTATAGAAATTCTTCATGGTTTTTCTACCACCAGAATTCATAAACTTAATAGGGTCGTTACCAGACTTCTCTAATTCAGACAAGAAGGTATCCTTCTCTTGGTCGTACATAGCTTGGATTCTTTCTTTATCCTCATTACGTATAGCAACCTGACTAGACATGTCATGGATGTGTTGCATCCACTGGTCCATCTCTTGCGTCTTAGCATCTTCATTTGCTTGCATTTGACTTTGAGCCTGCTGCAACTGCATAGCTTGACCTAGTTCAGCTTGAGCTCTATCTCTTCTAGCTCCTGAACCAACCCAACCATTAAGTGCACTATTTACTTTAGAATAATCCATTAGTTTGTTGTGTTTTTAGCGTTTGCTGCTGCTGCTTTATCTATTGCTGCTTGCTCTTCTGGTGTTATGTTTGCAGTGGTAATCTTTTGATTTAGTAAAGGGTTATCATAACCATCATCTTTACCCTTTTTTCCAGACAAGTTTTTTATTAGGTCTTCTGTAGCTTTCCTGTTAGGATTCATGTAGTATGATACATCACTAATAGCATCTGACAATAAGTTACTACCAACTCCAGAAAGTATTTGTCTGTTATTACTTAGTGTAGCTTGTCTCATTTGCTCTACGTTCATATCTCTGTTTAACTTCATAGAGCCTACAGATGTAGCTAAAGAGTTATACTCCTTTATGTTCTCTCTGTGGACAGCTGCGTCTTGTGCGGCTAATTGATTAAGTCCTTGTATACGCTGTGCATCTACAGTTCCTTGATTAGCTAAGTACATACCTCTTTGACCTCCTGAAGCTCTTAATACATTCTTCATAGCTCCTGCATAAGCATCACCCATGTTCTGCATTGCAGCACCTTTTTCTTTAGCCGTAAGACCCGACTCTGATAATGCTTTTTGTTTTGATAAAGCTTCATATATTAAAGGGTCTAATTCAGGCGTTTCAACATCTGGTGCTCTTAATGCTTGAGACAAAGATAGTATTCCTGCAGCAGCTTTCAAACCTGTTAGAGCCATTTCTGCTTTACGCATTTGACCTTCTCTCTTTTCAGCGTTTGCTGCATTAAGCTTATCTTGATTTAATTTGTCTTCTGCGGCTTGTCTAGCTTTAACTTGTTCCTCTGTGATTAAAGTTCCATCCTCATTGTAAGAGTCAGTATCTTTAAGCATTTGCTTAATACGAGCATCATGGTCTGCCTCTCCCTGTGCTATTCTAAGAGCCTTATTTGTAGCGTCTTGCTCTGCATCACCTCCAGCTATAAGACCCGTTTCAACCTCAGTTCTTTCTGCTGTTTCTTCAGTTGCTTTAACAGCAGGACCTAAGCCTCCAGTTTCGTCAATCCTAACTAACGAATCGTCTGTAGCTTGAACATTTAAGGAATTACGTAAAGCATCTCCTTCTTTATTTATTACAGCAAGAGCAACTTTTTCATCTTCAGTTAAAGAATCAGGGTCTTTCTTATTCTTTAACATTAAAGCTATATCAGCATCAGTCATAATACCTTTAGTGTTTTTAGAGGCTTCTGTGGCTTCATAAAACACTTCATGATTATTTAACTGAGCATTGTATAGGTAGTCGCTTTCTTGTTCCGTTAATGACTCGCCATTAGCTTCTTTTCTAAGTAAGTCTTCAATTTTTTCTTTGTCTCCATCTGCACTATAATCGTAATCTGAAGCCACATTCTTTCTAACTTCTTTCTCAGGCTCTTCTTCTTCTTTCTTTTTTGCAGCTTTTTTAGCTTTCGCTTTATCGTTTACTTCCTTTACAGCTTTTAGTATGACATCTTCTGGATTGTCTGAATTAGCCCAGTCAACCAATTTACTAACTCCAGAATCTACATCTTCTTTTGTTACGCTGTAATCCTTATCCTCTTCTTCTTCTTCTTCTTCTTCTGGTTCTTCTATAGTTTCAGACCAACCAGCAACTTGAGGGGTATATGTAAAGAATTCTGGACTACCTCCAAAGTTAGCCATACTGTCTGTGGTAACAGAGCCGTCCTCATTTTGCCATCCTGGATTCTGTTCAGCAGCGTCACTTCCTGCTTCGTATATAACTTTATCCCCAGCCTTACCTACACTTGAAGGTGCTGCTATAGAGTTGTATATCTGACCTGGTTTACCGCCTTTCTTTTTGAAATTCTCAGTAAAGTAACCTTCAACAACATCTAATTGCTCAAGAGTAGTCATAGCCTCTAAGTCTGAAGACTTATAGAAAGTACCATTTACAGTTTTACCACCCTTACCTTTGTCAGTTCCAGTCCCAACGAACTGTATTAAACCAACAGCACTACCTCCAGCTAGGTTCTTCTGAGCAGGAGAATAACTACCAGCAGTTTCTTTTTCAATAGCATGAAGTATCTCGTCAGGGCTAACACCCATAGATTCAGCTATACTATTAATCTTATCGTTAACCCCTTCCTCTTTCAAGAATGCAGCTCTGTTTTTTGCTTTCTGTGACTTTGTAAGGTTTGTCCCTTTAACTATAGCTTTATTACTCATATCTATTTATGTTTCCAAGTTGTCATTTCATTTTGAACTGCTTTACCAGCTTCTTGGTATTTACCACCAGCCAATAAATTCTTAACCTTACCCATGAATGGTTTATCAAATACTCCCTCACCACCAGTGAGTTCCATACCTGTAGGCTTGCCACTCTTGTCTACTACAGTAAGAGGGTTGGATGAATGGCTATAAGCCCCTTTAGTCATACCACCTGTTTTGTAGGTATTCATATATGTTTTCCTATCTTCCAAAGGTGTATTCTCATAATCTCGTTCTACGTTAGTTCTAAACATTTCTAAACGGTCTTTACTTGGAAGACTCACTTTAGTATTGTCAGAGTACGTACTATTGAACTGATTAAAGAAATCGTCTTTAAAATCATCTCCTTGTATTTTTCTCATAAAGGCTGCCTCTGCTTCGTACTTTGCTTTTATCTTTCTGTAAGCAGGGTCTTGTTCGTATTCCATTTGCTTGTTAGGCTTTATAGTCCCACCTTCTTGGTATCCAGCAAATTCTTCTTGACCTTTCATAAAGGAAGCTTTCGAATCCTTCTGACCTTTGTCACGTCTACCTTTCTCTTCCTGCTTCTCAAATTTACTTTTCTGAACCAAGCCTACTCCTAAACCAACTACTGCACCCGCTGCTGCACCCCAAGGTCCTGCTGCTGCACCCATAGAAGCATACTTCAATGTAGAAGAAGCTACATCAGCTCCTCCATATTTATCGTCTGTATCTAAAGCGTCAATTGCAGAACTACCTATGGCTAATCCAGCACCTAACTGGTTAGAAGTGTTTTCTTTCTTTTCAGCTTTAACTGCGTCAGCTTCTGCTATTTGTTCTGGAGTAAGAGGTATATCTGTTTCACCACCTCCTAAATATTTTTTAGTATAACCACCTCCGTAATATAAGTTGTTAGCTAATTTCTTTTCTTGTTCAAACGATAAATCTTTTATCATGTCGTAGTTCTATTATGTATTAAAGCACCAAACAACTCTATTAAACCTGTATTTGTACTTTGTGTTTTTATAATTAAATATTGCCCTGTTGCTTTTGCAGTACCAGCAGTATTTGTTATTGGTATTATGTGTTTACCGTTTGCTGTTCTACTTAAAGACGCGTTACTAGTGAAAGCAGTATTACTAACTGAGTCTGTAAATGTAAAAGTAGTAAATTTTTGTGCATTTTCATTTCCAGATAAATACATGACTAATTTATCAAACTTTTTAGAGGTGTATACATTCTCATTACAAACAAAAGTTACATCTAAACTATTCGTGTTGTTTACATCATAATAAGAAATATGGCTAGAATTATTATCTTCTCTATATATTTTTGAAGAATTAATAGATGTAGTCGCGTTATTGCGGCCTATTGTTAAAAGTTCTCCTGGAACGTTTGCAGATAAACATACAACGTCTTCTTTTTTAGAAACCATTAAATCATTTAACTCACTATAAACTAAATGTGTAACGCTTGCATTATTTGCTGTAGTTATACAAATACCTATTTCGTCGAATACTTTATTATAATATAATGCTATCCCACCTACCGAATAATCCAATGGCTTATCCCCTATAGTGGAGTTTTTTAAAGCATTAAATATGCTAGAATTCTGAGTAGTAATACCTAAATCCTGTACAGCTATACCTTTACCAAGTACTAACTTACAAAAAGAGGACATATTATTATCGTACCAATATGCCGATGTGTTAGTTACTAACATGTTATTAAAGTGTTGACTACCATACATAGTGTCAATGTAATCACTTCTTTGTATAACTTGTCCAGTACCTGTGACAATAGTTACTTCTGCTGCATCTGCATTATCTACAACTACTCTAGGGTTAATAGAAAGTTTTGCTACTGCGTTTTGTTGTATAGCAAATAATTCATTTCTTAAATTAAATATACTATATATAGCTCCTTTATTATTACTTAGTTCGTGAATTTCATTTGCATCCCAAGTAGTAAAAGAATCAAATAAATTACCTGCTAATTTTAGATTAGATGCTGCTATTAAATTACTATAGCTATTAACATTTTTAAAATTTGATGGTTTTTGTAAAAACGTTTTATTAGTATTTCTACTTGAATACGTTTCGTTAATAAGGAAATTATCTTCTACAACAGCTGAAAAATCATCAGTTGAGCCAAAAAAGATTCCATCTCTTAAATCTAAGTTTACGCTTGACTCTACTGGAAATATTATAGCTGTTGACGGAAAAGCTCTAGACGTAAAAGTTGTAGACCCTATGTGCCATTTTCTTAAAGAATGCATATTTATATATGTATCCCCTCCAAATACAGTATCAAAATTATTAGCTGTTGGTGTAAATCTTACATGCCCAGTAGATATATATTGATTTGCTTCGTAGTTAGAAGCTGAGCTACCTCCGTATTGAATTGCTGATACATTTCTTTTTAATTGGACATACAACTTAGAAGCAAAAGCAATATTTGCCGTTCTAGAAGCATCTTTCCTGTTTAAAATAAAAGGACTAAAAGTAGACATATCAGATGTTCCTATCTCAAAATCAATATGTTTTATTTGGTCTCCTACGTCTGGTCCTAAACTAAAAAATAAAGTTGTTACACCAAATAATGTCACTTGTTGTCCACTATTTAATGAACCTGAATCATATTTATCAGTAGTAGAAGCTTCTGGAAATTGAGAAAATACAAAAGTATGTTCATTAAACCTACATCTGTTTACAAAATTATGACCTATCCTACCTGTTCCGTGTGCATCAAATCCCATCCTACCTTTATCTACAGAAGCACCTGGAGACACTACTTCACCATACTCTACACCTTTAATAGATTCAGCTTCTGTTGCTGCTTTAGTGTGTACAATACTTGATTTAAATTGATTGTAAATTACTTTTTGAGAGTGTTGGAATCCAACATCTGCATCATTTGAATTTGGATTAAAACGTCCCGAAAGAATATTACCAGTGTAGATACCATTAGTACTAAACCTTTGCTTTAAATGTTTGAAATCATCTAAGTCAGTTATTGTACTAGAATGTGGAAAACTTTCATCGTTTAAATCTTCTGCTCCCGCATCAAGCCTACCTACTACTTTTATTTTATCCTCGTCTTTTCTAGTGTATTGCAGCTTCCCTAATACAATTTCTGGACTATCTAAAGTAAAATCAGCGTCTGATAAACATTCGTGACTTTGTCGTCCAGAATAAATATTACCATAATGATGTCCGTTTTTATGTCTTAAACTACCATTACCTTCAACGTTTGCGTGTATTATAGATTGATTTATTACACCAGAACATAGTACAGACTTATCTGTTTGAGTTCTATCTACTCTTACAATAGAATATCCGCTTATTTTAGCTCTTGTAGCTGCTGATAATTTTACATTAAATTGTGGATATAAAGCAAATCCTTTAACATCATCTGTTGTAGTGTCAAAAGTTAAAGTTGTGGCTGTTCCTGTAGCTGTTGTAGCCCTACTTATTACTATAGAATTATTGTCAGACGCTACACTTATTACCGTAGTGTGTGGTGCTATACCAGTTCCTGAAACTACATCGTGAACATTTACTCCTACACCACCACCTGTCTTATTAATCGTAGTAGCTGTAGAGCCATTCCAAGCCCAAGAAGAACTTCTATTAGGTATGTTTCCAGCATGTTTAAAGGTTGTTACACCATCATCATTTTGAGTAATTCTACTGCCAGATGAATTATTACTTACATAATCCATTGTTCCGTCAGGCATTCTAATATCACCTATAGGGCTAACAAACCCTGGATTCCCTGCTTTATCATAAAACAATATACCAAACCTATACACTTCACCTCTTTGGTATCCTGTAAAATCTTTGGTAAATAAAGGGTTTTTGTAATTCTTATAACCTCCTGCTTCAGTTGGTTCTAAAAATCCATAATGAGGAACTCTACCAACAGTTGTTTCTGCTTTATTATTATTACTACCCGTATCAAGTGTTGTAGAATTTCCAAAATACTGTACTTTAGTTAAGTCAAATGTTTTTGTTGCAAAAGTTATCCTTACCCCATCTGCTGCTGATGCAAAACCTACTGTTTCTGCTCCAGGTACTTTTACACCATGAACTGCATTTATCCAACCATAATTACCATCTAAATACATTGTATCTGCATGTATGTTAGGGTTTTCTTGCTCGGTATGCACTGCTGGGTTACCCGCTCCACTAGAATTGTATTTATATGATTTTACTCTAAAATCTAAATCTATAGAATCTGCATTGTTTTTTAAGTTAGCAGCAAACAATCTATTGTCTTTTATTGCTAAATCAGCACAAGTATCCCAACTTACATGACTTCTTAATAACTCACCTATAGATAAAGAAATTTTGGTTTCATTACCATTATGAGTGTAATTAAATGAGCTTGAAGTAATTATACTTTCTGAAATTATATTTGCTGTTATAGCACCTTCACTAGAAGTATAAGTTATATCTATAAGTTGTATAGTGCTATACGATTCATCAATTTTATTTATAGAAAGCTGCACTGCATTTGCAGAGTTTGTATCTAAACTACCACCAAGTGATTCGTGATAATCGGAATTAGAACCTGTTTTTAATATTTGTATAGGATTGGTTATAGCAGATACTCTTGATGTTTTACCGTCTGTTGTAACTAACCTATAACAATAAGAATGAGAACCACAACTTACATTACCACCACCAATAATATCAGTAACATTAGGGGCTAATAATATAGATTGTCGAAAAACATTTAATTTTTCAGCAGGTAAATTAACATAATAACTAGGGTCTTCTTTAAGGTTTAAAGTTCTTAAAGGGTTTACACCATCAGTCCAATATATCCTATGAAAATGCTCGTTTTCTTCAGAAACCTCAATTCTTAAAGAGGTTTTATCTGTTAATCCTAAGTCTGATTTAAGTAAAGTACTTCTGCTTAATAAAGAACCATCATCGTTAATTGTAATTTTAAAAATAGCATCTTGTACATCAGCATTACTTGCAGTAGTTAAAACAACTATATAATCAGAAAAATTAGCAACTCCTACTATGCTATATACAGTTCCTGAATATGAAGCAGAACTGTATCCATTACCACTACTTATTGTATAATTAGTGATGGATTGTTGACCATTACCAAGAGTATGCGTAATCCGAGGCCTAAAAAAAATTGTCATTTCCTCAGAAGTTAAATCTTCTTGAGCTACAGTTATTGTTCCTGAAGCACCAGCACCAAAAACTACTGACATAGATATTTTTGCTGCTACTGTTGAATTAGTTAAAGCCTTTAAAACACAATGATATAAAAAATCTCTAGCACCATTATTATTACTTATTGATATTACACTTCCAAGCGTGCTTACATCTCCAGAATTAAAATTTGTAGTTACTGAGGTAAAATTTACATTTCCTGTAATAATAACTGTAAATCCTGTAACACTAGGGTTAGTAAGGTCATCAATAGTAGAGTTATCTAGTATGGTAGCATTACTCATAGTATTAGCAATAGTGCTTACACTAAGAGTATCAAATAAAGTGTTACCTTTTGCGTTTTTAAGTACAAAAGAATTGTCATCTCTAGTAATTAACCTTGCGTTAGTAGCTGATTTGTATGTGTCTGCTGGTAATACATTTGCATCTATATCTGACATCATCCCCTTAGAGAATGAATTTGGTTTCTTAGTAGGTTGTGCCATTGTTAAAACAATTTGTTTTCATTACTATTAGGCTTAAGAGTGTTCCAGTATTTACTGATATTTCTCCACTGCTGTTTAGTAGGCATATTATCTCTACCTCTAGCTTGAGCACACTGAAAAGACCACTCTTGCTTTAAATCTTGATAAACATATCTAGGAAGTTTTTGATTGTAATATTCTCTTCCTTTGTATTTATACATAATGTAAGAAGCAATAGCATCTTCATGAGCTGACGATATAGTAGGGTATCCTTCTTCGTCAGTTGATATAGCATCGTAATGAAGCTTTATAGTTGTTCCGTCTGCTACATCTATATTTAAAAAACCCCCTGATACATACATATCTACACCCTGGTCATAAGAAGAACCCGATATATCTAAAGGGTTCTTGAGTTCTATCATATTAAGAAAGTCAGAAGGAAGTAAAACTTTCTTGCTTGTAACTACAAGTGAAACAACTTTTTTATCAAAAGTAGTGTAAGAGCCAATCTTTTTTTCTGCCTCAAAAGCCCACTCTACAAAGTTATGAAATTCTCTTGCAGCATCTTGTATACCTAAATTACGTATAACTGCTGCTACAACTTGTTTAACACTTATTCTAGGATTTCCTTTCATGTTTGTTGTTTTATTATCTCCTTAAATCTCCTCAAGGGCAATACTTTATATTGATTATACTTGTAAGGTCTATCCCACATAACTTTTACATACTCATCATCAAGTATAGGAACTTTATATAAAACAGTCTTATTTTCTCTTTTACTTGCCTCAACATCTAATCTTACATGAAAAGGTCTTTTGTGAGGTAATTTCTTTGTATAAATAGAACCCAGCTTTACAGGCAGTTTAAAGACCTCTTGCTGTTTTGCTACTATATCTATTGTATTATCTAAGAAAGACTCCATAATAGAGTAATACTCAGCATAAGACATAGCTCTATCACTTCTCTCCCCCTTAATTCTTAGACTACTCTTTATAGAGTTGTATATATCTTTAATAGATACATATTTGTCTTTGTATTTCTTGTAAGTATTATTACTTGCCTTTTGCCGCGTTTTCATCAACTTGGTTGTTTGGTCCTTTCGACGGTACGCTCATAATGATGCTAAATTCTTGTTTCAATACTTCCTTAACTAATACAGCTATTAACTCTTCTGGTATAGGGTATTGAGTTGTATCATCATTTACATAAGAACTAACCTCTGTTGGGTTAGAAAATATACCATTAACCTCTACAGAACCTCCAGAAACTATTGTGTCTCCTTCCCAAACGTAAAGCTTTCTATCGGATAATGTTGCTATCTTACTTCCTGCACTTAATATAAATCTTGAGTTATTCACGAACATCCTGTCGTGGTGTTGTATTATAGGTAGTGATGAGTAGTTTGAATCAATAGCTGCATCATCTTTATATGCTACACTTCTAATACCTCTATTGTCATTAAACCCTATTACATGTTTTATTGTAACTCCAGAAGAGGAGGGACTTATAATATCCATTTGAAAACACACATTAGAAGCTTTCTTTCCATTATCAGTGTATTGCATTAATAAATTAGCTCTATGGTAATGCACCATAAACTTAATCTGTCGATTGGATATATCAGAATCATCAGAAGCAACGCCTCCAGAGACTAAGTTTTTTATGTTATATGTTATCTCATTTAATGTAGCCATAATATCTTTTTAATAAGAAAGGGCAAAGTAAGGAAACCCTACTCTACCCTTTCTAGAAGCAGGGAGCAAAAAGCATCTTTAAACTCGTCGTTCAGTTATTTCTGCCTGAATCATTTGGTATCTTGGGTCTCCCAACGTTGCAAGTACCTTACGAGCTGCAATCTGACACACCTCTTCGTGTGTAGTTGCGTTTAATTTTAAAATATCAGTAGTGTATTGTAAATAAGTTACCACAACTACTGTGCTTGCAGTAAAACCAATAGAATGTATATTTCCACCTTTAAAATACAATACTGGATTAGATGCATCAGCTTTATTAAATGGGTCGTTCAGATAAGCTGAAATGTCGCTTATTTGTATAACTTTAACATTTACATTAGGTGTGGTTTTAATATAAGCAGATAAAAATCTACCATACTCTAAACCTGTTACAGCACCATCCATTGTACCTATATCTACAGCTGTACCGTCTACAAAAGCTTGGTCTGCATTAATAACTAAATCTTGTAGTTTATCACGACTATCTTGCGTGTTTTCAAACGCCATATAATATTGTTGAATAAACTCATCCACACCCATTTTAATGAATTCTTTTAATTCATTATTACTAAAGTATGCAGTTGTTTCACTTTCAATAATATTCCGAATACGTGATACAGCGTTATCTACAGTCATTTAATTATTTCTTTGCAAGTTTCTTTTTAGGCTTTTCTTCACCTCTTATTTCATGCTTCAAGATAGCTAAAATATCTTTGTTATCTTTTAACCAAACTAGCACTTGTTCTTCGTTAGTTCCTATAGCTTCTTTACCATAGTAGAAGGTCTCGTTCTTATAGTTTAACTTTTTAGCCTTCAACGCTTCTATGATAAACACTCTAAGTTCTTTCTCTGGGTCAAAATGAACCTCCATAAACTTAGCGTGGTTACTTTGAGCCACATTAATTGCTTTAGCTCTTAACACATCTGAGCTAGCATTAAGGTTAAAACGACTTAATATTGCAAATACTTTTACATCAGCGTCTGACATTTTAGCTGCTTCAATAATAGCTTGAGCAGAGGTTAATGTTTCTTTAGTATCAGCTTCTTCTTTTTCTTGTATGTCAATACGACTCCAAGCAGCTAATATAGACGGATGGTTTTTTAACCAGTCATCTGTTATCACATCTCCTTCTATAGAGGTATTTAAGATGAATGAAGCACGACTTGTAACAAACTGTTGTTCTAGTCCGTTTATATCTTTTAACTCGTGCAATCTTCCTGTTTTGTCTTTGTATGCACTTCCAAAATTAAAGTTAGTAATCTTAGAGTGCTTCTTGTTTTTGTAATGAATAAGGTTTTTTGTAATCTCCATGCTTGCTTTTTTTATTGTTAGTTAAAAAACACCCCCTCCGAAGAAGGGGTGAATATTATAAATTATCCTGCAAATGTTATAGAACCAATTACATCTTGAATTACTGTACAGTACCAAAAAGAACCGTCACATTCAAATTCAATTGTTTCACCACCTGTAGCGGCAGCTTCAATAGTTACAGTATCTGCTAATAAATTTTTAGCACCATCTGCACCAGCATCAGCTGTAGAGATAGCAACTATAGTATCTACATCAGCAGATGTAATTATAGCATCTCCAGCACCAGCATTAGTTAAACAGTTAATAAATTTAAAGTTTAACCCAGCTTTAAGAGCAGGTAGCGTGTAAACCACGTCATTACCATCAGTCATGGTAACCATTACTACAGAACCTGACTCTTCTTGAGTAAAGATTCTAGCCGTAGGGCCTGTTGTAATAATGTTTCTTAATGTACCGCGTGAACGTAGTAAATAATTACCAGTTGCGGATTTATCATATTGCTTAAGGTATTTTTCTTCAGCCATTTTATTTGTATTTAAAAGTTTTTAATTTAATTTAATTAGATTGTTAATCCAGCAGGCATAATTACACCGCAAGATTGTGGGTTACGAATAATGATACCAGATTCAGATAAGATATGACATTCGAAAGTATCATTACCGTTAGCAGCCATCATTGAAGACGGGTCGTTAGGGTTAATCATACCAGGAACATATTTCTTAACATAGTTTCTGTTGTATCCTTCAGCACCTTTAGAGATAAGCTCTACGTTAGCTACACCATCTTGAACACTCATATCCATAACTACCATTAATCCTGATAATTGTGAAGTGTTAAAGCCAGTACCAGAAATACCTGAAGTCATAGTAGCAACATTAGGGTCATCAAAACATGGATTGTGTACCAATTTGATGTTGTTACCTAAAGCAGAGTAAGAAGTAAAGTTAGTTCCTACAGCTACACCTTCACCAGATTTAGATGCAATTAAGCTAGAAGCAGAACCCATTGTTGCCAAGTGAGCAGTCATAGCTTGTTGGAATTGAATCATTCCTTGCATTCCAGTAAATACTACATATTCGTTACCTGTTGCCTTTAATGAACTTAAAGATAAAGTACCAATGAATTTTAATAACTCACCTTCTGTAACTCCGTTACCTGCAGTACTAAATTGATTAGCAGAAGCAATTTGAGCTAAGATTCCGTCACCCATAATTGGAAGACCGTTAGCAACTGCACCAGCATCACCAGGATAAGTAATATCTCCAGAAACAGAAGACTTACCAAACCAACGATTCAATTCAAGTTCGTACATGAATTGGTCAGTCATTTGTTGCTCTTTAGTAAAGTACCATAGTCTGTGACCATTGTGCTCAACCCAAGTAACATCATGTAAATCAATACCATTAATCTTACACTTTCTACGAGAAAGAGTTAAGTGGTTTCTGTGAGTTTCTGGGTAAGCATAACCTTCACCAACTTCATCACCTAAAGAACCTTGTCCATAAGCTGAACCAATTACGGCAACAACTTCTGTTACAGCAGCAGAAGCACCAGTAGCAGAAAAATTAAAAGCATCAATATGCTTAATTGTTACATCAGTGTTTCCATCTGCAGCAGTGTTAATTGAACCTACAGCAGTTACTAATGCGGTAGCACCACATTCGAAACGAACTACATCGTTTACAGTTAGCATACAGTATTCCTCAACACCAGTAGTTGTTGTATCACTTTGAATCTTAAGTGTTCCTACAGTTCCAACAGAAGCATTAACAGCATAAGCTACATCAACTCCAGCAGGAGCTTTGTAACGTTGCATGATTTTCCACTCGAATGAGCTTCCACCAATTACTTTTTCAGAAGCACCAAATCCTAGGCGTTCTAGTAAGTACGTCATAGAGTAGCGAGGATACAATTCAATAATTTTCTTCGCAATCTCAGGGTACTTTAGCATATTATTTACAAGGGAGTTGTCCGCTGTGTTATATGCTGGGTCATATTTTGCATTATAAACCTTCATTTTTTTTGTTTATTAGTCGTTAATAATTAATTAAACATTATTTAATTACTAAACTTACTTGGGTCAAAACCTTTCTTCGGAGCTTCAAAGCTCTTAGATGAATGATTTTTCCTAGACGGTGATGTTATACCATCTAAAATACGAGATTTTCCTTGCTCTACGCCTTGCGTTCGAACCATTTTAAAAATCTTTTCTTTGTTTCTCCATAAGAAGGCAGCCTCCGCAACATTGGCATGAGTCTCAAACACTTCTTGGGCGAAATCCCCTTTGGTTATGTAATTATATAGTTGTTTCTTATCTTTATGAGATACTTTTCCACCAAAGAACTCTTCTTTATCTTTAATAAAGCTTTGTAGTTCTTTACGTGAGTTTTTAGCACCCTCAGTCTTTTGTTGTTCAGATTCCTTTTCTTCCTTTCTAATTCTATCCTTCTCTCCGTGGATGTGCTTAGTAAGTTGTTGTCGAACTAATCCAGCTTCACGCTTTAGTAATCCAGCATCTTGTAATCTGTCAACTGTATCTGCAATATCTTCATCTTCGTATTTTGCAGCACGCATATCAGCAATAACTAAATCTTTATCATCCATTTCAAGGAATGAGTTTAGATTCTTAATTATATCGTTTTCTTGAACTGGAGGCTTCTGTAAATCTTTTATCTTAGCGATAAACTCTTCCTTACTTGTAGCTTCAACACCAGCTTCTTTACCTATTCCTTCCCAATCAAATTCAGCAGCAACCTCTTGCTCTGCGTCATCTTTAGATTCAACTTCATCCCAGTCGTCATCAGACTCCTCGGCTACCACCTCTTCTTTAGCTGGCTCTTCTACCTTTTCTTCTTCCTCTACTTGAGTTTCGTCTTCAACATCACCCCAAGAAAATCCATCTTCCTGGTTGTCAGTTGTTTCCACTTCCTTAGAGTCTTCCGTTTCCGTAGTCAAACTCTCAGCTAGACTAGTAGCGTCATCGCCAGCACCACTTAAAAATGATGTTGGGTCAAACCCTTTGTCTTGAGTTGTTTCTTTTGAGTCGCTTAAAACCTCATTAATTAATTTGCTTTCTTCTGCCATTTTGTTTGCTTTTAACTAGTTACAAAGATATTATTTTTTTTGTATACTTTTTTTGGCTTCCATGTTAGATTGGTGTTCGTTGTCTTTGTCCTTTTGTTGTGAACTAAAGTCAGACTTAACTTTCTCTAAAACAAGTTTGTTTTTCTCTCTTGTATCATCCATGTCTCTACTTGCGTCAGAAGCAATCTCCTGAGCAGCGATTCTAGCTTCTGCATTAATTTGAGCCACTTGGATTCTACCTTCAATATCCATTCTCTTAAGTTCGGTTTCTGCCTGAACTTTAGCTTGGTCAGCTTCTGCTTGTTGTTGTTGCATTTGTTGTTGTTGTTCTTGAGCACCAGCTTGTTCTTTCTTCATAGCATCTATACCCTGTTCTAATATAACTTGAGCTTCACTCATAGTATCTGCTTTCATAACCTTAAGAGCATCTAATAAAGTAATAGTACCTGATTGAAGAGCTGCTTGAGACATTTGCTGAACTTGAGTTTTAAGTGCATCATCTTTACCAGAATCACCCATAAAGATACCATAGTCATTTAAAGCTACATCAGGAAGAACGCTAAGCATCTTATATCCAGCATCTCCAAATATGAATGCTGCTTTCTTTCCACCAGCCCAAGCTATCTTCATTAAGTTAGCAAGGTCTTCCATAACCTTCTTCTTAACTATGTTATGAGAAAATACCCAACCACCAGTTGATATAGCAGACTGAGTTACAGACCTTTGCACATTACCTACATATTCATATTGTTCTACAGCACCTTCTCTTTGTGGTGATACACCTGAAACCTGACCTGCAGTCTGTTCAAGCATTACCTTAAGGTTTATAAGTTGTTGAACAGATTGAGATAATGTAAAGTCAATTTGTTGGAACTGATTAAACGGTGCAGAGTCTCCACCCTCATCACGAGAGTTTATAGGAATAATACCATCATTCTTTAAGTGGTACATAACATCTTGCATATCCATACCTAAATTTGTAGGCATCTGAGACACATCATACACTACTGCTTTACCCCCAGAACGAGCTAATGCTAATTCAATATGGTACATAACAATGTTATATAGCATTTGTATATGACTAAGAATATCCATCAAACTAGTAGACTTACCTGTAGTGTGGTTGTATATAACACCAACATAAGATAAAGAAGTACTACCAGCATCATCTACAGAACGTATTTGATTAGGTCTTCTTCTACAGTTTACTGTAATCTTTCCACCAATCATAGTCCCTTCCCATATATCATCTACATGTTTAGTTTCTATTACATCACCTTTTCTTGCTTTGTAATGTTCTCCTACAACTTTATGGAATGGGTGTTCTGGGTTGTGTTTGTTTTCTGAAACCTTTACTCTAATGGTTTTTATGGATTTCCATTCTGCAGATACCACTCTAACTTTTACATTTTTGTAATCATCTACATCTACCCAATTAAATTGACTATTCCATTTATCTATATTTTCAGAACCAGACTGACGCATATCCTCAAGTTCACGAACATCTTCGTCATCAAACTCGTTTCTATACTCATCTAATATTTCATTTACGCTTAACCATCTTTCTTCTCCTGCCCATTGAGCATCATCTAAAAAATCACTTTCTATAGACTTATCGAATACGAATGTACGTGGGTCTACCCTTCTAAAGTAAGGGTCACCATCTTTTACATATATCTTATAAAATTCCTTACCAGTTACAAGTAAATCTCTCATTCCTTCATGGAACACCTTCTTCATCTTGTACTTCTCACCTAGGTAATCTAAACCATCCTTAATAGACTCTTCTACAACTTCCTTATATTCAAATCTCATGAAATGGTCAATATCGTCAGGTATAGGGAAATCTTTATTATCCATATCCAACTCCATACCGTAGTCGTTCTCTAATTCGGAATTGATTTCATTAAGCAAGTCATTAGCTATAAGAGAAACTTTAAACTGTTCCTTTCTAATCGCTGCATCCATGTTAATAGCAAATACACTTTTATCTAAAGGTCTACTCAACTCTTCATTACATAGAAGGTCAATTTTATTTTTAGACAAAGGGTAATTCCCCATGGTTGCTGGAGATGTCATCTTATACTGCTCAGTCACATAACTGTAATCATCATAGATTAAATCACCATTGTATAACCTGTAGTTTCTAACATCTTTATCGTAACTACTGGTAGAGCCTTCAGCATTACTCTGCTCTAACTCTGCTACAATAGCTTTAATGTTTTTCTCACACCATTCTTCATTTTTTTCGCTATCTGGAACGAACTGTTTTGGAAAGTCACTCATTTTTTATTTTTTATATGGAACTAATCTTCCGTTTTCTCTTTTATAATATACAAAGCCTAAATTACTTTGTACATGTTCATCTCTTTTTACTTGCTTATCGTATAAGTCAATGTCATGTACTAAACATAAACCAAAGGCTATTGCCCTATCCGTGTTACGTAATCCGTAACTACCAAGCTCATCTAATAAATCTACAAACCAAATATCACCACAATTCTCCTCTATATAGTTCTCCATGAATTGTTCCATCACTGCTTTAGTGTGTTTATTCATTTGAAGACCGTACCTATTTCTGTTAACAGTTTTAGGTGAGTGAGCTGTTGTTGGTCTCTCTTTTAAATACTGCTTTCCACCTGCTCTTTGGAAGTATCCAATAACTCCAATACGAGTAAATTCAATCAGCATTTTCGCATTGTAATATACGGCTAATTTTAAACACCCATCCCAGAACTCTTCTGCTGTGTCTGGACGCTCTGTATACTCAGCAATAGGGTAGTTTCCAGCTATCTCCATGTTATAGAATCGCCTAAAGATAATAGCACTACCTAAAGAGGAAGTTGACGACTCATCCTGGTCATACGAATCAATTCCACCTATGTCTAAACCTTTAAGCTCAGTGTTTGGGTGTGCTAATATTTTATATGGACCATTCCTATCAAGAACAAACTTGACTTGCATTCCTTCGGCTTCCCATTCTAGTCTACCGCTTTGTATCTGACCTTGTAAATCTTCACTACTTAGTATTTCACTTCGTTGTGCGTTTATCTTTGCCACGTTAAATCTAGAGTTCTTAGTTTGTAAGAAAGCTTCTTCTACGGATAATGGGTAATTTTGTAGCTCTAGGTTGTACCCTTTCTGATTACCTGCCTTATGTAGTTGTTCTCTTCTGTCTTTAAGGGCTTTTGTAGCCCCGTCATTATCTGAAGTACCTGTCTTTATATCAAAGAATCCATGATAACACATGGAAGCGGGGATAAACATAGGTATAAGGTTAAAGGCATCAGCATTATAATACATCTCCATGAAATCCTTAGAGGCTGCCTCAATATCTCCACCCGTTCCACCAATAATAGGAACTCCATACTGGACATTCCCATCCATGAAACAAGCCTTAGATGACATATAAGCGTTAAGCAACTCTTTGAATTCCCCAGCTTCCTCAAAAACCATAACAGAAAGACGTTCACCCTTATATACTTCAGGATTACTCATCGTTCTACAGTGTATAACAGATTGAAATCCATCTACACCCCACTTACCTTCTTTGTCTTTTATTTTATAACCAGATTTAAGAACTTCCTCACCTTCTTTAAGTGTTGAGTGTCTAAAATTAGAGTTTTGATTGTTGAGTCCTGCTTTCACTTTATCAAAGAAAGATGTAGCAGTCACCTGAAGCCCTGCAGCTACCCCTACGTGGTTGTATGGATAGAATGTGTATTCGTGTGCTAGAATACCAGAGTTCATGTAAGAGAACCCCTTATCTCTAGCCTTAATGACAATCATTCCTTTCTCGTCTTCCTTGCATGTATCGAACAAGTCAAAGTAATGCTTATCCATATCTCTATACCAAGGAGCAATAAGAGTCTTACGACTGTTACCCTTGACACCATCACTACCTAAAATTTTATAGAAGTTTAAATAATAATAATGTTTACCAGTAATACGTGGCATGCCTTTAGGTGCGAACCCAAACTTACACCTTTCAATCTGTTCGTCCCAATACTCCCTGAAAGAAACACTCTCTGGGTTTAAGGTAGGAACACCTTCATAAATTAAAGGTTGATACTTTTTTGCATCAAACATTCTTTTGACTCTGTAAAGTTTCTAAATAACTAAGCTCTCTATTACCAGCAATCTTAGAACGTTCACCACGCCTTTCAATAGCGTCTAATAGCTTCTGTCTAGTTCCTAATACTTTCTCTACACCAATCATAATCTTTTGTATGTCGGCTGCATTATCTATATTAATCTTAGTAGAATCAAGCAATTCAGTATACTCATTTATTTTCTCATTAAAAGCTGAGAGTTGAGCATCGAGGGGGTCATATTGAAGTTGGTTGTACTTAAGTATTGCGGCAGCAATTTTTTTATTTTTTGAGCCTTTCCACTCATAGTCTTGATACAAGTCTTTAGATACGACTCTTACTCTTTCATCGAGTGTGAAGTGTCGGTATGGGGAGTCATAGTCTGCTATATACGCAACATACATAAGTCCTTTGCTACCAAAGTTTTTGGAATCTATAAGGTCTTTGAATTCTGGTATACCAAATATACCATCATCCTCAACAACGCTTCCTTTATTACTTATTTTTAGTAGGTACATACTTTTTGAGTTCTGTTATCATTATAAAGACACCGTGAATTACATGAGTTGACTCACCTTCTTCTGGTTCACCATCTTGGTCAAGGTACTTGAAGTGTATAGTTGATGTGCTACCCCCAGCAAGTTTATAGTTATTAACAATTGGTAGGTATCCCATTTCTATATAGTCTTCTATAATTTCAAACTCTCTATTGTCGGATATTTCAGATACGTTCACGTACCCAAATATCTTTCCATTTGGCATTAGCTCCACTACACCAAACTTTGATTTTTGCTTCTCCATTGTTTCCATGGTACAAAGTTAATGAAAAAAAGGGCTCATATTACTGAACCCTCCTTAAATCAAAAAATATAATATTAATATATTATAAAATACTAGTCGTGTTGTATAAAGCCACCTTTAGAATATCCTCTATCCTTTGGGTTACCCTTATCTTGCAAATTAGTGTTGTGAGTTCTTTTATATTGCTTCTCAACCTTACGATTCTTAATTTGAGAAATCTTACGCTTAACCTTATTCTTAACAGGCTCTTTAACTTTACCACCCTTAGAATAAGATGCTTTATTTATAGCAATAACTTTTTTCTTTGCTCGTGTTGATAAAAGACTTTGAGTCTTCCCTTGAATTTTCTGTTGAGTAGTTGTTTTTTTAACACTTCCACTACCAGCACTACCACTTTTTACAGGGTCTTGTGTACGTCCAACTACCTTAGCCATAGCATCTTTAGAAGATTGAGACTGAATGTCTTTACCTCTCTTTATTTTACGTATCGCTTTCTTACCAGCTCTTTTTGCTTTTTTGTTATCAGGCATAATATTATCTATTTAGTTTAGATTCAAAAGTACATAAAAATAATTTATATTTATTTGAGTATGAATGTATTCCGTTAGTGCCCCCCGTGTTGCGTAAAACTTTTGATACCCCTATGCTTCCTGGCACAGCCTGTCATTCTTCTCTGATATAACTAACTAAAAACTATTCGTTATGAACAATCAAGCACTTCGTATCTTAGCTACGCTACCACATACTCAGTTATCATGTATGTACAGTGACACCGTTGACCAATACAACCTATATTGTCATAACAATGATGATAAGGACGATGTCTACGGACAAATATCAATGTCAATGACTAACATGGAGTCAGACATTGCCTTGCTACACAAGGCTCTAATAGCATCTAAGTTAGAGATACTATCAGGTAAAAACCTGATACCAGACTTACCATTCTAATATTAAGCAGGGGACTAATCATCCTCTGCTATTCTTCTCTATTATAAATAACTAAACCCATTCGTTATGAAATATTTAAGCTTGAGTGACCTTGTCGACTATGTTGACAATGCGTCGATTAACTTTCCATGTACAATGGAGATAATAATAACAAACGACTCACCTGTTGAGTTCCGTATGTACGACAGGGAACAGTTCCATGATACTATGTGCGACTTAGCAGGTAACATTGGTTCATCAGGTATGATGGATTCTTTAGGTCGTATAGTATAATGTAGTAGGCTCTTAGCAGGGCCTGCTATTCTTCTCTTTAATAATTAACTAAAAAAACCTTCTTATGTACGAGATAAAAATACTTCGTGGAGAGGACGCAAGCGTCCAAAAGACATTGAACCAATGGAAACATAAGTTCACTGTAAAAATATTGTCGTGTGTACCATGTCCTCATAAGGAGGGCGTAACCCATG